>MPMF02358944.1_pt1 | contig 11950 bp, 13 predicted proteins | sample 1617271 | NCBI WGS metagenome assembly MPMF02 (sample SAMN05944812, study PRJNA350692) | marine metagenome | biome: marine; feature: ODZ; material: water; isolation source: 120 m water sample prefiltered with 30 um filter, filtered on to 0.2 um... | place: Pacific Ocean | collected 2012-04-09... | reverse complement strand
TCGGGCCGTGCCGGGCAAGTGCGGCAGCAATGGGCACCGTGGCCTTGGCAATCACGCTGTCGAGCTGGTTGCGCGTTTTCTGGATACGCATGACATCGCTGATGCGGCGATGGAGAAAGGCCCAGGTGGCGGCTTGGTTCGGCGTGTCGTCGTCAAGCCAATGGAGCAGCGCAGCACCGTAGACGACGGCAAGCAGCGCCCGCTTAGTGTAGTAGTTGAAGTCTGTCGCACTGTCGCCCGCCACGCGCCACATGGCATCGACCGTGTGCGCCACGTTGGCCGGCAAGGCCAAGGCATAGGCGGGCGTCATCTGCAAGGCGAGTGCTCGGCGCACCGCCTCGCGGTGCGGTGTCGCCTGTTCAAGGCGCACGCGCACGGCGGTGGCGATGCGTTGACGGACCGGCATTGCTTCGAGGTCGATTTCGGCCAGGGCTTCGAGCATGCGCCGGTCTGCCTCGGCCAGGAAGAACGACAGCACGCCGCGGAGGCCACCGGGAAAGGCGCGCCCGGCGGTCTCGGGAGCCTTACCTAGGTCACCGGCTGCCGTCTCCACGGTTGACCAGGTCCAGCCGTCGAATGGTACCCGCGCCAGGGTGGCGGCGAGCAGGCTGCGGGCGAGAGGGGCTAACTCAGGCGACATCACGGTCCTCCGGTGGTTTGGCGACGGGGCTCTGCAGAAGCGGGTTGTTGCGGATTTCCGAGACATAATGGAGACTGGTCAGATTGGGCATGCGCATGGGGTAGAGAATGCCGTCCAGATGGTCGCATTCGTGCTGCACGATGCGGGCGCGGAGGCCATCTATCTCGCGCTCGACCGGCGCACCGTCAAGCCCCAACCCGCGATAGCGGATGCGGGCTAGTCGCGGCACGGCGCCGCGCAGGTAGGGCACCGAGAGACAGCCCTCCCAGTCGATCGCGATCTCCTCGCTGGCGGGTTCAATCACCGGATTGATCAACACCGTCGGCGGTACGTCCGGTGTCGAATTCTCATCGGTTGTGCGCGTGCCGGGCACTTCGAATATCACCACGCGTAGGCCGACATGGACCTGGGGCGCGGCTAGACCGACACCGCCGGAATCGGTGAGCGTCGCGCGCATATTGGCGACTAGGCAGGCGATCTCCGCGCTGCCAGGCTCCGCGACCTCTGCGGCGCGCTGCTGTAGGATCGGGTGGCCCATGCGGGCAATCTTGAGTATTGCCATGACTGCTAATATGGGCAGACGAGCCGACGTGGTAAAGTATGACGAAAGGGATTGTGGCGATGATTGCGGTGATCTTTGAGTTCACGGTGCGTGAGGGGCGCAAGGACGACTACTTCGACTGGGTTGGAAAGCTGCGTGAGGAAGTGTTGGCGGCTGACGGCTTCCTCTCGATCGAGCGCTTCGAGAGCCTGACGGCGCCGGACAGCTTCGTGTCGCTGTCGTTTTGGCGCGATGCCGAGGCCGTGCGCGCCTGGCGCGAGAATCCCAAACACGGCCAGGCCCAGGCGGCGGGGCGCGAGGGTATTTTCGACAGCTTCCGCCTGAAGACGGCGGAGGTGATGCGCGAGATCACGCTCGATGCTGCCGGTAACCGTGCGGAGCGGGACCTCAGCGGCGGCTAAGCATTTGCTTCACAAGGCGCATATGCTGTGTTAAGAGGCGCGATCTGCTGGTCATTGGGACCAGCGGCCTTAATTTCTGGGAGCATTTGAACACTTGCAAGTAATTGTCCGTGACAATAACGTCGACCAGGCTCTGCGTGCGCTCAAGAAGAAGATGCAGCGCGAGGGAATCTTCCGCGAGATGAAAATGCGCCGCGCTTACGAGAAACCCTCGGAGAAGCGGGCCAGAGAGAAGGCGGAAGCGATCAGACGGGCTCGCAAGCTGGCGCGCAAGCGTATGCAGCGCGACGACTAGACCGACGTTACGAGATGTGACCGCAACGGACCGTCGCCCGTCGGGCGGCGGTCCGTTGCCGTTTAGGGGAGGGAAAGATGGCTAATCGCTTGGAAGACAAGGTCGCGATCGTCACTGGTGCGGGCTCGATCGGGCCCGGCTGGGGAAACGGCAAAGCAACCGCAGTGAGCTTTGCGCGCGAGGGCGCCAAGGTCTTCGCCGTCGACATCAACCCGGAGGCAGTCGAGAAGACCGCCGGCATCATCGGCGACGACGGCGGCGAATGCACCGTGCATAAGACGGATGTCTCGTCCAATGTCGACGTGGTGGAGATGGTTGAGGCCTGTCTCACCAAATACGGCCGTATTGACGTACTGCACAACAATGTTGGCATCGTCGAGCCCGGTGGGCCTGAGGAGATTGGCGAGAACGCCTGGGACCGGCTGATCGACATCAACGTCAAGAGCATGTACCTGACTTGTCGCCACGCCCTGCCACACATGGTGGCACAAGGCGGTGGCAGTATCATCAACATCTCCTCTATTGCCTCGTTCTATGCGCTCGGCTACCCCTGCGTCTCGTACTCGGCGTCGAAAGGGGCGATCAATGCGATGACCCGCAACATCGCCACGCAATATGCGGCTAAGCGGGTGCGTTGCAACGCCATCCTACCCGGCCTCATGGATACGCCGCTGATCCGCGACGCGGTCTCAGCGGCCTACGATGACATCGATGCCATGCTCAAGAAACGCGATGCCCAATGCCCCATGGGCTTTATGGGCAACGCCTGGGACGTTGCCAACGCCGCGGTCTTCCTGGCCTCCGACGAATCCCGTTACGTCACCGGCATTGAGCTGCTGGTAGACGGTGGTATCACGCTCACCATGACGCCGATGGCAGTATGAAGGGTGAGGTTTATCGCGGAGATCACACTGCAACCGTTGGTCGCTAACCGGCATGACCCACTCATACCGTAAGAAATTCTCGTTCGAATTTGACGAGCGGATCAGTTGCATCTCTTAAGGATACAACCCGCATACTGGATTTTCGCAGCCGATAGTGGCGCTGTTGCCATGTGCCTCCGGAAATGATGCCCTGCGCGATGGCCTCGGGTCGCGCATAGCGATACCAAGCGTCATATTTTACAATGGTGCGAACGAGTGCGTGCGGGGAACGGTTGCGGGCTCTCGCAGCCGTTCGTGCGAGCACAAGAGGGGATGGTATTCGAGATGGATCTTGGACTCGCCGGCCGTTCGGTACTGATTACTGGGAGCTCGAAAGGCATCGGGCTTGCCTGCGCCCACGGCTTCGCTGCCGAAGGCTGCGACGTGCATCTGGTGGCGCGAACCGCGGCCGATCTGGAGCGCGTCCGCACGGACATCGCCGGGCGCTACCAGGTTCAGGTCGCAACCTCGACGCTGGATCTCAGCGACAGTGCCAATGTGAGCCGGCTGCTAGAAGCCGCGGGTGACGTCGACATTCTCGTCAACAACGCGGGTGCCATTCCCGCCGGCTCCATCGACGACGTGGACGAGCAGCGCTGGCGCGAGGCCTGGGATCTCAAAGTCTACGGTTACATCAACGTGACCCGCGCGTTTCTAGCACGCATGACAGCGCAAGGCAGCGGCGTGATCATCAACGACATTGGCACTGGCGGCGAGAAGCTCGACTACAACTACATTGCGGGCGCCGCTGGTAATGCCTCGCTAATGGCGTTCACCCGCGCCATCGGCAGCCGTTCGATCTATGCCGGTGTGCGCGTCGTCGGCGTCAATCCGGGACCGGTGGAGACCGATCGTATCCAGACGCTGATGCGTCAGAAGGCGGTCGCGGAGTTTGGCGACGAAAGCCGGGCGGCCGCGTATTACGCCAACTGGCCGATGGAGCGGTTCGCGAGGCCGGATGAGGTTGCCGACCTGATTGTCTTCTTGGCCTCGGACCGCGCGAGCTACATTTCCGGAACCGTGGTCACTATCGATGGCGGCATGGTCAACAACAACTCGATGCTCTGACCTGACGACCCTGAAATTACCCGCGTCCGATGAACGGCATCTTGGTAGCCATCACGGTCATGAACTGGACATTGGCGTCGAGTGGCAGGGAGGCCATGTAGACCACGGCGCTCGCCACGTGCGCCACGTCCATGCGCGGCTCCGGCCTGATCCCGCCGTCGGCCTGGGCCACGCCGCTCGCCATTCGCGCCGTCATCTCGCTCGCTGCATTGCCGATGTCGATCTGGCAGCAGGCGATGTCATGCGCCCGGCCATCAAGCGAGGTTGACCGGGTGAGGCCGGTAATGGCGTGCTTGGTCGCCGTATAGGGCGCCGAGTTGGGCCGCGGCACGTGGGCCGAGATTGAGCCATTATTGATGATGCGCCCGCCCATCGGTTCTTGCGATTTCATCTGCCGAAAAGCGGCGCGGGTACAATAGAAGGCGCCGTTGAGGTTGGCATCGACCACGCTCAGCCATTGTTCAGGCGTCAACTCGTCCATGGGCACGGGCGGTGCGCCCGTGCCGGCATTGTTGAATAGAAGGTCTACGCGTCCGAACGCCTCCACTGCCTTAGCAAACAGAGCGTCGACAGCGTCCGCATCACCAACATCCGTCGGCACCGCGACGGCACGCGCGCCAGCGGCCTCTACGTCCGTTGCCGCAGCCTGCAACGGCAGGGCACGGCGTCCTGCCAATGCCACCGCATAACCTTTATCCGCTAGCGCCACGGCGCAGGCCTTGCCGATCCCACTGCCGGCTCCCGTTACGATCGCGACCTTGCCAGTGTCAGCCATGCTTATCCTCCTTACATCCTGTTCCGCGCAGCGATGCCGTCGTCCACGCTATAGATCGTGCCCGTATATCATGCCCGTCGGATCGGCTGAGCGTTCAGAGGCAATAAATTGAGGAGGCCCGCGACCCTTGCTCGGCGTGGCCGTCCGTACCCTCATCCGGTTCCGGTCACTCCTGACTTTGCCCGGTATCAGGTCTCGACAATAACGCCGGGGTTCATGACGCCGTGGGGGTCGAGGGCCTGTTTAGCAACACGCAACACGTCGCCAAACAGTGGCGGTCTCTGTTTCAGGTACCACGGCATGTGCAGCCGGCCGATCGCATGGTGGTGGGTGATGCTGCCGCCGCTTTCGGTCATGGCGTCGTATGCAGCTGTCTTGATGGCCATAGCCTGTTCGACCATACGCGCCTTGTCGCACAGGAAATGATAGGTGAAATAGGGTGCCGGGCCGTCCGGGTAGAGGTGGGTGATGCGGCATGTGACTGTGCCGTCGCGGCCTGTAACCTCGCGGATCGCTTGTGCCGTGCGAGCTTTTACCGTTTCGTGCAGATCGTGAAATCCGCTCCATGGGATTGATGTCTCGCAGGTCTCACGACCGATGCCGCGTGAGGTTTTTACTTCTCTGTAAAACGGTTCGCGCACGAAAGCTTGGCGCCAGCGGGCGGCTGCCGATGCCGAACTATCAACAGCTGCCTTGATCATCTCGCCACCATGGTCAAGGCAGGCCTGCCTGGCGATATCGAGCCAAGGGTCAACTGGGTGATGTGCCGATTCAAAGCCGAGCACCAGGATCGCTTTGGTGCTGTCGTAGGCCCCGCTCAGCCCCGCCTCGCGCGGGTCAATGAGACGGCAGTTGGCGGGATTGAGGCCGGCCTGTGCGACCTCGCGTATCGCCTCAATGCCATCATAGAAGCCGGCGAAAGCGAACGTCGCTCCGCTACGGTAGATCGGCCGGGACGGCAGTCTCAGCCAAGCCTCGGTAATGATGCCCATGGCACCTTCGGAGCCGATGGCGAAGCGGTCTGGGCTGGGGCCGGCACCCGAGGCCGGCAGGCGTCGAGATTGCCAGTCACCGCTGGGGGTAACCATGCGCACGCTCTCAACGAAATCATCGATGTGGGTGGTGCCTGTGGCATAATGTCCTGCGGCGCGGGTGGCGATCCAGCCGCCCAGGCTGGAATAGGGATAGGCCTGCATGAAGAAGCGCAGCGACAGGCCGTGCGGCTTGAGCTGGGCGTCGAGGTCGGGACCGAACACGCCCGCTTGCACCCGCGCCGCCCGCGACGTGGTGTCAGCCTCCAATACTCGGTTCATGTGGGACATGTCGATGCTGACGGTGCTCTCGAAGTGCTCGCCGACCACCGGATTTATGCCGTATACGGCACTGGAGCCGCCGCCGAACGGTATTGCCGCTTGTTCGGCGCCGCCGCACCAGTCGAGCACGGCGGCAACCTCGGCCTCGTCGCGAGGATAGACTACCGCGTCCGGTGCATCTGCGAAGTCGCGGGCGAAACAGCGCGCGCTTTCCATGAAAGACTTGCCATAGGTGTGCAGCGCGCGATGGTAGGGGTCGGTGTGGCAGATTGGCTGAAGGCTTGGCGGCACGGCACCGATGCGTGGCGGCTCGAGGCTGATCTCATCCAGGGTTGGCGGCGGTGTCGCCTCGAAGCTATCGGCGCCCAAGGCGTCTCCCCAGACCCGCTCGATCGTGTGGGCTTCTTCGGCTGTCGCACCCTCGTCTTCGCCGCCCCAGGCGTAGAATTTCCGCCGCTTGCGCCAGTTTTCCTGCATAGCTGCGCCCCTTGTCTGAGTGCTATTATAGGCCGTGCCTTGCCGCGACACCGCCGTCTATGCTGTAGATAACGCCCGTCGTATAGGCTGCCCGCTCGGAGGCGAGGAAGGTCACCAGGTTTGCGACTTCCTCGGGTTTGGCGGCGCGGCCGGCGGGTAGATTGGTGGTGAGGTCGCGCCAGCGGGACTTGTCGCCGAACTCTGCCTCGGCGCGCTGCTCCATCAGCGTCACCATGCGTCCGGTCTCGACGAGGCCCGGATTGACACCGACCACACGCACGCCGTCGTCAAGACTGGTCGAGCCGAGCGCGCGCGTAAACGCCATGAGGCCTGCATTGCCTGTCGAGCCCGCGATATATCCCGCGTTGAAGGCCTCGCCGGCAAGCCCGATTACATTCACGATCACCCCCTGACCGCGCGAGGCCATGCGCGCATGGAAGATGCGGCAGAGATTGATATAGCCGAAAACCTTGAGATCCCAGGCCTCGCGCCAGCGACCCTCGTTGATACTTGCCACTGTGCCGCCGGGAATGGCGCCGGCATTATTGACTAGAATATCAATGTCTGGGCAACGACCGGAGAGCTCCTGCTGCGCCTCGCTGTCGGAAAGGTCGAGGGCGTGGGTCTCTATCGAGACCTGGTGGTTGCGCAGGATCTTATCCTTGGTTTCCGCCAATGCTTCTTTGCCGCGGGCGGCTAGGTGAAGGTGTGCGCCTTCGGCGGCAAGCGATTCCGCACAAGCCCGGCCGATACCCTTGGAGCCACCGGTAATCAGGGCCGTGCGTCCCGCCAGTTCCAGTTCCATTTTGCTCCCTCTCTTATGAAGCCGGGACGGGCTTGCTAACCACGCCGCCCCGTATCATGCGCTCAATTTCGTCCTCGCCATAACCGGCCTCGGCCAGCACCTGGCGCGCATGCTCGCTGAGCCGCGGCGGCGGTCTGCAGGCGCTACCGGGTGTGCGAGACATCTTGATCGGGGTGGCGATACCGCGATAGCCACCGCGTTCGACCAGCATGTCGCGGGCTTCCACCTGTGCGTGGGAGAGCACCTGCGGAATGTCGAGCACCGGGCCGGCAGGAATGTTCTGTGATAAAAGGTGCTCGCAAAGCTTCATGCCATCGGTTTTGGCCAGCAGGGGCTCCAGCGTCGCGCGCAGGGCATCACGGTTGACCACGCGGTCGGAATTGCTGCGAAAACGCGTATCCTCGGCCAGCTCTGGCGCACCCAACTCTTCGGCAAAGCGAACGAACTGCTTGTCGTTGCCGATGGCCGCGAAGACCATGGCGGTGCGCGTCGCGAACATGTCGTAGGGCGCGATATTGGGGTGGGCGTTGCCTGTGCGTGCCGGTGGCACGCCGCTCATCAGATAGTTGGCGCCGTGCGGGTGCAGAAGGCTGACTGAGCATTCCAGGAGCGACACCTCGACCTTCTGACCTAGCCCCGACCTCTCGCGCTCCTGCAGGGCCATCAATAAGGCGATGGCGGTGTAAAGTCCGGTCGCCAGGTCCGAAATCGGCACACCCATGCGGACCGGTGGTCCGTCGGCGGTGCCGTTAATGCTGGCGAGACCGCTCATCACCTGCGCCACCGCATCGAATCCCGGCATGCCAGCCATCGGCCCGTCGGTGCCGTAACCGGTGATCTGGGCATAGATCAAGCGCGGGAAGCGCTTGCGCAGGCACTGCTCGTAGCCGAGACCCCAGCGTTCCATCTGCCCGGCTTTGAAGTTCTCGATTAGCACGTCGGCGTCTTCGAGCAGACGGAATAGCACGGCGTGTCCGTCCTTGCCGCGCAAGTTGAGCGCCAGGCTCTCCTTGTTGCGATTGACACCCGAGAAATAGGCGCTCTGGCCGTCCTTAAAAGGCGGACCCCAGCTACGCGTGCCGTCGCCGTCTGGCGGCTCGACCTTGATAACCTCGGCGCCGTGGTCGCCGAGCATCTGGGTGCAGAACGGTCCTGCCAGAATGCGCGAAAGATCGACGATCTTGAGCCCGGCTAATGCGCCAAAAGGCTGCGGTGTCTCCGCGTCCACTAGCTCACCAGACGGTGCTTGGCGCCACTTGCTTCTGTGATGCGCACCTCGATTCCGGGTAAGGCAGCGACCGCACGCTCAGTCACCGCCCGCGGCGAGACGAAAAGCCCCGTCGACAGTGCATCGGCCGTGGTGGCGTCGCCGGCCAGCACGCTGACTGAGGCGTGGTGGTTGGCGCTCTTGCCGCTTGTCGGCGAGAACAAGTGATGATGCCGCGTATCACTGCCGAACATGGTGCCGTAGCCGCCGGAAGTAGCGACTGCGCGGTTCTTGACCTCGACAACCTCGTCATAGTCGGTGGGCGAAAAGGGATCGATCAAACCGATGCGCCAGGGTCGGCCTTCCGGGTGGCCGTCGATGGCATAGTTCTCGCCGAGGTCGAGCAGCACATTGGCAACGCCGTCGGCACGCAGCAGTGCTGCCACCTTGTCCGTGATGTAGCCCTGGGCGATGCCGTTCAGTGTCACTGCCATACCAGGGCGGGCAAAGGCCACGCGGTGGGTCTCAACGGTGATGTCGCGGAAATCAACGAGGGCGCTAGCCTTCTCGACCGCTTTTGCGTCCGGCGCCTTGGTGCTGCTGGGATTGGCGGCGAAATGCTCGGCATAGAGGCGCCAGAGGGGCTGCACGCTGATATCGAAGGCACCGTCCGTGAGCGCAGCGAAGCGCTCGGCCTCGGATAACAGATGCACGGTATCGAGGGCCGGTTCGTCCAGCGCACCATCGCGATTGAGGCGTGAGATCTCGCTGTCCTCGTGGTGCAGGCTGAACAAGCCCTCTAGACGGCGGATCTCGGCCACGCAGCGCTCGAACATACGCTCTGCCGCCGCCCGATCCGGGTGGGCGAGCGTGATGCGGGCTGACGCGCCCAGCGCCCTGCCTTCCCAGGTTATCAGCGGTACGGCGGCGCGTGCGCCGAGGCTTGGCAGCAGTGGTAGGCCCGCAACGGCGCCCATGATAGTCAGCGCCCGGCGGCGCGAGATGCGGGTGGCAGCTTGGCTCATCAAACTCTCCGTCGGCTCTGCGATTCGGTTCCCATAGCGCTTACATAGCCGCGAATCCCGCTTTTGGTCCAGGACCATGGTCAAGCGCCGCTATACTGCGCCAGATTTTTGAGGGAGGGAGAGGCCTATGGCACCGAAAATTCTATTCGTCAGCGAGTTTCCCGATGCTGAAGAGCCGATTAGGGCGCTGGCGCCCAAGGGCTTCGATTTGGTGCTGGTGCCGGAGGATAGCACCGAATACTGGGAGATCCTGGGCGACGCCCAATATCTCGTCGGCTTCGTCGACCGGCTGGTGAACGATGCGTTATTCGCGGCGGCATCCAAGCTCAAGCTGATCCAACTTTTGAGCGCCGGCTACAACCGGGCCGATATCAACGCGGCGCGGCGTGCCGGGGTGGCGATCGCTAACAATGGCGGGGCCAATGCGGTGGCGGTCTCCGAGCATGCGCTGATGCTGATGCTGGCCTGCTCGCGCCAGCTCAACATTCAGCATGCCAATGTCGGCGCCGGGCGCTGGCACGGCAATGCCCTTCCGCGGGTCTTCGAGCTGCGCGGCAAGACCCTCGGCATCGTCGGTCTGGGCAATATCGGCAAGCGCACGGCGCGGCTTGCCTCCGCTTTTGGCATGCGGGTGCTCTATTACGACATTGCGCGGTTGAACGAGGACGAGGAGGACGCGCTCGGCGTTCGCTTCCGCCTGTTGTGCGAGCTTCTCGGCGAGGCGGATTTTGTCACCCTCCATGTGCCCCTTAATGACGACACGCAGCACTTGATGTCGGCCGATCGCCTGGCACTGATGAAACAAGACGCCATCCTCATCAACACCAGCCGCGGGCCGGTGGTGGACGAGGCGGCACTCTATGCAGTCCTCACGGACGGCGGTATCGGCGGGGCTGGTCTCGACGTTTTTGAGCAGGAGCCGCCCGATCCCGACAACCCTCTGTTCACCCTCGATACAGTGGTGCTCAGCGCGCACCTTGCGGGCGGCTCGCGCGAAAGCGGTACGACACGGGTGCGCAATGCCTTCGACAATGTTGAGCGGGTGGCCCGTGGTGAGGCGCCACTGTGGCTGATTCCGGACCTGCGAAACTGAACGGGTGGGCTTCTACAGCCGCCATATTCTGCCACGTTTGATCGACCGCGGCTGTGGCACCAAGCCGGTGCGCAAATAACGTAAAAAGGTGGTGCCGCTGGCCGCTGGGCGCGTACTTGAGGTCGGCATCGGCACGGGCCTTAATTTGTCCTTCTACGACCCGGCCAAAATTGACTGTGTGATCGGTCTGGAGCCGGCTGGGGAGATGCTGCTCATTGCGCAGTCACGCGATAAAGACGTGCCCTTTCACGTGGACTATGTGGCGCCGGAAGGCAGCGAAATCCCTCTCGATGACGGCAGTGTAGACACTGTGTTGATCACCTATACGCTTTGCACCATCCTTGAATCCGTGCCGGCTCTTGATGGCATGCGCCGCGTGCTCAAGCCTGGCGGCCGCCTGATTTTCTGCGAGCACGGTAAAGGCGCCGGATGCGGCTGTGGAGCGTTGGCAAAATCGCCTGACGCCCCTTGGCGCACTATCGCCGGCGGTTGCTGCCTCGACCGCGACATTCCGGTGCTGATCACGCAAGGCGGCTTCCGTCTCGGCAAGGTCGAGACCATGTACCTGCCCAAGACCCCCGGCTTTGCCGGCTTCAACTATTGGGGTACGGCTGTACCGAGCTGAGCCTTGCGCGGTTTGCCGGTCGGCGGAATGTCCTCCCGTGGTGGGCTGCTGGAGAAGACTTCGGTGAGATCGATAGTGCGTGTCGCGAAGTCCGCTCTGGAAAACTCATGCTCGTCGGCGCGCGGTGTCTGCGTATGTGCCGAGGCGGTGATGAGCATGGTGATTATGAAAATGTGAATCGAACCTATTCCCGAAGTCTGTGACCATGCCGATGGTACCATAAGCGATGCGCGATAAATTGTTACCGGTTCCATCAAACCGGCGTAGGCTCTAGGGTGCACGCCCAAATAATACCGGGAGAAATTCGAATGAACACGCGTGTCACGGCAATTCTTCTGGCCGCCTTGGCCTTGGCGGCGCAGCCCCTGGCCATCGCCCATGCCGAGGACTGCACGGCCCTCAAACAACCCATCCCATTGTTCGAGCCGGATGCCGAGGCTTTTGCCATGGCCCACCCGCCAGCCGGCTGCAGCAAGGTGTGGGACGGTCTCATGCGCGCCCACCGGCACGTCTATTTCCGTGATGTCGGCGAGCGCTTGCGCGAGGAGACGTGGAGCTATGTCGTTGAGGAGACGGCTGAGAAATGCATGGTTGATGACGCGGCCATCGTGGCCGGGCAACTGGACAACGTGGTCGTTTCCTGCGAGCGTCGGTTCCGATGTGAAAATGACGAGCCCGTGCCGGTCGCGGATGCCATATGCGAAATCATGACCCATCGCTAACGATGTCGAGTGACAATCT
>MPMF02013550.1_pt1 | contig 11950 bp, 1 predicted proteins | sample 1617271 | NCBI WGS metagenome assembly MPMF02 (sample SAMN05944812, study PRJNA350692) | marine metagenome | biome: marine; feature: ODZ; material: water; isolation source: 120 m water sample prefiltered with 30 um filter, filtered on to 0.2 um... | place: Pacific Ocean | collected 2012-04-09... | reverse complement strand
GTTTAGGTGATTTTGATAATCGAAATGACTTGACAGAGGTGATCTTGCCCGATGGGTTTATGATAGAAGAGTTTTTAGCTGGTGGTTTTCATACATTTATAAAAGGTAAAGGTAAGAATGGAGAAGATAAGCTTTATGCCTGTGGTTCTAATCTAAATGGTCAATTGTGTTTGGGTAATAATGTTAATAGAAATCAGTGGACTGAAGCAGCATTACCAACAGGGTTTAAGATAGAACAGATCATAGTTGGAGAGCATCATAATTTTCTAAAAGGAAAAGATGTGAATGGAGAAGATAAGCTGTATGCCTCGGGTAATAATTTTAGGGGACAATTAGGCTTGGGTGATACTACGGATAGACTTGAGTGGACTGAAGTAACAATTCCTCAGGGATTTAAGCTAGACAAAGTGGTAGTTGGAGCCGAGCACAGTTTTTTGCAGGGATTGGGCTATGGTTATCTAGATAAGGTTTATGCCAGTGGTCGTAATTTGGAAGGACAATTCGGTTCCGGTGATGGCAATAGTAGCAATGAATTTACTGAAGTATTTATGCCAAATGGAATTCTTTTAGAACAGGTGATGGTTGGAGGTGCTCATAGCTTTCTAAAAGGAAAAGATGTGGGTGGTGAAGATAAGCTTTATGGATCAGGTTTTAATCGACAGGGACAATTAGGCTTGGGTGATGAAATGAATAGAAAGAAATGGACTGAAGTTCTTGTGCCTCAAGGTTTTAGCGTAAAAAAAGTGATGGCTGGAAAAGCTCATACTTTACTCAAAGTAAAAGATATGGAGGGTCAAGATAAGCTTTTTACATCGGGTGCTAATATATTCGAATTAGGTATGAATAAGGATAGGAATTTTACTGAAGTGCCGCGAATGGCTCAAGGGTTTGATATAGAAGATTTGATAGCAGGGCATGCGCATGGACTGTTAAAAGGAAAAGATGCGAATGGAAAAAATAAGTTGTATGCCTTCGGTAATAACTATTCAGGACAATTAGGATTGGGTGATAATGAGAATAGAAGAGACTGGACTGGAGTGTCTCTTGATAAGAATGATTGGTTAAAAAGAATATTAAGAGATGAAAGGAATAGAGAGGCTCAAGCCAAGGTTGGTCGTAGTATACCGTGTATATAGTAATGAATTTAATGAAGAGTCATGACTCTTGGATTTATTACATCGGGAATTCTAATAATTCATGTATTTAACATGGTTGTGGTCGAAGCTGTTTACTTGTTGATTATATTGTGTTATTTTATGGTATTAGTAAATAATTATTAGAGGACAATCTAGGTGAATAGTATAGAGCTTAAGACTTCTGCCAGGGGCAATTTTTGTGGTGCTCACGCAGTAGGTCATTCCATTGTTCTTTTATGGGACCAGCTTTCAGATGATAGTGCTCAAAAGATTATTGATAATATTAACCTGTTCTACTTTAATAAGACTGCCGGATGTTCTCTCACAAAAGATAACTTTATTAAAATTGTGGGATCTATGTGTAGTCATGATATTCAGCTGGTTATGAGTTTGCCTTTGATTAATATGATTAGGATTAATAATCATGCTAATAACGCAGCAATGATTCGAAAGAATTTAAAAAACAATTTAACAGTAATGTGGGAGTATGACCAAACTCATAATGAATCAAAGATTAATCAAAGCTTTTTAAAAGTGTTGCGTGAATTTAAAGACTCGAGTTTTACTATTGAATTTAATTATACCCAGGATAATTTTATTCAGCAATTGAATCAATTAGAAGATAATCGTATTTTAAGGGCCTTAAATATTCAATATTGTAACTTGATTGGATTATCAAGTGCTTCAGAGAGAGATTTAAGCTATGACTATCCACAGTCCTATTTCAGTGGAGATCAATTATATTTAGTATTGGATCAATTAGGCATAGACTGTGAAATCTATCTTAAAACAACAACTGAAAGGATACCTATCACTCAAAACGTATCTGATACATCGAAACCAATTGTTAGACTTGTTAGTGACGGAACTCATTGGCAAAGTTTAGTAGATTTTACTCCTAAAAATATTACTATCAATGAACACTACAAGCAGAAGAGTGTCTTGCTTGGTATTCGTAATGATAATGATATATTGAGGATGTTTAAGAAAATAGTCACTGCAGACGGGGTAGAACATTTACCTCAAATGAGTCTTTTTAGTCAATGTTTAACATTAGGTAAGGGGTTATGTTTGCCTCGTTTGCCTCAATCTACCAATAGTAGTGAGGTGATTTCTTCTGATACTACGCTTTATGCTAGTGATGACAGCTCTTCAAATTCAACAAGCCCAACTTTTGAATCAGCTGGATTAGCGTTAATTCCTAACGATATAGATCAATGTAAATGGGATAAGTTGTATCAATCATATAGAGAGCTGGGAGATGTTGACGATAATATTACAGATGCTATGGAATCTCTTAATACTACTTTTTCTACAGATAACAGTGATGAGTTTATACTTCGCCCTAATGTTAAGAGACTTGACCTAGACTTTGATTGCATCAAAGAATTCTTACCACAACTAGTTGAATTTTGTGATAAGAGCAAAGATAAATCTTTATATAAGTTTCAAGTTTTAAGCATATTATACAATCTACAGTCTGTTAAGAATGGAAAATCAATGTTTGTTGCTATGGGTACAGGTACCGGTAAATCAATCATTTATGGAATCGTTATTCATCTTTTACTGAAGAAAAAATATAATGTCTTTCTTTTTGAAAAAAGTGAAAACATGAAAACCAGACACAAGAAAGAAAAGGACTATCCTTTTACTAAGGAGGGTTTTAGTGGTAATGTTTTCGAAAAACTTGAAGACTTTCATTTGATTACACAAAATTCAGAGGGTGATCCTAAAGAGGGTAAACTTATATGGAGCACCATAGATAATTTAAAAAAGGAACTAAAAAGCAAGGATTTGAATTATTTTAAAACTATTTTTAGTCAATCAAGTGAAGGTACTCTGATTTGTATTGACGAATGCCATAAACTTTTGTCACAGGCATGTAAAAACGCTGATATTATCGATGTTCATTCAAGCCCAGATTCAAGTGACAAAGATGCAGTCATGATGAATACATGGTTTAACATTAATCAATTCAGTTTGACGTCTAATCTTAGCATTCAAATGTATTCTGCGACTCCGGGTTCACCTGAAGTTCAAGTCAAATTATTGGGAGCAGCCTTTGGATCAGAAGATATTTCAAGATTAATTAAAAAGACTTCATCATCTGAGAGATTTCCAGTGCTGTATGCAAAAGGAGCTATGACAGCAGCTTACATGCGAACAGTTAAGGGCTTTGAATACTATCACTTTCTAGATGATGCTGTTCATGAAAATATGGATGCCCTTGACCCATTGATGGGTTATTCTTCGACTACATCAGGCATGCAGATAAGAATATCGGAAAGCTATGAAAACATCAAACACTTATCAGTATTTCTAAGGCTAGCTTATTTTATTTCAGTATCAGATAAGACCGCATCCAAAAAAACTAATTCATTCGCAATTGGTAACATAATGCGTAAGACTAGATTTATAGAAAGCATAAAGATCATGTTATTGTTTATATGTGATCTTAGGGTAAATTCTGATAAATATTTGGATCGTAACGATGATGTAAAACGCTCAGCATTTTATATCAAAGAGTTTAATGAAGAACCTGAACATGGTGTATCAAAAATAGTACAGATATTAAAAGAACATCACATTATACCTTCTGGAATGACGACTGATCAATGGGTTGATCACTTCAAAAGTATCGGTTTTGATGTCCCCACAAAAACAGTTGGATTTATAAAAAAATACAATCTTTTTAATGAGGATGGAGGTGTTGAATTAAAGGCTGTCAATGATTTATTGCCAGCTGTTAATCAGCCACAACAGGCGAGTAAGAAAAACCTTAATTTGAAAACTTTTTTTAAGAGTTGGATGGAGCATGCTTATCAACAAACTTTAAATTCAAGTGACTTTAAAGTAGACGTCGATGGTAAGATGTATGGAAAAGAAAACCCTGAATATAAAATGCTCATTATGTCAGAAAAATGCTCAACGGGTGTCAATTTAGTATCCAAAGGGAAGCAAGTGACATGTTTTCTACTCGATATTCCATCCAGTTCGCAGGAGATGATGCAGCTCAGTGGCCGTTTTAATAGAATGAGTACGATTGGTGACGATCTTGCCATGATGTGTATACCTGTTGATCCAGAAAACAAATGGCTTACATTATATGATTTACAAAGACTATCATCGGGCATGGATTCACAAATGAGCTTTAGAGCGGGTGCAGATGATAGTACTTTTACTGCACAAGAAATATTTAAACTTACTAAATGCATAGAGTTTGAGGGGGATATCAATAAAAAAAGAATAGGTAGGGTTGTAAGCTATTTTAAAAATTGTCGAAAAGAGCTTTTTGCTGGGGACAACCAAAGTGTTAAAAGGCTATTATCCTCACATTATAATATTCAACAAACAAAACAGAACGAGACTCTGTCATTGTTTATGGCTAACTTGCATAGTTTGTCATCTAAGGGTGTATTTGAGCGTTTAAAAAACGAGATGATAAGATTACATGCTAATGAAGATAAGTTTTCATCTGCATTAAATGATAAATATTATTACCCAAGTGAATCAGACCCACAATTTACCATAGATACGAAAATGTTTAAACTTAGTTGCATTGAAAAACATGGAAACTTCCTATACGACTATTTTGATGCTCTATTGAAGTGTAACAATTTATCAAATTTAAACTGCTCCCGTATACGCGGGGAAGATATAAGAGTTATTTCTTTTAGACATGCTTGGGGACGCAATCAAAATCGTTTATTGAATATTCTAGTGAAGGATATCATGGGCACCGACCATAAGAGTAGCATTTTTCATCAGTTGTTCACTCTTGATTCAATAGACAGGGTGCAAGTTGCTGAAATATTATCGGGGCAAAATTATACTATTAGTACGATACCACGCCCCAGAATATCTGTTCAAAAGGAAATATTACAGGTCAATGAGGAAGCGACCGCTAAGAACTTTAGACTGAAGTTGAAAACGAATGTAAGCGCTACAAATCAAGAGGGCAGCGCTAAAATGAAGGATCCTGAAAAGTCTTTAAAAATTCGCACAGTGACATCAACTAAAAAGACAAAGTCAGGAGGGGAGAACACCAAGGTTTCATCAATAAAGTCAGGAAAACACAATTCCGGTAGTTCAAAAAGGTCCCGGGATGATTCAAATGGTTTTAAAAACACAGCCAAAAAAGCAAAAAGCATTGTATCGGACGGTAAAAATCATGATAAGAAGCGAACACGTGAAGAGGATGTTGGAGGTGTCTTTACTCACAATAAAAAACAAAAAACTGATGCTTTGGAGGATGTTTCCTCTAATGTGTACGGTGAAAGATTACAAAAGTGCAATGAGGGTTTGCTACGACAGCGTCAAAAAATATACCAGGATTATACCCAGGGTACATTAGCTCAATCTCAAGCTGTCAAGGCTCATGTATTGAATTTAGACCAATACTATGAAAATATTAAACCGATACTAGATGCGTCAGGAGTTTTGCCATTAATCCCTACTGGCCATCAGGGTAAAATATCTAATTTTACATCAATACTATCGAATATTATTGAATATTCTACATACATGTTTCGTGAGATTGAAGAAAAACAAGGTATATTAATACAAAAACTAATGAATGATTATAAGTTAAATGCATGGGATTTAGTGAGCTTATCACAATCTGATATGGGCTATTTAGTTTCCAACTACTCTGCTAAATTTGTTTTAAATGATGATACTATCTATAATCATTCATTATTGTGTGCGGCCATTGAGTCAAACAACATGTATTTAATAGAACACATGTTCGAATATGACAGAGAGGATATACAAAGATTAACAGAAAATCGCGATACAAACACACGTATTGATCAAATGATGACAGCTCAATATCATTATATTGATAGCTCAGAATTGGTTTATGAGTATCCATTACAAACGTCTTTTCATTTAATAGCTAACTATTTATCAGAAGCTGCAAAAAGAGATCAACCTATTGATAATGAGAATGAATGTGCATATCTATGGAGGCAGATCTCAATTTACCAGGTACTAAAATCAACTAGGTTATATAAGACAATAAAGCAAGAGTGTTACACATCTTCAGATGCAAAGACTTTATTTACAACATTTGTAGAACACAAGTCCAAGCTTGATATCTTTAAAAACAGTAGGATGGGTGAAGAAACTAAGGTTGATGTTTTATATTCATTCGTAGAATCTTACCTTTCATTTAACCCTAAGGTGATTTTAGAGGGCATTTACAAACTATTAAATGATCAGAAAGATCCCTTTGATATACTACTTTATCTTCGGGTTCTTCCTTTTATTAATTTAAATGATAAGTCGCTGATGACTTCTGTCGAAGCACATAACTTAAATAGTAAACTAGCAGAATTGCTGAATAATGATATAACTATACAGGGTGTAGATACAGGGCAATTAGTAGCTTTGGTTGCTTTTATAAAATCCTATCTTAACTATAACCCTAAGTCTCTTTTACAGGTGATTTCAGTTGGCCTCTCAAATATACATAACAAGGAGTTATCAGAAGATTTAGAATTTAATTTAACACTTCTTGAAAAGGTTGTATTTGACGATCATTTGATTTCTTGTCAAGAAGTGTTGAGCTTATATCGTAAAATTGAATCAATGTCGTCTGTGTTGCAGGATAAGCAAAAAAATTGTAATAAATATAGATATTTATTCGATTTTGCCAAGCAGTATCTTGTAAGAAGCCCGGTTTTAATTCTTAAAAATATGATTATTCATCATACATCACCTCAAGGAAATAGTTCAACGGAGATATTTTCTATAGATTTTATGAATCAAGTTTTTGCTGAAATAAACCTTACTAATGAATTGCTTCAGATGAATGAATCCCGGGAGTTATATGAGCTCATTAAGGATAAACCTAATACATTAGAGTCTTTCAAGAAAAAGTATCGAGTTTTTCACCAACAAATCCTTTTCACAGATCTTTCTGACGATGAAAAAATTGCAGGATTGATGGCAGGTAATTATAAGTTCACGCCTTCTGACATTTGTAACGATTTTCCTTCCTCAATAGAATCTAGCAATGACATCGTTCAATTAATCATCCCAACTCACGAAAAGCACAAAGTTCCGAGTAAAATTGTTGAGCAGATATTATCTAAATTTAAAGGTGATAGTTTAAAAAGTTACACTTTTCATTTAGATATTTGTTTGAATCGAGGGATAGATTACGATATTCCTACTAAGTTACCTAAGTTAACAGAGAATTGTATAAGTCGAATAAAGAGTCTTTTAACTGATTCAAGACACTCGGTGACGGTTCATTCTGGTCAGTGGTCAGTCCAATGGAGCATGGCAACGAAATTAAATTTAGATAAGTGGAACAACCGAGGCCTTGCAGACAACTTAAAAGTATGTGGCATTATTGATGAGTATGGGTACGTTACCAAAGGCTTTAGTAGCAATCTTCATAAGCTACGTGAACGCTACGACAACGCTGATCAACTTGTTGATGAAATTAAAAGGGTTTCAAAATGTATTGAGCCTATGACAGATGAGAAGCTTCAGTCGCTTTATAACAGTTTAGATACTCAAGGTAAGAGTCTTTTTAAATTAAAGAACAGCAATTTGGGTAAGCCAGCCATTGGTGTGGTTAGAGACTACTTGCTTCATGCCTTTATGAGAAGAGGTGAAAATATTAAGCTGGCTATCAATTGTGATAGTGATTGGGTAGACAATCAACTTCCTTTAGATCGGTTGATTCTAGAAGCCGAACAACGTAAAAATAGCCCTCCGCTGTTTTTAAGTTTGTGTTATAAGTTGTCTACAAGCAGTGAAAAGAAGTTATCTCCAGCGACAAATTGTGCAAGTCGCATGGATTTAGAGGTGCGATCAGCCTTGTCCCAATTACAAGATAAAGGTAATTACTTGGGATATAGTTCAGAGGTTGCTCTTTTATTCAATCAGTCTGTCATTGATATTATCAAAAAAAGTGATGTAAATCGATCATGGTTTGGGTCTACTGATGAAGAAGGAATGAATTTTATTCGAAGGTTTAATAGTATGCCTGCAGTCCGCATTAATGCTGTTAACCCTATTCAAGAAGAAGGTTCATGTGTGCATACAGAAGGACAAAGGTTTGAGCTTCTAAAAGCAGGGGAATCATGGGAACAACTGAATTGTTATGAACAACTCAATCGATTGTTTTCTCTTTCTCAATCCCATGCGGATGCATGGAAACTATCGCAAATTATAAGTTGGAACTTAAACTGTCAGCAACATCCTATCCTGTTTTTGGCTAAGTTATTTGATTGTCGTACCCTATTAGCTAATCTAGACTCATCCTATAGTCTCGACAGCGACATGATTTATCAAACCCTGATGAAGTACAGTGAAACAATCTTTAAGGTGCTTCAGAAGGACAAAATTACAGCCTCTGATATTGATGATATTCAACAATATTTTTCAAAACAAAGTGGTTTAGTTAGTCATGCGCAAATTATTCTCAATATTAGAAAGCTTAAGGACTATCTTACAAATGATTTTAATCGATGTGTTACAGCATTAAAGTTCAGCATGGATTCAATTATAGATTTTATCGAAAAAGCAGACAAGTCTTCTATTTTAGGTCAATGGAAACAACAAGGAGGCTATGTTGGATATTATCAAGAATCTATTAGACAACCTGCTCGAGCACTATCTAGGCTTTTGACGGATATAATAGACTTGTCACAGACTCAGGGTGTATCTATGGTGAGAAAGAAGATACACTCAGATCAATTTCATCTTGATAAGCAAAATATTCCTGTTAATGACTTTATTAATGATGCCATTAAGATCATTCAAAATCACAAAAGAAAAACGGAATTACTTAATCACGTTAAGGGGCAAAAGCTAGACCAAAAGATAGGTATTCTGAAGCAGGTTGATCAACTTGGTGTATGGCTCAAGGCCGATATAGGAAAGGTAAGGAATTTCTTTTTCCCTCAAGATGATTTAGTTGAATTTGATGAACAATCTGCTAATTATGTACTAACCATTTATAATAAATGTAATGCAGAATTGCACGAAAAAATTATGTTTATACAAGCAACATTGCTATCGAAAGACGCCAAATCTAAACTAATCGATTCAACTGAATTTGGTTTTAATCCAAATAAGGTAAGTATTCAAGGATTAAGTGGTGATATGATGGGTATAATGACCCATAAAATTCAAACCGAATATGATAAAAGTATACACAGCAACGCTCTCCAAAAATGGGTCAATTATTGTATGACTGGTGATGATAACACTACTGCATATGTCGGAAAACTACCAAAAGAATTTATTAAGTTTTTACTTAAAAATATTGTAGAATTGAAAGGTAATATGCGTAAGGCTCTAAGGTTTTACGAGTATTGTGTTAATAAATTATTGATTGATAAAGTTTCAGGTCTAGTTTCAGAGTGTAGATTATCTGACCTCATGAAATATAGGGACGAAAGACAAAAGAATGCAAATGAAGCGAAATCAAAAGCACTAAAAAACGCAGCTCTGAAAAGAAAAAAAACAGAAAATACAATGTCTTTAAAAAATAAAAAGACAAAGAACACGACAGAACCTAAACATGATTGGGCTGGGGTTGATCTAGGAGATTTAGGTAGTTCAGCGATTACTGTGACGGCTGAGACTCTTTTTGATGGGATTGATGTTTTAGAATTAGATAGTGGCTATTTAGAGGGTATTACATTTGACCTTGACACTTCTTTAAAGTCAAAAAATGAGAAATATTTTGAAAGGCTACTTATTAATCCGCTTACAGAATTTAGCTTTGATAAATCTAGTTTGTTGAGGCGTTCTAGTTCGGTAGATGATGACGCGGTTCTGAAATATATATCTTTAAACCTCATTGAAATTTCTGCATTGAAAAAGGAAAATGTTCTCGAGAAGGATAAAAGATTCTCAGATACTTTAAGTAAGGTGGAGAGTTATGAAAGTATCTTGAAGCTGTTTCAATTTCATCTAAAGTTTAAATTAAATAAGTTTTATAGATTGAGTGGTCGGTATCTAACTGAATTATTTAGTGCATGTAACTCTTTTGATAAAACGAAATATTCAAAGGTATTGTTAGCAATTGTTTTTAATTCATTGGCTATGGCCTATTTCAAAGGAATGATAGCACATGTTAAATGTCTAGATATTGACTCTCTTCTAGGTAAAGCTATTCGAATAAAACATCGGTTAAATTTTGAAACCGGATTAAGTTATTACCTTAAATTTTACGCCTGTCTTGGCCACCCTATACGTAAAGAAGATAATAAAGATTCCATCAAGTTTTTAGACTCGGCAATAGATTTTCTTACCCAAGATGGCAAAAGCGATTGGATTCGAGTGGCGAGAGAAGTAAAGTATATTAACCAATTATGCCATCCAGATACTATTGTTAAAGGATACAATAACCTATGTGATTTAAACTCACGAGAAATAGATACAAAATTTATAATTATGATGATTAAGGATGCCAATTTGATGAAAGGGTGCAAGGGATTAAACAAAACTATAGATATAATGAAATTTATTTGTAAAAATGAAAAATTACATGCGACTTTCAAGAAATTACGAGCTAATGAGACTAAAGCGTTTAAAACATTAAAGATGTTAGGAATAATATTTGCTAATAATGGTGAAAGTAAAATAGCTGCTGAATTTTTTCGAGAAGCGGTGACTGTTTTTAAAACCATAGAAAATTCAGGTCCGAATATTACACGAGATTATCAAAGCTGTATTTGTTATTTGGTCAAACTTACTGAAGTGGAGAATGAAAAGTTTAGATTATTAGAGGTCATTAAGGATTCTACATACAGTGATGTTAAGTTTTTTTATGATGAACATAAAAGTCTTCTTGATTCAACAAATACCAAAGAATCTGATTCTTCGTTCATGGGTTCTCGAGGTTCGTTGTTACGGATGTAACTGTTATGAGTGTTAAGGTTAAGTTTCTGATAAAATGTTCTAATTGTTGTGGTGATGGGGGAAAAAGTTAAGTATGCATAAAAAGGGTCAAAAAAGAAAACGAGATACGGGTCAAAGAAATGCCCAGATGGGTTTGTTTGCTAAGAAGTCAAGGACTTCGTCTGAATTAAAAGAGCTAGATATGAGTGTGGTAGCTGGATATTTGCATACCTTTCTTTACATCAAAGTTGATGGAGAAGATAAGCTTTATGCCTCGGGTAGGAATACGCTTGGACAATTAGGCTTGGGTGATGATACGGATAGAAAGAAATGGACTGATGTACCTTCGCCTAAAGAGTTTGAAATAGAAAAAGTTATAGCTGGAGGTGTGCATTCTTTTCTAAAAGGAAAAGGCAAGGATGTAGAAGATAAGCTGTATGCCTGTGGTAGAAATTTTGAAGGACAATTAGGCGTGGGTGTCAAAGGGAATAGAAAGAAATGGACTGAAGTTTCTATACCTAAAGATTTTAAGATAGAAAAGGTGATAGCAGGAGCTGCTCATAGTTTTCTAAAAGGAAAAGATGCAGAAGGTAAAGATAAGCTCTATGCATCGGGTTATAATTATTATGGACAATTAGGCTTGGGTGATAATAATAATAGAAGAGAGTGGACTGAAGTGCCTATGCCTCAAGGATTTAGCTTAGAAGAGGTGATAGTTGGGGGTGATCACAGTTTTCTAAAAGGAAAAGGTAAGAATGGAGAAGATAAGTTTTATGGCTGTGGTCATAATGGTGTGGGACAATTAGGCTTGGGTGATTTTAATGATAGAAGAGAATGGACTGAAATTGATATTCCGCAAGGTTTTAGCGTAGAAAAAGTGATGGCTGGAGATTACCATAGCTTTCTAAAAGGAAAAAGTAATAGTGGAGAAGATAAGCTTTATG
>MPMF02225498.1_pt1 | contig 11974 bp, 7 predicted proteins | sample 1617271 | NCBI WGS metagenome assembly MPMF02 (sample SAMN05944812, study PRJNA350692) | marine metagenome | biome: marine; feature: ODZ; material: water; isolation source: 120 m water sample prefiltered with 30 um filter, filtered on to 0.2 um... | place: Pacific Ocean | collected 2012-04-09... | reverse complement strand
TTATATAAATATTTATAAACTAATTTTCTTAATTCTTAAACTATTTGTTACTACAGATACAGAAGAAAAACTCATCGCAAATGCTGCAATCATAGGATTTAATAAGCCAATAGCTGCTAATGGAATTGCAATTGTATTATAAAAAAAAGCAAAAAATAAATTTTGTTTAATTATTTTAAATGTTTTTTTTGATAAATTAATAGCAGCTATAATTTTTAATGGATTACTATCAGTTAAAACAATATTACCTGATTCCATGGCTATGTCTGTGCCACTTCCAACAGCTATTCCTAAATTAGCTTGAGTTAAAGCTGGAGCATCATTTATTCCATCACCAACAAAAGCTACTAATTTTTCTTTATTTTGTAATTTTTTAACTTCTTCTACTTTTTGATTTGGTAGTACTTCTGAAATTACTTTGTTAATTCCTAATTTTTTAGCAATTACTTCTGCTGTTTTTTTATGATCACCAGTTAACATATAAACATCCATATTTTTTTGTAATTTCTTAATTAATTTTTTGGAATTATTTCTAATAATATCTGCTACTGCTATTACACCTAATACTTTATTATCTTTAATAAAGTATATTGAAGTCTTGCCCTCTTCAGCATATTGTTCAAAAATTGTTTTATAGGTAGATTCTAATTTTATTGATAATTTATTTACTAATTTTATATTTCCTAAATATATTTTTTTACTATTTATAACACCTTCTAACCCCATACCACTTATAACTTTTATATCTGATATATTTTTTAATTTTAAATTATTATCTTTACCATATTTAATAAAAGCTAATGCTAAAGAATGTTCACTACCACTTTCCAAAGAATATGCTAAACTCATTAATTCATTTTTAGATAAATCTTTCTCTATTGTATTAATATTTGTAATACTTGGTTTTCCTTCTGTTAATGTACCTGTTTTATCAAAAACTATAGTATCAATTTTATGAGCTATTTCTAAACTTTGAGAATCTTTAATTAATATTCCATTTAATGCCCCTTTACCACTTCCGACCATAATAGCCGTAGGAGTAGCTAACCCTAAAGCACAAGGACATGCTATTACTAATACAGCTACTGCATTTATTAAACTAATTTCAAATGAAGTACTTAAAATAAAATACCAAATAATAAAAGTAAAAATAGAGACAGCTATTACTACTGGTACAAATATACCAGAAACCTTATCTGCTAATTTCTGTATTGGAGCCTTTGAAATTTGTGCATCTTCTACTAATTTAATAATTTGAGATAATATTGTATCTTTACCAATCTTTGTAACTTTTACTTTTATTACTCCATTATTATTAATAGTAGCTCCATAAACTATATCTTTTATTTTTTTTTCTACTGGAATACTCTCTCCTGTTAATATAGATTCATCAATATATGTTTCTCCTTCGATTATTTCTCCATCTAGTGGTATTTTTTCTCCGGGTTTAACTAAAATAATATTTCCTAATTTGATTTCTTCAATATTTTTAGATATTTTTTTATTATCAACTAATACTATTGCCTTTTTTACACCTAAGGATAATAATTTTTTAATAGCTGTAGATGTTTTATTTTTACTTTTTTCTTCTAAATATTTACCTAATAATATCAATGTAATTATAGTACTAGCTGTTTCATAATAAACGTGCTGATTGGTAAACATAGCATAAAAACTATAAAAATAAGCAGATAGTGTTCCTAAAGAAATTAAAGTATCCATATTTGCTTTAAATTTCTTTAATTGATTAAACATTCCTTTATGAAATTGCCAACCTATTATAAAAACAACTATAAAAGCTAAATTATGCATTATCCAAGTTTCTAAGTTTATACCTAAATAACTACTGTTAAAATTATAAGAAAAAAACATTGATAAAAATAATGGTAAAGTTAATATTAATGAATAAATAAATTTTAAATATACTTTTTTAGTTAAATTCTCTTCTTCATTATTTTTTATTATTTTATAATCTCCAGAATTAATAATTATATTTTCTAAATCTTCTTTTTTTATTTTACTTTCATCAAATTTAATTTTAACTTTACCATTAGCATAATTAATAACCACATCTTCAACTGCTTTTTCTTTTTTAATATTTTTTTCTATACTAACAGCGCAAGATGTACAATGCATTCCTGATATTTTTAAATCTATATTTTTCATATATTTATATTTGATTATTCTACTATAAATTTACCTCTCACCATTCCCATCCAACAACTAAATCCTATAATACCAGGTTTTTTAGGAGTAAATTCTATAATATTTTCACCTTGCTTAATTGGTTCTCTAATATTTAAAGATTGAACCATTATTTCATTAGTGCACCCTGAAACTTGTTTACCGTTTATAATCCATTTAACTGGTATATCTTTTTTTAATTTAAAAATACTAGGATTATAGCCGTTATAATCAACTGTCATATTAATAATTTGTATTCCTTCTTCTGTAACAGCAGAATTATAATTTCTATTACTACTAAAATTAACATTTATACCAGCTAAAACTAATCCTGAAGATGTTGTATATAATGCAAATAATAAAATTATTATTCCAATAACTTTTTGTAATACTACTATTTTCATATTTTTAAAACGAGTAGTAGTTATTCCTAATCCAATTAACATAGGAGAAGTTCCTAATGCAAAAAGAAATAAAGTCATAGCACCTGTAATAAAACTTCCTGAAGATAATGCAAATAATTGCATACTTTGAGTAAAGCCGCATGGTAAAAAAAAGGTAAAACCACCTAATATTACTGGAGTTATAGCATGTTTAGATTCTTTTAATCTTGTCCAAAATTTTATACCTATTTTTGGCATTTTAATACCAATAGAAGTTAAAGAAGGAAGAAAACCTAAAATATTTAAAGCTAACCATATTAATACTAAACCAATTAATATAGTAAATAAAGCCAAAAATGTTTTTGATAAACTAAACCAAGACCCAATTAATCCTAAAACTCCACCTAAAATAAAAAATACTAACAATCTACCAAAATGAAATAATAAATGTGGTTTTAAATTTCTTTGATAAAAACTACCATAAACCTGATACTTTGTTGCAAAAGACATTACTACAGCTCCAACAACTACTAAACAACTAGATAATGAAGCAACTATACCTATTATAAAAGAAGCCCCATAATTAATATTTTTTGTATCTATATCTAACCAATTTAATAGTCCTACCCATCCTAAATATTTATAAATTAAATATAATCCAAACACAATTAAAAAAGAATAAAACCATTGTTCTATACTAGCCTTTTTTTCTTCAATAGGATTTAATGCAATATTATATCCTAATTTTTGTAATTTTTTATCTATTTCTTCAAATGGTATTTTATCACCATTATAGAATATTTCTGCAATTTTCTTTTTATGACATACATGAACCTCTTTTATATTTTCTATTTTATTTAATTCATCTGTTATTATTATTTCACATGAAGGGCATGTTATCCCACTTATATATACTTTTTTATTCATATTATTTATAATAAAAAATCTTGAAAATTAGCCATCTTACCGCTTATCTCTACTTTTTTTATTCTATCTAAATCAAATAGCCTAATTGCTTCTCTTAAATGACAAAAAGCTTTTATCTTATTATTATTTATATTTTGAATATCTATTTTTCTTTGAGTAACATTACCATCAGCATCCATATAATCTATTAAAATTTGTTCACCTTTTTTAAAAGCTTCTTTTACTTTATCTTCTATTTTCTTACCACCATTATTCCATTTAATATTAATTTTTTCTTTTTTACCACCATTAGTATACAAAATATAACCATGATTTAAACCATATTCATATAATTCTTTAGTAATCTTTACATCATCTAAACAATATTTTATTAATTTATCCCATTCATTATTTCTATGATACATTATAGCATCTAGGCCACTACCTGATTTACCATATCCTAAAGTAGTTTGAGCTACAGATTCTAATTTAAGTCTAAATCCTAAAATATTAAATATTTCATTTAAAATATCTAGATGAGGTATAATATTTAAATCAAAATTTTTAAAATATGGTTGTAAAACAGTAAAATCAAAACTAATACTATTAAATCCTATTACTAATTTAGTATTTTTTAACAAATCTAAAAGTTCATCAAATTCTTCTTCTTTAAAAGCACGATATTCTTTTCTATTATATGAATATACCCCTACTACTGTAACACCTAATAAATGTCTATTATGCTGACCCCCTACTTCATCAAATGTTTTTTTAGTTTCTAAATCTAATACTATTATATCTTTTTCCATATTTATATTTTATTAAAATTACCAATCACCTATGTCAGGTAAAAAATTATTTCTATCTTGTAAATCAGGATCTGTTATATATTTTACATCATCTTCGGATGATGTAAAATAAGTACTTTTTGCTAAAATATTATAATTTAATAACTTATTATTTATACTACTAATAAATTCTGATGGTTGCAAATTTTTATAACCATCAAATCTAATACTAGCTAAAGAATAAGTTAAATATAAATTCTTTTGAGCTCTAGTAATAGCTACATAAAATAACCTTCTTTCTTCTTCTAATCCTCCTTGTTCTATAGCTCTAATATTAGGAAAAGCTTTATCATTTAAATTGATTATAAAAACAGCTGGCCATTCTAAACCTTTAGCTTGATGAATAGTGCTTAATATTAATTTATTATCTTTATTAGATAATTTATCTTTTAAATTAAAACTTTCCTGTAAACTAACCTCTGCCAGAAATTCATCTAAATCATTATGATTTGCTAAAAAAATAGTTAATTGATCTAAATCTAAACTTCTCTGTTGATAATCTGGATATTTAGATTTTAAATAAGGCATATATTCTTTTATTAAAAAATCTAAAATTTTTATTAATTCTTTTTTATTAAATTTAGATAATCTTACAAATAATTTAATTATCTCTTTCCAACTTTTATCAGCTTTAGAAGATAAATTAATCTTTAAATTTAAAATATCTTCTATATTTGAACAATTTACTATTTCTTTAAAAATCTTTTCAATAGTTACCTCTCCTATACCTTCATATAATTGTAATATTCTAATCCAAGAAGATTCATCATGAATATTTGATAATACTCTTAAATAAGCAATAACATCTTTTATATGTGCTCTTTCAAAAAATTTTAAACCACCCCTCATTTCATAAGATATACCTTTTTTATTTAATTCCATTTCTAAAGATTGAGAATGATTAGCTGCTCTAAATAAAACAGCTATATCCTTATAATCTAAACCATCTCTTACTAATTCTTCTATATTATCTACTATCATTATAGCCTCTTCTATACTATTTTTAGCAGCTAATAATTTAGGCTTTATAAAATTATCTGAAACAGCTTCAAGTTTTTTAGGAAATTGATCTTTATTATCTATTATAATATGATTAGCTAATTTTAATATTTCAGGTGTAGATCTATAATTAATTTCTAATTTATATAATTTACACTTATTATATATTTTTGGAAAATTTAAAATATTATTTATATTAGCTGCTCTAAATGAATAAATACTTTGGGCATCATCTCCAACTACAATTATATTATTATGTTTTTTAGATAAATTATAGATTATTTGATCTTGTAAATAATTTGTATCTTGATATTCATCTACTAATATATAATCCCATTTTTTTTGTAAAATAGAACTTACTTTAGAATTAATAGTTAATTTTTCCCAATATAATAATAAATCATCAAAATCTAAAGAATTACTTAATTTCTTTTTTTTATTATAATCTATTTTTATTTTTTCAAATATTTCTAAAAATGGTAACCACTCTCCAAATTTTCTTTCTAAACTTTCTTCTATAGTAAACCCTGAATTAGTAGAAAAAGAAATTGTTTCTCTAACTATATTAGCTGAAGGTCTTCTATTTTGTGCTAAAGAAGAAAAATAATTTTGTGAAATCTTTTTTATTAAACTTTTGCTATCATTAGAATCTAAAATACTAAAATTATTTTTTATACCAATCTCTTTACCATATATTCTTAATAACCTATTAGCTAAAGAATGAAATGTACCAGCCCATATAGGTAATTTATCTTTTTCTTTTAAACCTAATATTTTCCTACTTCTTTTTTTCATTTCTTGAGCTGCTTTATTAGTAAAAGTAACCAATAATATTTTATTAGGATTAACACCTTTTAATATTAACCAAGCTACTTTATAAATTAAAGTCCTAGTTTTTCCAGATCCAGCTCCTGCTAAAATTAAAAGAGGTCCAGATTTAGCTATTACTGCATCATATTGGGACTTGTTTAGGTCTTTTTTAAAATCTATTTTCATAAGTTTATATATTATATATTAAAAAATATAATATAGCTAATCTTGATATTTATAACATAATATGCTTTAATTTGCATATTAAATAAATTAAAATTATGTCATTTTCTTTAGGAATAATTGGTTTACCTAATGTTGGTAAATCTACAATATTTCAAGCTTTAACTAAAAATAAAGTAGCTACAGAAAATTATCCTTTCTGTACTATTGATCCTAATGTTGGAATAGTTCTAGTACCAGATGAAAGATTAAAAAAACTAGCTAAAATATCTAAATCTGAAAAAATTATACCAACTGCTATTGAATTTGTAGATATTGCTGGTTTAGTAAAAGGAGCTTCTAAAGGAGAAGGATTAGGCAATAAATTTTTATCACATATAAGAGAGGTAGATGCTATAATTCAAGTTATACGTAATTTTGTTAATGATGATATTATCCATGTCCATGGAAAAATAGATCCAGAAGATGATAAACAAATTATTAATCTAGAATTAATATTAGCTGATTTAGAAACAATTATTAAACATTTAGAAAAAATAATAAATAAAATGAAAGGATCATATGATAAATCATTAATTAAAGAAAAAAATACTATAGAAAAAGCTAGAAAAATATTAGAAGATAATAAATTACTTAATATTATAAAATGGGAAAAAGAAGAATTTAAAATATTAAAACAATTAAATCTTTTAAGTATTAAACCAATTATATATTTATATAATATTTCTGAAAATGATATTAATAGAAAATTAAAATTACCAGATAATACTATCCCCATATGTGCTAAATTAGAATCTGATTTAACTAATCTATCAGAAAAAGATTCTAAAGAATATTTAAAAGAATTAGGAATAAAAAAAAATGGATTAGAAAATTTAATAAATACAAGTTATAAATTATTAAATTTAATAACTTTTATTACAACAGGTCCGGAAGAAACTAAAGCTTGGACTATTAAAAAAAATACTGAAGCTCCTAAAGCAGCTGGAATAATACATACAGATTTTGAAAAAGGATTTATTAGAGCTGAAATAATTAATTGTGATAAATTATTAAAAATTGGAAGTTGGAATAATGCTAAAAATAAAGGCCTAATAAAAATGGAGGGTAAAGAATATAAAATAAAAGATGGGGATACTGTACATTTTCACTTTAGTTAAGCTATTGACAAAATTATCCATATATGATAAAACTTACATTATAAATATAACGTACCTTACATAACGATCCCAGGTAGATTAAAAGATAAACAAAGGTCCTTACTCATTGTTTAAGATAGTGTGCACAATCTTAATGAGAAAGTTGACTTAATGTTTTTCTCCTTTGCTGATTCATAAAGGAATCAGGATGAACAATGGTCTACCTGGGGATTTTTTTTACTAAAACAATAAAATATATATTTTTTATTGTTAAATATTAAAAAAAATGATATAATAATAATGTTATAAGTTCATTAAAATAAAATAATACTTTACAATATTATTCAACTAAAAAATAAAATAATCTCATAAAGATTTATAATAAAAAGTAATAAATATAACTAGTTGATAATATAAAAAAAGTAATATTTAAAAACAATTTCAAAAAATAACTCAAAAAATTGTAGTTATGTTTTGAGCAGATACGCTTCATTGATTTTATGATATGGCCTTGATGATGATGTTATAAACCTATTAAACCTCAATTGCTATTTGCTCAAAAAAATTAAAGGAGAAAAAAACTTAACCCAGAAAAATGTTAAGTTAAAAAATATAAAACCCCTGTTAGTATATTTGATTAAAAAAAATCAAAAATAAAACAAATAGGGGTTTTTCTTTTTTAATTATACTTTTATTAAAATAATTTATTATTCTCTGGAATATCTAAACCTAAATATTTATATGTTTTTTCTGTAGCTATTCTCCCTTTAGCGGTTCTATTTAATAATCCTAATTGCATTAAATATGGCTCAAATATTTCTTCAATAGTACCAGCTTCCTCTTGTAAAGTAGCTGCTAAAGTATTTAAGCCTACGGGACCTCCTGAAAAATTATCTGTAATTATTAATAATAATTTTCTATCCATTTCATCTAAACCATACTGATCTATATTCATTAAATCTAAAGCTTCATTGACTACTTTTAAATTAACTTCCTTAACACCTTTAACTTGAGCATAATCTCTTATTCTTTTTAACATACGATTAGCAATACGAGGAGTAGCCCTACTACGTATAGCTATTTCTCTTTGAGCTTCCTTATTAATTTTAATAGATAAAATATCTGCAGATCTTTTTATAATATCTTCTAATTCATTATCTTTATAAAAATCTAAACGAAAAGTAATGCCAAATCTATCTCTTAAAGGAGAAGAAATTAAATTATACCTAGTAGTTGCGCCTATTAAAGTAAATTTTGGTAAGTCTAAGCGTAAAACTTGAGCTGATGGGCCTTTACCTAAAATAATATCTAAAGCAAAATCTTCCATAGCTGGATATAATATCTCTTCAATAGTTTTATTTAATCTATGCATTTCATCTATAAATAAAATATCGCCTTCTTGTAAATTAGTTATAATAGCTGCTAAATCTCCAGCTTTAGTAATAGTAGGTCCTGATGTAATTTTTATACCAACACCCATTTCTTTAGATATAATATGAGCTAAAGTCGTTTTACCTAATCCTGGAGGACCAAAAAACAATGTATGATCTAATGGCTCTCCTCTACCTTTAGCCGCTCTTAAAACAATATCTAAATTAGCCTTAATTTGTTCTTGACCCATATAATCTTTTATATTTTTGGGTCTTAAATTTAAATCTAAATTTTTATCAGTATTTTGTTCTTTAGAAGATGTTACTTTATCACTCATAAATTTTTATTAAATAAATGTTACAGAAGAAACAGTGTCTTTAGGATCTTTAAAACTCATTAATCTAACTCCTTGAGTAGCTCTACTTAAAACGTTTATAGAATTAATTGGTAAACGAATTACTTGTCCTTTTTTAGAAATTATAATTAAATCTTCATCATCTATTTTACTACTAACAATACGTGCTGAAGATAAATTACCTGTTTTATTAGTAACTTTAGCTGTTTTAATACCAGAACCACCTCTGCCTTGTACTTTATATGCATTTAAACTTGTACGTTTACCATAACCATTATTAGTAACAACTAATAATTGCTCATCTTTACTTATTTTTCCATATGGAATTAAATCTACACCTACTACTTTATCTTCTATTTTTAATCTAATACCTCTTACTCCTCCAGCTGATCTTCCCATAGATCTTACACCTTTTTCTTTAAATCTAATGGCCTGACCTTTAATTGTAGCTAAAATTATATCATCTTTACCGGTTGACGGTTTTACCCAACTCAAAATATCACCTTCTTTAAGTTTAATAGCTATTAATCCAGAACGTCTTACATTATTAAATTGACCTACTTCCACTTTTTTAATTATCCCATTTTTAGTAACCATTATAAAATATTTATAAATTTCAAAATCTTCACTTTGTAATACAGATGATACCTTTTCTTCAGGAGATAATTGTAAAAAATTTACTATATTTTGACCCTTAGCTGTTCTACTCATTTGAGGAATTTCATATGCTTTCAATTGAAATACTCTACCTTTAGTAGTAAAAAACATTAAATTAGCATGCGTATTAGTAGCAAAAAATAATTCTACTTTATCTTCTTCTTTGGTTGTTAAGCCTGTAACACCTTTACCACCTCTACCTTGAGTTTTAAAATTTTCTGGAGATAAACGTTTTATATATCCATCATGAGTCATAGTAATAATAGCTGATTCATTTGGTATTAAATCTTCAGCATTCATTTCATCAATAGCAGATTTTACAACTTTAGTTCTTCTTTCATCAGAATATTTATCTTTGATTTCTATTAATTCTTTTTTAATTATTTTTAATATTTTTTTCTTACTATTTAGTACAGATGTTAGTTCTTTTATTATTTTTAATTTATCTTTTAATTCATTTTCTATTTTTAATCTTTCTAAATTAGCTAAACTTTGTAATTTCATTTCTAAAATAGCTATTGCTTGTATTTCTGTTAATTTGAATTTCTTCATTAAATTAACTTTAGCTACTTCTTTATCTTTAGAGGCTTTAATTACTTTAATAATAGCATCAATCTTATTTAACGCCTTTTTTAAACCCTCTAATATATGAGCTCTAGCTTTAGCTTTATTTAATTCAAATTTAGTACGACGAGTAATAATTATTTGACGATGTTTAATATATTCTTCTAAAATATCTTTTAAAGTTAAAACACGTGGCTGTAGTCCATCTATTAAAGCTAACATATTAACATGAAATTTTTCTTGTAACTGAGTTTTTTTATATAAATTATTTAAAACTTTTTTAGGATAAGAATCTCTTTTTAATTCTATAACAATACGGATTCCTTCTTTATCTGATTCATCACGTAAATCTTTTATTCCTTCTAACTTTTTATCTTTTACTAAATAAGCTATCTTTTCTAAAAGATTACCTTTATTAACTTGAAAAGGTATTGAAGAAATTATTATCTGAAATTGATTAGATTTTATTTCTATAATTTCTGCTTCACCACGAACTACAATACCCCCTTTACCAGTAGCATAAGCATTTTTAATATCATTTATATTATAAATAATCCCCCCTGTTGGAAAATCTGGACCTTTTATATATTTCATTAAATCACTAATACTAGTATCTGAATTTTCTATCAATAGTAATATACCCTCAATTAATTCTCCTAAATTGTGAGGTGGAATATTTGTAGCCATACCAACAGCAATGCCAGTAGTACCATTTAATAATAAGTTTGGTAATTTAGCAGGCATTACTTTTGGTTCTTTATGAGATCCATCATAATTAGGAATAAAATCTATAGTATCCTTTTCTATATCAAACATTAATTCTTCAGCAATACCATGCAGTTTAGCTTCAGTATAACGCATAGCAGCTGCATTATCACCATCCACAGAACCAAAATTACCTTGTCCATTTACTAATTGATAACGCATAGAAAAATTTTGAGCCATTCTAACCATAGAATCATAAATAGCTTGATCACCATGAGGATGATATTTACCAATAACTTCACCAACTACTGTTGCTGATTTACGAAATTTAACATTATGTTTTAAACCTAAAGTCCACATAGCATAAAGAATACGACGATGAACTGGCTTTAAACCATCTCTAACATCTGGCAATGCTCTTGATACAATTACACTCATAGCATAATCTATATAAGAATTTTGCATTTCATCTATAATAGATAAAAATTCTACTTTACCTCTATTATTTTTATCTTTCTTAATTTCTTCTTTTTTCCTGGACATTTTCTTTTAATTTAATTTCTAATTAATACTATTCCGTTTTAATATTTTTATATTCTAAATATTTTTTAGTCTCTTCTAATAATTCTTGTCTTTTTAATTCTTTATATATATCATCTTTTGAATTAATTGTAATATCTTTTGCTAAAACCCAACTATCTTTTATATCTGAAAATGTTTTTTTAACCTCTTTAGTAGTAAATTCAACATTACTATTATTTACTTTATTATTTTTTAATTTAAATTTATTTATTTTTAAATATTGTGAAAAAATAAAAGAACTGGTAATAAAAACTAAAATAAATAAAATAAAACATTTATTTTTATTAT
>MPMF02237269.1_pt1 | contig 11991 bp, 10 predicted proteins | sample 1617271 | NCBI WGS metagenome assembly MPMF02 (sample SAMN05944812, study PRJNA350692) | marine metagenome | biome: marine; feature: ODZ; material: water; isolation source: 120 m water sample prefiltered with 30 um filter, filtered on to 0.2 um... | place: Pacific Ocean | collected 2012-04-09... | reverse complement strand
GGAAGAGACAAGACGACGCAATGCCCACAGGGAGTCTGGCCCGCGACCACGATGACCAAAGGTATGCACCTCAAAATTTGCCGCCTGTAAACGCTCGGCAAACGCACCATCTCGTCTTGCAACAATCACCGATCGATGGCCCTTCTGTCTGAGCCCCTCAGCTAGATGCAGTGCTTGCTGTTCCCCACCCTGCCATTTCTTTTCAGTGGAAACGTGAAAAATTGTTAGCGGTGCGCGCGTGATGGTCATATTGAAAAGACAAAAAGACAAATGAACCGTTCGAGCCAACGCTCAAAAGATATCCGCCAACTGCGCGGAGCCCAAGATCAAAACTGCTAGCACCTTTTGAGGTTGCTGTAAAACAAACCGCCCCAGTACACTCCGTAACCACTATGAAAATCGCAATATTCCTTCCCAACTGGATTGGCGATGTTGTCATGGCAACGCCAACGCTGCAGGCCATCCGGCATCATTTTGGACCGGCCGCTCATCTGATTGGCGTAATGCGACCCTACGTGTCGGACGTACTGGCAGGTACCGATTGGTTTGATGCACAAATATTGTATGATCCCAGATCTCGGGATTCCAAACTACGGAGCCGATCTCTGATCCGCAAGCTTCGTGAGCAACGCCTCGATACTGTTTTATTGCTACCCAATTCTCTCCGAACTGGGGTACTGGGATGGCTCAGCGGCGCGCCCAAACGCATTGGATACGCTCAGTACGGTCGTGGTCCTCTGCTCACCGACAAACTCAAATTTCAAAAATCACGAGGCCGATTCATGCCGGCCTCGACCATGGAATCATATCTTGCACTTGCCCACCTTATGGGATGTGCCCCAAGTCCACCGAAACTCAAACTAGCAACACTGCCCCAAGACGAAGCCGCAGCGGACGGCGTTTGGCACCGCTTGCGTTTGCCCCCGGGTAATGAAGTCGTGGTATGCCACAATGCGGGGGGTTGGGGAGGCCGTGCGTCTTCCAAGGCATGGCCGAACACCTATTTGGCAGCGTTGGCGCACCGCATTGCAACTCGTAATGGAATGCATGTACTCGTACTCTGTGGCCCAGAAGAACGTGCCGCGGCCGCAGATATTGCCCTGCGTGCCGCCCACCCACGGGTCAAAAGCCTTGCCGACCAACCGCTGGGGATTGGACTCACCAAAGCATGCGTCCGACGCAGTCGACTGATGATCAGTAGCGATAGCGGACCACGACACTTTGCCGCGGCATTTGGAGTCCCCGTGATTACACTCTATGGTCCAACACACAAGGCATGGGGAAACACGAATCACACCCATGCCATCAACCTCTCGGAAGATGTCCCCTGCGGACCTTGCATGAAGCGTACCTGTCCGTTGGAACATCATCGCTGCATGCGGGATCTGTCGGTTGACCGAGTATACGCCGCCGTAGCCAAACAGCTGACAATCGAGCCCGAGTTTGCTCCGCGGTGGCAAAAGTCAGGGACGATTCCTGCCTGAAAATCCCTCCACTTGGAGGTGCGCTGTGGCTGCTCGCTCAAGCGGTTCACAATTCTTTGAGAACTGCTTAAAGTACTTGGATCTGGTTATCCACAGAAAAATCTTCCGCCACCTTCATGGCAGCATGCTGAGCAAGTTGATAGCAGTGAAAACTTGAACAGAAGCCTTCCAGCACAACGTGCGTGCCGGTCATGACAATGGCGAGGTTGTGTACCCGCCCACTTGTCTTAAGATGAATCTCCTGACGAATCTGTGCTACCAACTCTTCAGCCCCATGAGCACGCTGTGGTCTCTTTGCAGAGGAGATGCCTATTGGGGAAGCCAAATCCATTGTAGCAATCTCTTTCATCGGTCACTCTTCCTATCGGACCTGGGGCAAACCCCAAAAGTGCAGAGACACTTTGACGACATTCCACCCCTAGAACACAAACCGTTGTAAGAGTCTACGTTCTAATCGGTTTTTCGTCAACCAGGACAGTGAGAAAAGAAAGTCTGGGAAGAAAAATGAACCGCAGCGGCCGTTATTGTGGAAATCGAGCTACAACCATCGAGGTAGTAAAACTAGCGCGTTTTGGCGGTTTGCAACTTCTTTGTTCGCTGCAGATAAGCCACCACCATCTCTGCAAGTGCCTCTGCATCATCCTCGCCACCTGCTAGCACCAATTCGGCGTTGGCCGGTGGCTCGTAAGGATCGTCGATTCCTGTGAGGTTTTTAATTTCTCCCGCACGCGCTTTTTGATAGAGGCCTTTGGGGTCACGTTGTTCACAAATTTCGAGGGGGGTATCGACAAAAACCTCGACAAAGTCCCCAGCACCAAGTTGCTCTCGGATCGCATCGCGATCGCTTCGATAGGGGCTGACAAACGCGGTCAGAACGATGACCCCTGCAGCGGCAAATAATCCAGCCACCGCTCCAATGCGGCGGATATTCTCCGTGCGATCCTCTTTGGAAAATCCAAGTCCAAAGCGGTCTGCATATGCCTCGCCGTAAAACTCGCACAGGATCGAGGGTGTAGCGTTCAGGCCATGCCGTACATTATCGCCGTCGAGCAGGAAAGTATGGACACCCAGCCCATGGAGTGTACGGTCCACCAGATTCGCAACAGTACTCTTGCCCGATCCGGAAAGACCGGTGAACCAGACCACGCAGCCTGTGTGGCCATTGAGCGTCTCGCGGTCATCACGCGTTACACTCTGCTCGTGCCAGTGGACACCACCACTCTCATTACCCATCGGCTAGCCTCGATCGATATGTGCCCGCCTATAATTCGGCCAATACCCAAGCGCAAATGCTCTTCGGCCGGATCAAAGGATGAAAACTCGCATGGGAGAATAATACCCGAGCTTCACGAACCAAACAATCCAACCCCCCCGCTGTGCCTGAACTCAAAGTTTGTCCGGTTTGAGAAAGATGCCGCTGGCGGTTACCTCGAACAATTCCAACTCGCTGAGGATTTTGCCTTTACCGGAAATCACAACCGAATCGCCCGTTTTGAGGCCGAAGAGATCTCGGGCATCAATCGCGAGAACCTCGCCTGAACCATCGACAAACCGCACCGCGGCCAGTGGTGCCTTGGCGGCTCGGCGTTTGCAGAAGGGACAGTTGTCCGCATCGTGTCCCGGGGCATGGGTGTGCTCATCGGAAAGAATTTCTGTGACGAGAAAAGCAGCTTTGCCGGAAGTAAACACGTTGTCCGGACCAGGCCCTACCCGTCCCTCAAAGACGACCGTCGGACTCTCGGCAAGATGAGCCTTGGCATCGGCTAAACTCGTTGTCCCGCCCGGTGCATTTGTCAGAAGAAATTCGCTTCGCCACTTTCCAATCCTCGGATCTTCTGTCCCGCAACCGACAATCGATACCAACACCGCCAGTTGCAGAATGACCACCGCAGCTTGCAAATGAACAAAACGTAACTGGCGGCATGGTGGCTTGGCAAACATCGAATTTTCTCGTTTTATTGCTGTGGCGCAAACGATTGTAGCGTGCCGATTGCCGATTCGATTTTTTCGGCGTAGGGTGTGTAGGATGGCTCGCCATCACCGTGCACCTTCTCATCGATCTGGCCAAATGCGTCAAATAGTGTGTCGACTGCCTTTTTGACTGCCTCCTCGTCCGCCTCACTGAGTGATTGTTTGTCCGCTAAAAGAGGAATCGCCTCAAGCACATGGCCAATCTCGTGCAGCGGCACATCGGCCACCTTGATGTCACCCGTTGCGAGTGCTTCTTTAATCTGAAGTTGCAGTTTGGCGACCAATGCGACCGCCTCAGCATAGGTTTCCGGATGATCGGTAGCATGATCCGCATCATCCTGATCGTGATCGTGTTCATCGTGATCGTGTTCATCGTGATCGTGTTCATCGTGATCGTGTTCATCGTGATCGTGTTCATTATGGTCGTCGTGATCATGGTCGTCGTGATCATGGTCGTGTTCCTCCACCGCTTCCGGGGCACCGCGACGCGACTCAGGAGCGGACGGATTGCAGCCACACAGGTAAAGAACATAGAAAAGACTCAAACAAATCGCTATTTGATCAATGTTATATCGCATACGTTTTCTCCCAAAGCGCCCGTTTTATTATTGTCTGTCCTGCTCCGCAATTCAACTTCGTGATCCTAGAGAAGATGCTGCAGCCGTTTACGGGGGATGATCCTGTTGCCGGGTATGTATGTGCGGTTCTGGGTGGTCGTGATCTGCATGCTCAGCTGGGTGGGAATTGGAATCGTGCAAATGTGCAGGTTCCAGATAGCGTAGTCCGTGCGCAAGTGCCACACCGAAGAGCAACATCGCCGTGAGTTTGAACCGATCGTGGGTATGGAATTGCAACTCGGGCAGCAAATCCCCCAACGAAATACAGATGAAAATTCCTCCCGCAAAGGCGAGGGCACAGCCAATCACGACCATTTCGTGTGGGGTATTGCGGACACCCAGATAGAAGGCCAGTGCACCAATCGGGCACATCATGGCATATCCACAATTCACAACCGTCTGACTTCGCATCGACCATCCACTACCCGCCATCAGCGTGGTGATTGAAAGTGAATCGAGCGGTTTGTGCAACAAAACCCCAAGAAAGACCGCAAAGCCGAGAAAAATTGCTCCCGACATATGTTGGCTGTCGCTCAACACAGCGGCGGAGAGGGCTACCCCGTCAAGCAGCGTGTGCAGCGAGAGCCCGAGGGCAATCCCCACCCAACGATACTTGGAACCGGACAGTCGGTGCGGATCTTCATGCGAGCATCCATGACCGCCGGCCTCTGCATGTGCATCATGTGAATGCCCATGATCATGGGAACTGAAAACGCGTATCAGCAAAAACGTCGTTAACAACCCGAGCATTAACCACCAGACGGCCCGATCGATCGACACCTCGGCGTTGAGGCTGTGGGGCAGAAGATGAAAAAGTCCAATTCCAAGCATCAAGCCACCGATACCACTGAGCAGCAACTGGAGCCGCGTATGGTTCAGTCGGATTAGGGCAGGCAGAAATCCACCCAGCAAAGAACTTAGGACTACCAACACCGCATAGATTGTAATTACGATTGATGGCTGCACGCAAAACCCTCGTTTTTCAGATTACTTTCAGTACAATGGAAAAAACCAATTCCTCATTAGCGACCTCCACCCCAAGTTCGTCAAGCAGTTGGAAGAAAAAATTCTGATTTGTTTCAAAATTAATGGCGCTAATGCCAACCGACGAACAGTTGCAAAAGTGATTGACTGATGAAGTATCCTGAAGACCATACTCCGGATCCGAGTTGCGAAACTGAGGATCATCAAGGGCAACTCGGCAATTTGCTCTCAGAAGAGGCCTGCCAACAAGCCGCGACGATTTTCAGTGTTCTGGGAGACCCAAATCGTCTCCGACTGCTGGGGCTACTGGTCAATCAAGAACTCTGTGTTACGGAGATTGCAGATGCCTTGAACGACAACTTACCGGCGGTTTCGCAGCGACTCAAACTGCTGCGGAGTGAACGCATCGTCAATTACCGCCGCCAAGGCAAGCATGTCTATTACCGTTTGGATGACGATCACATCGTCCAACTCGTCCAAAACGGCCTAGCGCATGCAGAACACCACTGATTGCATTTTGAGAAAGAACGCCAAGGGCGGGATCAGTCGGAGATTCCCGCCAGTTCGCACATATTGGCCGCCATCACTGGCTGTGGACAACTCCAAACCAAAAAAAACAGTGCCTCGCGGCAGAGGCGACCCACCAGATGGCCTTGGACGTAACCGGCTCCCTTAGCAGCCGCCATGGCCGCCTGCGTCGAGCGTAGTGCAAGGCTGTTGGATCGAGTGCGAATCTGTTCGGTCGTACAAGGACTCGAACCGGATGCCAGAGCGAGCAGATCGGCTTCGACCTGATCATATTCGCTCCGCAACTGCCCAGCCGGTTCGAGCAAATTTTTTCTCTCTTCTCCCTGCTCTTCTGTAAAACAAATTGCCCGGTTTGCTAGGCCAATAGCCAGAGCCGATGTTTGCAATCCCCCTGATTTTGCGCCCGTGGCGCCAAGCAATACATTCGGTTCCGGACCGGCCAGAAGCCAGCAGCGATCTAGCTGGACTCGATTCAAATAGACTGCGGCGGTATGACTTCCGGTAAGGGCCACAAATTGGACCGGGGGGTCGCAACTGATGCCCGGCAAATTCATCGGCAGCAAGGCGAGTATCTGTCGACCATCGTCAAGCTCGGCACCCACGGCCACAAAATCAGCATGCAATCCTCCCGTGACCCAAGGACAAAATCCATCGAGAAGGAAACCTTCTGCAGTCTCTTGAGCACGCAACACGCAGTGACCAAGATGTCGATGACTGGTCGTCAAATGAGAGATTCCCAAGGTCATAAAGGTTCGTCCGGAGACCAGATCATCGAGCACTTTTTGCGGAATGTCCGTGCCTGCCACAGCGATCCGCCGCAACGCGCCGCTGGCCTGGGTGATGATAAAAGCGGTATTCAGGCAGGCGGCACTCAAACGAAGATACCCTCTCAAAAGGTCCGCCTCCGCCCAACCCAAACCTCCTTTTTCCGGCTCCAAAAACCATCGGTAGACCCCATATGCGGCACAGAGGCGGAGTTGTTCGGTAGGCCAGTCACCGCTGCGATCGATTGGCTCGGCCCCGGCTGCTAAGGCAGCACACAAGGCCTCCATCTCGGGAGATTCTGGCTTGAGAATCTCTCTTGGTTCTGATGTTTGCTGCACGATGATCTCTCCGCAACGAGATGGTGTTTACCTACGTTGCCGAATCGACAGGCAACTCATATTCAAGGCCAACAGGCATCCTAACTTAACCTGTGGCCTCACTCGGGGCAACTCGCCTGTAGTCATTGAGGGTGTTTCCAATCCCTGAGAAGACGTATAATCACCCACACTCATATTTTTCAAGACTATCGCACAATCGCAAGAGATCGTTATGAGTCAGACAGAGGCTAGTCCAAAAGAATCGCACCCGCAGTCACAGAGATCAGAATTATCGGCTGAGTCACTTTATGAGAAGTGCACAGAGATCGCTCGCAATCTCTGGTGGTCATGGCATTCAGAAGTTGTGAATCTGTTTCGGGATCTCGATCCGATCCGCTGGCGGCAACTCGATCATAATCCGATCGCTCTTCTTGCTGAGTTCACACCAGAACGGCTAGAGGCGCGAGCAGGTGAACTGGTGCTCTATAGCAGAATCAATCAGGCATACCGGCAATTGAAGGAATATCTTGCAAGCAACCAAACCTGGGGGGCGACCAATGCCGGGGTGCTCGGAGCCAGACCAGTCGCGTACTTCTCCGCCGAGTTTGGTATCCATGAATCGGTTCCGATCTACTCGGGTGGCTTGGGGGTGCTTTCGGGCGACCACATCAAAAGTGCCAGTGGTCTTGGAATCCCTTTGGTGGCCATTGGTTTGTTTTATGATCAGGGCTATTTTCGACAATGGCTTAACGACGAAAGTTATCAAGTTGAAGAGTACCAGGATACGTTGGTTGAAAATTTACCGATGGAACCGGCTGTCAGCAACGATGGCAAACCGATCACTGTGGAAATCGACACTCGTGATGGCAAATTGCTTGCAAAAGTTTGGCTGATGCATGTCGGTCGCGTTAATCTTTACCTGCTCGACTGTGACCTCGAGGGGAACAAGCCCGAAGACCGCGAATTGACATCGCGGCTTTATGGCGGCGATACCCGCACACGCATTCGGCAGGAACTCGTTCTTGGCATTGGTGGCATGCGTGTCTTGAGGGCTTGTGGTATCACACCTGGCGCTTACCACATGAATGAGGGACACAGTGCGTTTGCAGGACTTGAAGCAATTCGGGATTTCATGCACATCGATGGACTTGATTTCGATGAAGCACTGCGCGAGGTGGCTCACCGCTCCGTGTTTACCACACACACACCGGTACCGGCCGGTCACGACCGTTTTGATTCCGCCCTCATTGAAGAACACCTCGGACCACTTCGGGAGGCGCTTGGTATTTCATTGCACCAACTGATGGGTCTTGGCCGAGTCGATCCGCAAAACGAAAACGAGTCGTTTTGCATGACTGTTCTGGCGTTGAAACTCTCCCGTCGTGCAAATGCTGTCAGTTCACTGCATGGTCAGGTGAGCCGACGGATGTGGGCCCACCTCTGGCCCTGGCGGGTCGAGGAAGAAATCCCTATCGGGCATATTACCAATGGCATCCACATTCCATCATTTTTGGCCTTTCAGATGCGGCAGCTTTACGACCGCCATTTCCCAGCCGGATGGGCGACCCGCATGGGCGAGTCGGAGGTTTGGCAGAACATCTACCAGATCGATCCGGGCGAATTGTGGGAAACACACTATGCTTTGAAAAATTTAATGCTCACGTTTGTTCGCCGCCGGGTAAGTCGTCAATGCCGACGTCGCGGAGAAAGCGATGAGGCTGTCGAGGCAGCCCGTAATGTCCTCAACCCCAATGCCCTCACAATCGGTTTTGCCAGACGGTTTGCGACCTACAAACGAGCCAACCTGTTCATGTGGGATATCGATCGGCTTTATGAATTGCTGGAAGATACCGATCGGCCCGTACAATTTATCTTCGCAGGGAAAGCACATCCGGCAGACGAACCCGGAAAGCGTTTTATCCAACAGATCGATAATTTACGACATGATCCGCGAATTTCTGGCAAGGTGGTTTTCGTCGAAGATTATGATATCAACGTAGCAAGGCATCTGGTACAAGGCGTAGATGTCTGGCTGAACAACCCGCGCCGTCCGCTAGAAGCATCGGGGACGAGTGGGCAAAAGGTCATTCTTAATGGTGGGCTTAATTGTTCCGTACTCGATGGTTGGTGGGCGGAGGCCTACAACGGGATGAATGGCTTCGCGATCGGGGAAGGTCGCACCCACGCTTCCGATGAAGTCGCCGATCATCGCGATTCCGAGGACCTCTATCAGGTTCTCAAAAATCAGGTCATCCCCACCTTCTACGACTGCGATAGTCATGGTCTGCCTCGCCAGTGGATTACGATGATGATGCATTCGATCGGTTCGTTGGCATGGCGATTCAGTGCACACCGGATGGTGATGGATTATTGTCGAAGTGCGTATCTTCCGGCAGCGGGTGGCCTCAGTTGCGATATGACCATTCGTGTCGGCTGATCGACCGACTCTTTTCGGAAGATGCAGCGACGATCTTGAGAGGCAGAAATCTCGAAAACAGGGTCATCGCGTTTGGTAAGGAGTATGGTTGCCTTGCCATCTCGGTTCTCTGAGTGTGGTGAAAACTGATCTTCTTTAAATCCGCACTATCGCGAAGTGGCTGAAACTTCGAGCAACTCACGTAATTGAGCAACCGCTTGTGCCGGATCGGAAGCCGCGGTGACCGCCGAAGCAACTGCCAAGCGATGGAATCCTGATTCGATGACCAGAGCCGCATTCTGTTGATCGATCCCACCGATCGCAAAGGACGGTAAACTGATCTCACGGGCAACCTGTTCCAACAAAGCTGGTCCTGGGAAACTCTCAAATGATTTGGTCTGTGAAGGAAAGACCGGACCGACACCCAAATAATTTGCCCCGTCAAGAACCGCCTGCCGCGCCTGTTCGATAGAGTGGGTTGATACCCCGATCAGACGGTCCGCGCCCACAATCCGCCGAACCGCCCTGACCGGAAAATCGGTTTGGCCCACATGAACACCATCGACGCCAGCAAGGACTGCAAGATCAGCACGATCGTTGATCAGAGAAAGGGTCCGATGGTCTGCGGTTAGTTCTGACAGTAAGCGGGATCGCGCCAAAAGATCGCGATCATTGGCCGATTTGTCTCTAAGTTGGATCGCACCAACTCCAGCTTCAATCAAACTCTGAACCAGACTGCGAAAGTTATCTGTCGACGAACAACCATCAACCAGGACACAGAGATGAACTGATTCTAATCGCAAGCGACTGTCCTGCGTGGTCTCCATTGCTGCTGCTACTGTATAGCTCCGGTAGCGGAGTGATTCACACTCGGCCGCTAAATCGGCATCAATGAGCTTTGCTGTCTCCTCCAAGCTACGCAACGATTGTTGGAGGCGCGATATATTTGCCCTGGCCAACTCCCCAAAATTGTTTCGTTTGCGTTCCTCTGGCACTGACAAGCTCGCCCCAACATCGCATTCTGTTTCACGCATGGCACAACGAGTCGACATGGGAATCGGCTGCAGGACCGTGGTTAGATCATGTCGCAGTCGCTTCCATTCCGCAGTCAAATGAGCATCATCGAGAATGAAGCGGGCGTAGTCTTCGATAACGCGCAACGCTTCACCGGCCCGATTAGCGGTCGCATCCAGAAGTCGATATGCGCTGTCTTTCAACACGGCTAGAACACAAACAATGACTGGCCGACGATGCTTGCACCGCCAACAGTCCGCTTCGCGAGAGGTGATAGATATTAGTGAATGGAACTCCGAGGTATCTCTATCCCTCTAGTTTGTCCTATCTGATAATTCCGTATAGTCCCCCGGCAAACTGGGGCCAGAGAGTGCAGTAAATCTCCTACAGAGAACCCGATAATGATGGACTAAGTCTTTTGCCTGCGTGCAATTCCATGATGGCTTTAATGTGCGGCAGACATCGCGCCTAACTCCAAGAACAAACGATAGTTGCCTTGATTTCACCCGGCTAGAGGGTTACAATTTTGACGGTAGGACGACAATGTGCGGCGTCCAGGCAAGGGCAAGACTAGCCCGCTAACGAGTAGCAAAACAAAAACTAGGATTTATTCATGAAGTGGCCGCTCGGTGGAATTCGAGCGGTCGCCTCCCAGGCTCAGTTCAAGGCGATTTAGCACCACCACCCATTGAGTGGCACCTCGGCAGCCCAGCATTCGTGCAAGCTATCGATTGCCAATCGTCATGACGGCTCTCTGGGATGCGCTCGCGACATTGCAGGAGATGGAGAAAACTTATGTACGAACGATTTACGGATCGCGCCCGGAAGGTCATGCAACTTGCCAATCAAGAAGCACAGCGATTCAACCACGAATACATCGGCACGGAACATATTCTCCTTGGCCTGATCAAGGAGGGAAGCGGTGTCGCAGCCAACGTGCTTAAAAACCTTGATGTTGATTTGCGCAAAATCCGACTAGAGGTTGAAAAATTAGTCCAGAGCGGTCCGGACATGGTAACTATGGGCAAGCTGCCACAGACCCCTCGCGCAAAAAAAGTCATTGAGTATTCTATGGAGGAAGCTCGCAACTTAAATCACAACTATGTGGGCACCGAGCACATCCTCTTAGGCCTTCTTCGGGAACAAGAAGGCGTTGCCGCCCAAGTCCTGATGAATTTAGGGCTCAAACTGGAAGAGGTCCGTGAAGAAGTGCTGAATCTCCTCGGACATGGTCTGGAAACCGGCGAAGTCTCTGAACGTGGTGGGGGTGAAAGGGGTGGGAGCAGTCCGGCAAGTAGTGGCAAAAGTGGAAAATCGAAGACCCCAGCACTCGACAGTTTTGGGCGCGATCTGACGGCTTTGGCTGAACAAAAAAAACTTGACCCTGTGATCGGCCGTGAAAAAGAAATTGAGCGAGCCATTCAAATTCTCTGCCGGCGCACCAAAAACAACCCTGTGCTTCTCGGTGAGGCGGGTGTTGGAAAAACGGCGATTGTCGAAGGCTTTGCTCAGCGAGTGATCGAGGGCAATGTTCCGGAACTACTCTGCGATCGACGGATTGTTGTCTTGGATCTTGCCATGATGGTTGCCGGCACAAAATATCGCGGGCAGTTTGAAGAACGCATTAAAGCGGTGATGAATGAAGTCCGCCGAACAAAAGACACCATTTTGTTTATAGACGAGCTTCATACACTTGTCGGTGCAGGTGGCGCAGAAGGAGCCATTGATGCCTCCAATGTCTTAAAACCAGCTTTAGCACGTGGTGAAATCCAATGCATTGGTGCAACGACGCTTGACGAGTATCGAAAATATATAGAAAAAGACAGCGCGCTGGATCGACGATTTCAGATCGTCATGGTTGAACCCTCTAACTCAACTGAAACCATTGAAATTCT
>MPMF02039169.1_pt1 | contig 11995 bp, 9 predicted proteins | sample 1617271 | NCBI WGS metagenome assembly MPMF02 (sample SAMN05944812, study PRJNA350692) | marine metagenome | biome: marine; feature: ODZ; material: water; isolation source: 120 m water sample prefiltered with 30 um filter, filtered on to 0.2 um... | place: Pacific Ocean | collected 2012-04-09... | reverse complement strand
TTTCAGATAGCCAATCACTAGATCATCTTTTATAGATTCTTGCGCACCAGACTCCATGTCCCGCACAATTATCGTTCCTTCCATAACTTCTTTCTGTCCAAGTATCAAGGTGATTCGAGCACCAGTTCTATTTGCGGACTCCAACTGCCCCTTAAGCGAAGCCTTGCCAAACGACTCGACCACGCTAAACCCTGCCGCGCGAACCTCTTCAAAACGACGCAGCGCAATCCGACGAGCCTCTGCTCCGATCTGAGCAAAGAAAATGTCTGGTCGTGGCAATGCTGGCGGTTCAACATCCTGTTGCTTCATCTCCAAAATTGCACGTTCGATTCCAACCGCGAGCCCAACGGCTGCAGTCTCCTCGCGTCCACCCATCTGCTCAACAAGTCCGTCGTATCGACCACCGGCAGCAAGTGCTGACTGTGATCCAAGATCGGCATCGTCTCCACGATCAGGCACAACCTCGAACACTGTTCGGTTGTAGTAATCCAATCCTCGCACCAAGTGTGGGTTCAAAACGTACGGTACGCTAATCTCGTCCAAGTACTCAATCAACTGCATGAAGTGCTGCTTTGAGTCTTCGTCGAGCCAATCGATAATCTGAGGAGCATCCTTCATGATCGTGCGACAAGCTTCCTGTTTACAGTCGAGTAGTCGCAACGGATTTCGTGAAAGTCGTCGTGTACAGTCCTCACATAATTCCTTGCGGTGCTTTCGGGCATACGCAATAAGCTCAATCTTGTACTCCTGACGAGTCGTCGCAGTTCCAATAGAGTTGATCTCTACCTTCACTTTCAATCCAAGGTCCTCGAATAGTCGAACAGCAATCAGAATCAACTGCGCGTCCACCACTGAATCCGGTCCGCCGATAACCTCCAAACCGTACTGGTGGAACTGTCGGTATCGTCCTGACTGCGGTCGATCGTATCGAAACATTGGACCCATGTACCACAACTTTACAGGCTGGGGCAGGTTCAACATTCCGTGATTAATATACGCACGAGCAACAGACGCCGTAGCCTCTGGTCGCAAAGTGACTTTACTCTCACCCTTATCTAAAAAGTTGTACATCTCCTTCTCTACAATGTCCGTCTGCTTTCCAACAGTGCGAACAAACAATTTCTCATCCTCCAAAATCGGCATGTCGATTCTTCCAAAGCTGTAAGCCGCAGAAATCTCTCTCGCCTTTCGTCGGAAGTACTCCCAATAAATCTGCTCGTCTGGAAGGATGTCCTTCATTCCTCGCAGAGTCTCCGGAGTCTTAACCCTCTTTACCGGCTTCTCTTCTTCTTTCTTATTAGTTGCCATATATGCTTTTAATTGATCTCTTCAGAATATATTTCTTCGTACACAGGTCTTTCAAACATAGAAAATTCACTAACCGGTAATCCTCGTAACCACACCTTACCGACAATGTACTCTTTCTTTACCGGGCCAAAGCTCCTTGAGTCTAAACTCGCCGACCTGTTGTCCCCCAGAAGAAAGTACTCATCTGGATTCAGTTTTACGTGAGTGTCGTTGGTGGTGACTATGTGGTCGGTATATTCTTCCTCCAGAATTACACCGGCCGCGTTCTCTTCGTTTGTAACTATCACTTCTCCTCCCTTGACGTCAACCGTGTCGCCCGGCAAACCAACGATACGCTTGATGAAGAACTCGCTTGTATCTCTGGGATATCGGAATACGATGACGTCGCCTCTATGGGGCTCTGCAAAGCGATACGATATCTCGTCGATCAACAGATACTCTCTATCGTAGTACGACGGTTCCATGGACGCGCCACGCACATAAAACGGCTGCACGAGGAAAAACCTAATAGGAATGATTATAGCCGCCGCAATCACCACGATCTGCACAATCTCTATCGCAAACAACAAAATACCACCCAAGGTAGTACCGAAAATCCTGATCATCGCAGAGCTCGCTTCCTGTAGCTCAGCGTCTTCATTTTCCTCTTCCTGTTTCTTGCTTTTCATGTGATAAAACGTGTGAATAAGCGCAGTATACCATGAATTTTACAAAAAATCAACCCCCTTTCCATCCAGACGATTTTCCGCTACACTACCCCTGAATGTCAGACAATCGCATCAACCTTTTGGAGGACCACTTTGAACTCCACCCAGATCCAAAACCTCGACCTTGGATGCTTGGGAGGTATTTTTTTCTTTCTCTATCCATAATAGCGCTCTTAGGTGTTGGATTTTCTTTTGCAATGAGTAAGACCGAGATATCCAGCGATTCCGAAGGCGGCGGATTTTTCCGCACATTTGCATCCTTGGTCACCAGCGAAGATAAGCTACTTCAAGGTGAGGACAACGACCGAGTCAACATTTTACTGATGGGGATCGGAGGTGCAGGACATGATGGCGCTCAACTTACTGACACAATCATCTATGGATCGTACAAGCCATCGACTGGTTCAGTCGGAATGATGTCCATCCCACGCGACCTCGCAATTCCAATTCCCGGATACGGATGGCGAAAAATTAATCACACAAACTACTTTGGTGAAGTCGAGGAGACTGGCGGTGGCGCAGAGTATGCTGCGGAAGTTATTGGCGACCTCTTGAATCAAGACATGCACTACTACGTGAAGATTGACTTCCAAGGGTTTGAGGATTTCATAGACAACCTGGGTGGTATCGACGTCTACGTGGAAACTGCTTTCACAGACCCGCTCTACCCTACTAAAGATCATCTCACGCAGACAATCTCGTTTGAAGAAGGTTGGCAGCACATGGATGGTGAAACTGTCTTGCAATTCTCACGATCACGACACGGTACAAACGGTGAAGGATCAGACTTTGCGCGCTCGCGTCGTCAGCAAAAGGTTTTGCTCGGCGTTAAAGATAAAGTATTTTCCGCGAAGACTATTTTCAATCCAAAACGAATTAGCAACCTGATCGGAACAGTGAAAGATAACATCGACACCAACCTCTCAACATGGGAGCTGGTACGTCTCTCATCATTCGCACGCGACTTTGAACAAGAAAATATCCACCACTACGTATTGGATAACAGCGCGGACAGCCCTCTGTACGAGACGAACTTGAACGGTGCGTATGTCTTGCTGCCAGACAACGATGACTGGAGTGGGATTCGATCTATCGCATCAAACATTTTCGAAGAAGACCCTTCATACGCTCCAATCAGTCCATCACAGTCGATTGAGCAGTACGTGAAGATCCGAATAGAAAATGGAACGGCAATCAACGGACTCGCATTCAGAACCTCTCAACTACTCGAAGGACAGGGATTCGAGGTTGCCTCTGTTGCAAATGCGGCGACCAGAGACTGGGACCACACCGTAATTTACGACTTTTCCGAAGGTGGACACCCAGATGAGCTTAAAGCGCTACAGGATTACCTCAAAGCAGACGTGGAAACTACCGTAACTGGCTGGTTATTCACTGATGGCATCACTCCACGCTCAATTGCCCTCGAAGATGAGGGATTACGCGACGGAACCCCTGATTCAGTTGACTTTTTGGTCGTTTTAGGGCAAAATTCGGCAAATCTAGTGCGACGTTAACGTTGTACAGCAATAACTCCTCCCAGGAGGCAGATCCGCATGAAAGCCGTAGAATCAACATTACCGACAGCCGTTCTTATCGGCCGAGCCAATGTGGGTAAATCCACACTCTTTAACCGTCTCACGGAGACTCGAAGAGCCATGGTTTCTGCTGTATTAGGTACTACGCGGGATCGCAAAGAAGACAAAGTGCTATGGCGTGGACGACAGTTTCGGTTGATCGACACCGGTGGTCTGGAGTTTGAGGATGACACAGGATTCAACCGAGAGATCTCTCGTCAAACCGAGATCGCGATTGAAGAAGCAGACGTCATTCTGTTCGTCCTAGACATGAAAGAAGGTCTCTTGCCGCAAGATCGCAAGATATCTGCGATTCTGCAGAACGTTAAGCAGCCTGTTTTTGTGCTAGGGAATAAAGCAGAAAAAGCGTCGATCCGATCAGAGGCTCACGATCCTCAGTGGTACAAAACTGGGCTAGAGCTTCCACGCCCTGTTAGTGGAGTTAAGGGTGTTGGACTCGGAGATCTTCTTGATGATATTTTTGCAGAATTTGAAAAGCAAGGAAAGTTACTACCACTTTTTGAAGAAACTACAGTACCTCGTGTCGCCATCGTCGGAGAGCCTAACGTTGGAAAGTCATCCATCGTGAACGCGATTCTCGGTGAAGAACGTTTCATCACCTCTCCTATCGCGCACACAACACGTGAGCCAAACGATACGCTCGTTGAATACGATGACAAGCATTACATCATCATCGACACTGCAGGTGTACGACGAAAAGCTCGGATCGAAGAAGGTATGGAAAAGACTGGAGTCCGACGAACAATGAGCACCCTGCGTAACGCCGACATCGCCGTTCTAGTACTCGATGCTACCAAGCCGATCGATCACCAAGAAAAACGACTCGCCGGAGTTATCCGCGATGCTGGAGTTGGATGTATCGTCGTTGCAAACAAATGGGACCTTATCGACAACAAGGAAACCAACGCTGTTCGTGATTACGAGAACTACGTGCGTGGACATCTTCCATTCATCCCATTCGCGCCCATCTTGACAGTTTCAGCAAAAGAACGTCAGAGAATCCATAAACTATTCCCTCTATTTGATACAATTGTAAAAGAACGCGAGCGCATCATCGACGACAATGCTTTGGACAAATTCCTTAAGCAGATTATCGTGAAGCACAAACCAGCTCGTGGAAAAGGTGTAGCCCACCCTGTAATCTTCCGCCTAAAGCAGATTGCAGCAAAGCCACCAAAATTCGAGCTTGTTATTAAAGGTAAACGTACCGATGTCCTTCATCCATCGTATCTTCGATTCCTTGAAAACCGACTCCGAGAGAGATTCGGATTCATTGGAACGCCAATCCACTTCCACTCCCGACCAAGTAAACGGTCATAATCGCCTGCTCGTTGTTGGACTTGGAAACCCAGGACCTAAGTACGAGAACACTCGGCACAATATTGGCTTTAACGTACTCGACACGCTCGTCGATAACTGGAAGGATGACAAGAAGCATAAAGCTCTGTCGTCAAAACGATTTATCGATGGAGTCGAGGTACACTTCCTGAAGCCTCAGACGTTCATGAACTTATCCGGAGAGGCTGTGCAGTCTTACGCGGCATACTACGAGATCGAACATGACGGAGTTATCGTCGTTCATGACGACGCCGACATATCGTTCGGCGAAATACGAACCAAAATTGGCGGTGGGCATGCAGGACACAACGGACTCAAGTCAATCGACAACAGACTTGGCACCAAAGACTACTGGCGCATTCGCGTCGGGATCGGACGACCTCCAGAGAAAATGCCAATGGACGCTTACGTTCTTGCGAGATGGACTAACGATCAAAAAGCGGCCCTCCCAACGCTTATCGAGCATGCGACCCACGAGGTCGACCAGATGCTCGTTAAAGTACAGGAGCCACATGACCGAAAGAATAAAAATATTACAAAATAAAGACAGCCGATTCCCCACTCTCCTGTCGGAGATACACGACCCACCGGAACGGCTGTTTTTTCGTGGGCAACTTTCTGAGAACCCGGAAGTTTGCATCGCAGTCGTCGGAACTAGAAAGGCGACACACTACGGCAAGCACGTAACTCACAAGCTCGTCGGCGAGCTCGCACGTCACAACATCACCATAGTCTCGGGACTCGCCTACGGCATCGACGCCGAGGCACACAGAGCAACACTCGATGCTGGCGGCCGCACGATCGCCGTACTCGCTGGTGGCGTAGACAACCCGTCCATCACACCGCGCGCGCACGAAAACCTCGCACACGAGATCATAGCCTCCAGTGGCTGCATCATGAGTGAGCATCCACCGGGAACCTCATCACGTCCCTACCACTTCCCTGCCCGCAACCGTATCATCGCTGGAATGTGCCAACTCACACTGATAATCGAAGCTCAAGCGAAGTCTGGGACCATGATCACGGCTGCGGCAGCGCTTAGGGAAAATCGTGATGTCTTGATCGTGCCTGGACCTATCACCTCTCCGTACTCTGAAGGCCCACACCAGTTGCTCAAAGACGGTGCCATACCAGTCACCTGCGCTCAAGACATACTCGAGATTCTCGACCTTACAGCGGCGCATGCAGCAGCAGATATTAAGCGAGTTATTCCAATGACAGATCTAGAGCGGGCACTGCTCGAGCACATTACTCATGAACCTGTGAATGTGGACGAGCTTGCTCGCATATCCAAAAGCTCGATAACGAGCGTTACACAGCTGCTAACATTACTCGAACTCAAGACTCTCGTAACCCATGTTGGGAGCGGTTGCTATACGAAAACTTGACAGGAGTACCACTTTCCGACATTATCTATCACGTTATGTCAAAACGACTTGTGATCGTAGAGTCTCCAACGAAGGCTAAGACGGTCAAGAAAATTTTGGGTGCAGGTTACGAAGTGACCTCATCATTCGGCCACATCCGTGATCTTCCTCGAAAGACCATGGGTGTTGATATTGAAAATGACTACACTCCGGAGTACGTAGTATCAGACGACAAGAAAGAGCGTGTTGCCGCACTGAAAAAACTTGCTAAGGCTGCAGATGAGATCTTTATAGCGACTGATGACGATCGAGAAGGAGAAGCAATTGGTTGGCACCTGGCCAACGTGCTTAAGATTGACCCAAAGAAGGCGAAACGAATCGTCTTCCATGAAATTACAAAACCCGCCATCGAAAAGGCAATGAAGAACCCTCGGCACATCGACTTTGATCTTGTTGATGCACAGCAAGCTCGTCGTGTGCTTGATCGACTCGTTGGATACGAGCTTTCTCCATTCTTGTGGAAGAAGGTTGCTCGAGGACTATCGGCTGGACGTGTTCAGTCTGTCGCCATGCGGTTTATCGTAGAGCGTGAACGTGAACGTGAGGCTTTCGATTCTGTGGAATACTGGTCGCTCGAGGCCACATTCAACAAAAACAAGAAGGACTTCGAGGCAAAGCTCGCAACACACAAGGGAGAGAAGATCACCAAGATGGACATCAAAGACGAGAAGCAGGCCAAGTCCATGACAAAGGATCTCCTTTCGGGATCTTACACAGTCGAGTCTATTGAGAAGAAAACTGTCACAAAGACCCCAAAGGCTCCGTACCGAACCTCGACGCTGCAACAAGATGCCAACACGCGTCTTGGATACAGCTCAAAGCAGACTATGCGTCTTGCACAGCAACTGTATGAAGGTGTAAAGCTTGGAAAGGAAGGAATGACCGGTTTGATTACTTATATGCGAACTGACTCTCAGAACTTGTCTGAGACGTTCTTGGAGGAATCCAATACATTTGTACACGGGCACTTCGGACCAGAATATGCACTCGACAAACCTCGCGTTTTCACAAAGAAAACCAAGGGAGCACAGGAAGCTCACGAAGCAATTCGCCCAACGGACCCAGCGCGAACACCAGAATCGCTCGAAGATCACCTCGATGCGCGCCAGCTAAAGGTTTACGACCTAATTTGGCGACGAGCAGTATCTACGCAGATGGCGGATGCGAAACTCACAAAAGAAAAAATTATACTAAACAGCAAGCCTGGTTCTTTCCGAGTGACAGGATCATTGATTGCATTTGATGGGTACTTGAAACTTTACCCAGATACATCGAAAGAGAACATCCTACCTCCAATGAAGGAAGGTGATGCAGTGGACCTCAAGAGTCTTGAGCCTAAGCAGCACTTTACAGAGCCGCCTGCTCGATACTCAGATGCTACGCTTGTTAAGGAGCTTGAAGAGCACGGTATTGGACGTCCTTCAACGTACTCACCAACGATCTCGACGGTTATTGATCGTGGTTATGTTGATCGTGACGACAACAAGCGACTCTTCCCTACTGATATCGCGTATATTGTGAATGATCTTTTGGTTGAGCACTTCAAAGAAATCGTGGATAAAGAGTTCACAGCTCACATGGAGGCGAACTTCGACAAGATCGAGGAAGGAAAAGCAAAATGGGTACCGATCATCGACAAGTTCTACAAGCCCTTCCATAAGAATCTTGAAAAGAAAGATAAGGAGATCGACAAGAAAGAGTTAACCGAAGAGACAACTGACGAGAAATGTGAGAAGTGTAAGTCAGACATGATTATTAAGGTCGGTCGGTTTGGAAAGTTCATGGCGTGTACCAATTACCCTGAATGTAAGAACACGGTCGCGATAAACCGAGACGGATCCGTTAAGGTTGAAGTGGAGCCAGAGGTACTTGGAAAGGATCCTGAGACTGGACTCGATGTCACGATCCGTACTGGACGATTTGGTCCATATATCCAACTTGGAGAGAAAGTGGAAGGATCGAAAGAGAAACCAAAGCGTGGAAGCTTGCTACGAGGCATGAAAGCAGAGGACGTAGACTTCGGTCTCGCGTTAAAGCTACTGTCGCTCCCCCGCTCACTCGGTGAGTGGAAGGGTGAGGAGATTACCGCTCAGGTTGGCCGATTCGGGCCCTACATCAAAGCCGGAGAGGAATCTAGAAGCATTTCAGCGAAGCAAACGTTCACTGTGCTCGACATTACGCACGAGCAAGCAGTGGAGCTACTCAACATTCCAAAGAAAACTAGAAAGAGGAAAGCGGGTTGACAATAACCCGCTTTTTTGTAACAATGCGCACGAATTCACCATTCTGGTGAAGCTCATTACATCTGCCCAGGAGGTCTCATGACCAGCACGCTTGAAGAGGAATCGGATTTCCGACTCCCTCGCCTGCTGCGTCCGGGCCTCGCGTCCGGTAGCAGCGTCAATAGAGCCGACATGGATCCTAGGGAGCGGGACGAGCTGATCACTCTGCACATGAGCAGAAGGCGCGTCCAGAGCGATCCAACGTGCGAAGACATGGAGATCTTCGGTGCGATCGCTCGACAGGTGACAGGCTCAGTCGCAGAAACGGAACGAGCCGTGGCTCTGATGAAGCCCTTGTTCGCTCAAGCAGCGGCGATCCTCAAGGTTGACGTTAAGGGAGAACTCTACAAGTACGTCCATCCGGACTTCCTTGGAAAGATCCTGCCTCGACTGCGGATTCCGAACACTCCGTACCAACTCATGAAGCTCGCCTTTCCGTGGACGAAGCCGGCCAGCCGGCTGGAGCTCAGACGAATGTGGGAAAGTCGACTTCTCTATTACATGACCCTACAGACCTTGGGCATGCTTTTTAGAGACGATCCTACCTACCGCGGGCAGCTCCTGTCGATGATCGACGACGATGACGACGCGTACGAGGATACGGCGACTGATTCGGACACGATCATCGTTCCAGAGTACACGGAGACAGACTTTCGTGCGCTTATGGATCAAAACGACGTGGAACACGTGATCGCATACTTACTCGCCCACGACCTCATAGAGGATGAGGGCGAGGACAAGCAGTGGTACGTGTATCTTGACCCGAACTCGGAGTTCAGGTGGACTACGAGCAGCGTCGGCACAACGCGGCGTCGGTTCAAGATTCGTGTCTGCAAGATCAAGGGGCACAACATCTGGTTCGGTATTCGGGCGCGTCGGAAGCTCCTGTTTAGCCGGGTGCTGAAGTGGTACTCACGAGTCGGAGCCATCGGGCAGTTCACGCCAGACCAAGTTGGTGTCCGGCTCATCTTCCAGACGGAGGATGATTACGCGTTCGCGCGTACGTGGTTCGGGAGGAAGCTTGGAATCCTCCCTGGCGGTCTCGCTGCCGGCATGAACACGGGGACTTCGTCGAGTCCGTTCGCGTCAGGTCGGTTCAGCGCTGACAGAGTGCACCTGACAATCAACGAAAGGCTCGTTGAACTGCAGATGATGACCGCAGAAATGGCGGCCAATGTCGCGTACTCCACTGGAAGCGAGAACGACAGTCTCTACGGGTGGCGAAAGTTCTATCCGTTCCTGAGATATCTGCGTCCCGTCCAGTTCTACGGGATCGATTGGCTCGATCCTGAGGTGCGAGACAAAAACGCGCGAGCAGTCCTTGCGGACATACGCGCGCGACTCACCTGATGCAGCCCCCGTTATGGGTTGCGTCAGTTTTTATTTCTACTTACTTTTCCGGTTTATCTAGATGGGGGTCTACCGCAGGGGTCTTGTCAACCTCAGGTGGGTTTGACCCAGGCATAAAACCGAATGTCAATCCTGCAAACTTCAATTGCAAGAACCTGAAGGCACTCTGAATGCCTGCAAAAACTTTATTGTCCAAAAGATTGTAGCTTCCTCGTGCAATATCACGCTCACGTTTCTCGCTATAACCTATTCCCCCTCCCTTCATGCCCAAAGGACCGTAAGATATCGCCTTACCTCCTCCTCCACCACCGCCACCCGTTTTCTTAGTCTCCTTCTCTTCTTCCACCTCCTTCTCGGCATCTGCCAATTCCAAATCTCTCTCAGCCCTCGCAATCTCCTCTTCCCTCTCCTCGCCTTCTATATAGTTCTCCCATGCTTCAGCAGAAGGATCATCCACTTTGACCGTCTCAGCGTCCGCCTCCGCCCTTTCTTTGCTCGCAGCCCTTTCCACGTCCGCTTCTTTCTCGGCATTATCAATATGGTGCTCCCACGCTTCAGCCGAAGCGTCGGCACTATCCTTGGGCGCACCCTCTGTAGGGTCTGGTTGTGGTGGTCTTTCTGACATATATATATATTTGCTTTTCCTATAGCATACCGAAACCCCTCCTTCTTTACAAGATTCTTTCGCTAGTGTTACGATAGTTTATACCTATGGAAACAAGCCTCAAAGAAAAACTTTGGTCTTGGGAAGAACTTGAGGAAACCCTAAAGGACAGATACGAAGATCCGGATATCATTTCCGTGAGGCTTGCTTTTGATTATGCCAGTGAAGCTCACGCCGGAAAGAAGCGCTATACGGGTGCTCCGTACATTATACATCCAACTGCGACTGCCATCCGTCTAGCGCAGATGCAGCTCCCTCTTGCTGTAGTGATCGCAGGACTGCTGCATGACGTTCCAGAAGATACCGATCGTACAATCGAAGATGTCGAGGCAGAGTTTGGTGCTGATATCGCCAAGATTGTCTCAGGCGTGACCAAGCTTGGAAAAGTTAAGTACCGAGGCATCGAACGCTACGCAGAGAACCTACGAAAGATGTTCCTTGCAATGGCTGCGGACGTTCGCGTTGTTTTCGTGAAGTTCGCCGACAGACTGCACAATGTCGAGACACTGTTTGCAATGCCAGAGGCTAAGCGCTCTCGAGTCGCCAAAGAAGTTCTTGAAATCTACGCACCAATTGCGAGTAGATTAGGAATGGGAGACATGAAGGGACGCCTGGAAGACAATGCTTTTAAATATGCGTTTCCAAAGGAGTACAAAGAAGCAGTCTCACTACTCGACCAGAATGTTCAGGTACGCGAGGGCGACATTGACAAGACTATCGACAAAGCAAAAACCATCCTTGAAAGTGATGGAGTGAAAATTGAGCAAGTGAAGGGGCGACGTAAATTCGTGTTCAGTTTTTGGCGCAAGCTTAAGAGGTACCACGGCGACCTTAGTAAAATCTATGACATCGTTGCGATTCGTGTAGTCGTAAAAGACGTCGCAGACTGTTACGCAGTGCTCGGTACCCTGCACTCTCACTGGCCACCACTCAAAGGGCGCATTAAAGACTACATTGCCCAACCAAAACCAAACGGCTATCAGTCACTACACACCACTGTTTTCGATGAGACCTGTGGAATTGTAGAATTCCAGATCCGCACACATGAAATGCATGAACAGGCAGAGTACGGAGTTGCGGCTCACTGGAATTACAAGCAGGAGGGTTCTGAGAAGAAGCTAAACACCATGCCGTGGATGAACGATCTTGTTGATATTCACAAAGAAATTAGTGCCGGTGAAGATTTCCTGTCACATCTAGAAGAAGTGAAACTCGACATGTTCCAGGATCGGATTTTCGTGCTTACTCCAGAAGGTGACGTTATTGATCTACCCGAGTATTCAACTCCCGTAGACTTCGCATATGCGATTCATACGGAAGT
>MPMF02208670.1_pt1 | contig 12002 bp, 11 predicted proteins | sample 1617271 | NCBI WGS metagenome assembly MPMF02 (sample SAMN05944812, study PRJNA350692) | marine metagenome | biome: marine; feature: ODZ; material: water; isolation source: 120 m water sample prefiltered with 30 um filter, filtered on to 0.2 um... | place: Pacific Ocean | collected 2012-04-09... | reverse complement strand
GAGGACTCCGTCTACCTCGCTATTGTTGAGGAATTCGTATGCATTCTCCGGATCCACGCTCCCTCCATATAACACAGAAACCTTATCTATGCCAAGTTCCTCAAGTTGCTCACGTATCATGGCGTGCACTGTCTCCACATCGTGAATCGACGGTGTTTTCCCGCTACCAATAGCCCAAAGCGGCTCGTATGCGACGTATATCGTAGATCGTTTGTTGGTCTCAACACCCTCAAAGATCGTACTAATCTGCTCATGAACATACCCCTCAGTCTCCCCGGCTTCGTGTGTGGCGCTCGGCTCCCCAACACAAACTATGGGGTCAATCCCTTCTGCAACAGCCCGCACGAGCTTAAGATGCACGTCAGAGTCTACCTGTCCCTTAGCCCTACGCTCCGAGTGCCCCAGGATAACAGCATTTACACCAAGCTCCTTTAGCATCCGAGATGAGACATCGCCTGTATACGCACCGTGATCTTGGTGACTCATGTTCTGCGCCGATAGTCTGACACGTGAACGGCTCAAGATTTTCGACACTTCACCGAGCGCTGGATACGAAGGCGCAAGTATCACCTCGGGAATTGTCTTCATTCCTCGCAGCCCACGCAAAACACCGCGAGAAAGAGCCACGGACTCCCTCACGCCAAGGTACATTTTCCAGTTGGCAATGATCGTTTTCATAGACTTTGTTTTTTACTACCAAGGAAGCGTCGCTCGAACATTGTCCGGATCCTCCTCCGGTCCAATGTAGCTCATTGTCATTTTCTTTTTATCGAATATTTCATTTGCAAGTGACTTCACCTGTTCCGCAGTCACAGCCTCGATAGCCGCAATACGTTCCTCAGGCGTCTTCACACTTTCCAAGAACAACGCTTTCTGTGCATACCATTCAGCTCGACTCGCCGAATCCTCGATTGCAAGCAAGATATGTCCACGAATAAACTGCTTAGTTCGCTGCATCTCCTCGTCAGTCGGACCATTCTTAACAAGGTCGTCGATTTCGATAAAGATACGATCCATCGCTTCGGACAATCGGGACTTATCAAGCCCAGCCAGTATTGCCAGTATCCCAGTGTCCTCATACGCCGAATGACGAGATACGATCCTATATGCAAGTCCACCTTTCTCCCTAACGCTCATAAACAGTCGCGAGCTCATAGATCCTCCAAATAACGTCGCCAACACACTCATAGCTGCCGCGCGCTCGTCGTCATACGAGACACCTGGGAACCCAAGGCCAAGATGAACCTGCTCGGTAACCTTCTTCTGCATGTTCACCGGTGGTATCTCGTACTCCTTGAAGCCCTCAAACTTTGAGTATCCGTTCGACGCATCGTCCCCCTTCACGTTTCCAAAGGTGTCGTTTAACCAGACCTCAACGCTGTCATCAACCTTCCCCGCAACCGCAATTGTCATGCGTGAAGGCGTGTAATGATCATCTCTATACTTAATCACAGCGTCGCGCGTCATCGTTTTCATCGTCTCAGCTGATCCTGCAATCTCCCAGCTAAGAGAGTTGCCATCAAACATTGCACCTTCGAGCAGGTCATCTATGTGTCGAACTGGAGTGTCCTCGTACATGTTGATCTCCTCAATGATCACATTCCGCTCTCGATCCATTTCTGCAACGGGGTACAAAGAATCAAACGTCATGTCATACAACGTCTCTATCGCAAACTTCTGATGAACCGAGTCTGCCTTAATGTAATAACCAGTGTACTCCTTGCTCGTGTACGCGTTGAAATCAGCTCCAATCGCATCCAGAGCGCGCGAGATATCGGAAGGCGTAGGCAGTTTGTTCGTTCCCTTGAACATCATATGCTCAACAAAATGAGAGGCACCGTTTAGCTCCTCTGTCTCGTATCGTGATCCAACCTTTGTCATTACGAGTACAGTAGTGGCAGCAGTACCTTCAACGGGCGCCAAGAAAGCACGGATTCCGTTTTTTAGTTCAATTTTTTTCATATTTGATTTGTCATCTTGAGCTTGTCGAAAGATCTTCGTAGCCCAATCAAGGCTCAAGATCAGTTCGACGGAGGTCCTTCGACTACCGCTCAGAATGACAGGACTAGTTTAACTTTGATTCAAAGTACTTAACGAGCTCCTCGATCTTGATACGCTCCTGCTCCATAGTGTCGCGATCTCGAACTGTAACCGCACCATCTTCAAGCGTGTCAAAGTCCACAGTAACGCAATATGGTGTACCGATCTCATCCTGACGTCGGTAACGTTTTCCAATTGATTGCGTGATATCAAAATCTACATGCCACTTCGGTGTCAAAGAATTGAAAATCTCACGAGCAGGACCCACGAGCTCATCTTTCTTTGAGAGCGGTAATACAGCTATCTTGAACGGCGCCAACTGCTTTGCAAACTTCATTACAACGCGGATATCATCTCCAACCCTTTCTTCAGTATACGCGTCGGCCATAACCATCAACATGGTTCGGCCTACTCCAACCGAAGTCTCAACGATATGCGGTGTGTACTTCTCACCCTTCACTTGATCAATGTACTCGAGCTTCTGCCCCGAATGCTTGCAATGCTGTGTAAGATCGTAATCTCCACGTGCGTGCACTCCCTCCAGTTCTTTCCAGCCAAACGGATACTCATACTCAATATCGAATGCCGCCTTAGCGTAGAAAACTAAGTTCTCGTGCTCGTGCCATCGAAGCTTGTCCATGTTGATTCCAAGCTTCTTGTAATAGCTCATGCGACGCTCCTTCCAGACCTTGTACTGATCTATAGCGTCATCCGGGTGCACAAAATACTGCATCTCCATCTGCTCAAACTCTCGCGTGCGGAAAATGAACTGTCGTGCAGTAACCTCGTTTCTAAATGCTTTACCAATCTGCGCGATACCAAATGGAATCTTAACGTGCATGGAATCAAGAACATTTTTATAGTTCACATATATTCCCTGACAAGTCTCACCTCTCAAATAAACAGGATCCTCGTTAGCGTCACCTGTAAAGTTACCCAAGTTAGACTTCACCAAAAGGTTAAAGCTCTTTGAAGGCGTAAAATCACTACTCCCACATTTTGGACACTTTACCTTTCCCTTATTCTCATCGAGCAAAGCATTGATCTCGTCATCGCTCATCTTTTCGTCTGCAAACACGTCGATCTCCTCGAGTAAGTGATCTACTCGTGATCGTGTGTGACAATTTCGACACTCGGTCAGAGGGTCAGAGAAACCACTCACATGACCAGATGCCTCCCAAACTTTTGGAGACATAAAGATACTTGCATCGAGCCCTACTATTTCTTCACGCTCATGCACCATCTCTTTCCACCATGCAGTCTTAATATTATTAGCCAATTCTGTTCCTAGTGGACCGTAGTCGTAAACAGCTGCGAACCCTCCATATATTTCCGAAGATTGAAAGACAAAACCGCGCCGCTTTGAAAGCGACACGAGCTTTTCCATTGTATCGTTCTTGTCTGCCATATTACACGGTCATCACTTGAATTTCCTTGTCTTTGCCAAGCTGGTCTAGCTTGTCATTGGTTTCCTTTGTCATTACGTCAATCTCCTCCTGAATCTGATAACGTTCGTCCTCTCCTATCTCCTTCTCTTTCTCCAACCGTTCAACTTCCTTACGCATCTCGTCACGTACATTACGAACGGAGATACGCGCGCTCTCGACCCTTTGCCCGATTACTTTCACGAGACTCTTTCGAGTATCCTCGGTCAAAGGCGGCACGTTTAGGCGGATCGTCTTCCCCGCTACGTTTGGCGCCATGCCAAGATCCGCTTCGTTCAATGCTTTCTCGATATCTTTAACAACACTGGCGTCCCATGGCTCAATTTGAATGGTAACCGAGTCTGGCGTAGATATTGCAGCCAGGTTCTTAAGCTCCTGTTCTTGATCGTACGCAGTAACCTTGATTCCCTCCACGAGCGACGTAGCAGCACGGCCGGTTCGCACTCCTAACAACTCGCTACTCAAAAACTCAACTACTTTCTCAAATTCTGGTTTTTTGTCTGCTAAGAAATGATGCATATAATATATTTCCCTAACCTTAGAACATTCCTTCTGTTTGTTCAACCTCTCGCATTCCCATGTAGATAGTTGAGCTGTCCTTAGGATCAATAGTCAGTTGGAATGCTCGTGCGCCTGATGGCATCTTTTCTGTGTCCCATCGGGCTCCCGCGTTCACAGAAGTGTAGAAAGTTGACCCTGATGTGTACACAACATGAGCACCATCTCGTGGATCATCAGCCAAAGCTGTCACAGCAGAGCTTCCTGGAGGCGTTAACAATGGGATCACTTCCCATGTTGCACCGCGATCAAGCGATCGGATCAGTCCATGATCTGTAATAGCCCAGTATGAGCTCCCGTCTTCCGTCTGCTCCATGTTACGCATAGATGTAATGCCTTTGTACTGCTCGTACCCTTCATCTAGAACATCTACCCAGTTAACGCCACCATCAACTGACCGCTTGATTCCACGACTAGCGGTAGTCGCCATGATGATACGACTGTCGGTGTTGTCTAGTACGAGATCGCGAATGAACCCGCCGTTTCTGTACAGCGTAGCCCACGTTCCACCGCCGTCGGCTGACTTCAAGATCTCGCCTTTAGTGTTCGCGATGTAAATAACGTTTGGATTGAACCAGTCGATCTCGACGTCGCTAATAACCACGTCTCCTCGAGACTCAACGTAAGTCTCCATATCAAATGTTCGTCCACAGTCCTCTGACTTTGCAAGTCGCTGTGCTCGCGCTGCGAATATCGTACACTTATCGATTGGATCAACTGCAACCGCAGAAATCCGTCCTTCTCTTAGTAGCGGCTCACGAACGCGCTGCCATCCTGTTGCACCGTCATATGTAAAGAATAGTCCTTGTGTGATTGACCCCATGTACAGAGCGAATCGATCTGACGGATCCAGAACCAACTCTTGAACCATTATGTTTGAAATATCACCAACACCTTGCGCTGTTGGAAAAGCAGAGGCCTTCTCCCAGCTCGCAGCCCCATCAACCGACTTCCAAACTCCGAACTCAGCGTCTGTGCCACCTTCTCCTTTAAATGAAATGCATCCGGCTCCTACCAACAATAGAACACCGAGCATTAGTGAAAGTTTTGTAAAAGTGTTGTTCATATTATCCAATATTGAGCATGAGATTGATGAGCGCCATTTTTGGGTTAATGTGCATGGCGAGTTGTTTTTTGAGTTTTACAGCGCCCTTGATTGACGCCACCGCTTGATCCTTATCCAGTTCCGCAATATTTTCTCGATCTGTAACGAGGTCGTCACATCCGATACTACGCAGCAGATCGTCTCTAGCTATCGTCTCTATCATGTTCACTCGTTGCAGAAGCTGCATCCGTGTCACGACATGATCTTCGTTGTACTCCGGGATCAGTTTCTTTGCTTTGAGAATCCTCTTGCTCGCGCTCCCGGTCAAACAGGCTCGCGCCTTCTCCTTGTTCTCTGTCATGATGTCTCGTGCCGCTGCATTATTCACATTGTTCAACGCCGCCCCAGGACAACCGGCAGCATAACCAGCTATCGTGTGGGCTTCTTCGCGAGAACCGAGCATCGGCTTGATTGCGTCGCAGATATCTTCACGCGCAACAGGTCTGAACGACACCACCTGGGATCGTGACCGGATCGTCGGCAACAAGTGGCTCGCATTAGTCGTGGTCATGACGATACATGCGTTACCACGAGGTTCTTCGAGAGTTTTCAGTAGAGCGTTAGATGCGGACTCGGTCATCAATTGCGCGTCCTTGATCAGCATCAGTTTCCATCCACCTGACAATGTTGAATGCTGAAACCGCGATCGAGCTTCCTGCACCTGGTCTATCGAGATTTTTTCTCTTTGTTTTTTTGTCTTTGGGTTAATCCCGCGCTCCACGATGATGAGGTCGGGATGTACCGCTAGGCGATCTTCATCAACTTTAAGAAGCTTTGCAAAGAATTGCATCGCCACAGTTTCTTTCCCAATGGCGTCAGGACCCTGAAACACATAGCCATGGTCGATCCTCCCGTTTGCCATAGCCGAATCCAGAAACGACAAAACCGCCCCATGGCCGATAATTCTCCATTTCGATTCTTCTGTCATGTCCTAATTATAGCAGAAAAACGAAAAGCGCTCATGGAGCCGACGAGACTCGAACTCGCAACACTAGGTGTTAAAACTAGCAAAGTTAACTATTACTTCCGCGGCCCCATGAAATAAACAAAAATCTCCCAAAAATGGGAGGCTTTTGTTAACACCTAGATGGAAGCATTACTTCCGCTAGCTGATATCAATGTAGCAATAACCTATGTCCATGTCAATGTGTATAGAACGATAAATATCGTGCGAGATTGCCAATTTTACACACAAACTTGGAGCCCATATACCCCTAATATTAGCCCAATTATGCCCAGTGGGGCTTGACAAAAGCGTTTTTTTGTGTTATATTTCGGCGTTCGATCATCAGAAGTCGCGAGATCACTCGTGGCGTTCTGTGGGGAGAGAACAATCGTGTGCGCAGGTCAGCGATCTTGAGGAAACTCGAGTTTGATGATGGACGCGGGAAACCAAAACCACAGGAATCACTACCGGGAGGTACTGACATGTTTGACACAATTATCGCACTGATCGCTACTGGCGTAACCGGTATCGGTTGGCTCATCGTGGTACTCGCCCTCGTGGGCTGCGGACTGATCGGCTTCCACTGCAACGAGCCGATGGCTGGCACGCTCTTCATCGGGTTTGCCGTCTGGCTGGCGGTGGAGACCATCGTGTTTTTCTGGCAGGATCCTACGCGGATCCAACAGACACCCTGACATCTAGGACCGGCGAGAACCTCTCGTCGGCCCGCCCATCAGCGATCTTGAGGAAACTCGAGGTTGATGATGGGACTCACACAGAAAGGAGAAACCCAGTGAGCTTTAAGAGACTTTTCGTTTTGGCGTATCTGGGACCCTTCTGCCTGATGTCGCTCGCTCTGTGGGCGCTGTGGGAGAGCAACTGGAACGTTGATCCGCTGGTTATGACTCTGGGTTTTGCTACACTCATGTCCGCTCTCTTGAGCGCGACGGCGGTAGATGGCAGGACCCGGACCGTGATTCGAGCGGTCAGGCGCGGCGAGACATTCTCGGCGCGCCTTGCAAAAAACCAACGGCTGGTGGAAAATGCACATGCAACGCCACCGTGCGAGCGACATCAAGCAGAAGATATAACCAGAGAGGACTCGACATGAAGCAAACGAGTGACATGGGACTGATTGCCATCGGCTACATGTTCCTGATCATGCTCGTCTCGTCAAGCAGATTCGCCGCCCTCTACTTCGCCGTAAGGTTGGAGCACGGAGGCTTCTGGCTCTTCACCGCAATCTTCTGGTTCGGTGTCATTGCCATCTGCGCACTGACCATCGGACTCGTGAACGACCTCTTCATCAGCAGACGCCACGAGGCCGAAGCGGAAGAAGAAGACGAGTTCGTTGAGGACGAGATTGAGGAAGAGGCCGCGGTCGAAGAACCGGAGGAGTACGACGGCAGCCCGTTCTGCGACGTCGCCTACAGCCAGCTCCCCTCGACAGGAACTCGAGAAGAGCCACCTGTCGTGACGGAAGAGACTGACGAGAACCACACCCTCCACTGACCCCTTCCCCGTGCGCAGCAATTCGGCAGCGTACGGGACCCCATCAGCGATCTTGAGGAAACTCGAGGTTGATGATGGGAATTATCCCTTCCGCTTAAATGCGGCGGGCCCAAGGGCCGACCACGCTTAGTGGGGTCTCTCACAAACTGTCACCATTATGCTCGAAAGGGCGGTGATGCGTTCATACCGTGCTCGACAGGTCTGTTATCCGAGTGATCTTCAAAGTGAATATCGCCCGCGAAGATCAAGAGGTTGTTGCTAATGGCGATAACGTCTCTCCGCGCATCCAGCGACCGTATATATATCGGCCATAGTTGCCACACCATACGATCATCGCTGGAGCCGCGGGGCTAGTCCCCGATTGTTTGAAAATATCTTTGATGTTTCCAAACATCTCTCCCCAAAAAGAAAAGCAGCCTGCAAGGGCTGTTTTTCTTACCTAAAAGAAAAGGTGACTGTCACCATGGTGACAGTCACCTTTTCTCCTGTCATTCTGAGCGGCAGCCGAAGAACCTTCGTCGCATAAAGCGAGCTCGACCTTGCACAACACGACGAAGTTCCTTCGACTCCACTCCGTTACGCTCAGGATGACAGCAATGCTTGTCATTACGAACGGTAGATGAAGCAACCTCTACAAGTGAGCCCAGGTACGATGCTTAACGAGGTTGCTTCGTTCCTCGCAATGACAATCTTGCAAGCTAACAATAAAAAAACCTCCATAAATTGAAATTTGCCCAATTGCACAATTGAAATTACGCCAAGCGATCTCACGGGAAAGCTATATCTGTCGGCGCAGACTCCCAAGCAAGCTCGAATACCTTTCTCATGGCACTCGCCAACGGCGGGTTTTCTATAACTACACCGATCGGTATACCCTCATATGCAAACCCATATATCTCATCACCTTTCACGCTAATATGGCCATTCATAGCAATCTTGCTCGGCTCAATATATCGAACCTCCCAGCCATATCTTTGATACACCCGCTTCATAGATTCAACAGGCGGCTTGTCCGCAACTATCATTATCTTCCCCGATATCCGATTCCTCACCATCTTATCTTTATGTGAATCAAATTCGTGTTCATCAAAAAACTCCCTCAGCAAATCGAACGGTACAATTTCAAAAAAATCTTTCGCTGTCTCCTCGTAACGACGAGACAATTGCGTGATTCCCTCCTTGCCTTCAAAGAAATAAACGCGCGGTTTATCTTTCTTCTTATTCTCAATCGCCATGAACTCCGGCAGCGCCGACTCCACAACATCAATCTTTCCAATCAAATCCTCCGCCTGCCTCTTCAACATGGCGACGATCTTCTCAGGAGACGCAGCAGACAATAGTCTCTTCCCACCAGCATCTATACTTTTCATCAACCCGCGTTCAATGAGTCCATCGATCACGTTATAAGCCGTCGTCCGCATGATCTGTGCAGCGTGTGATATCTCCTGCACACTTGCGCTACCAAGAGACAAGCTCACCAAGTACACACGAGCCTCTCTGTCAGACAGCCCTGCGTGCCTTAACTGATCCACTAGATGTTGCATAGCACGTCGAGAGTCTTTCGAGCAGTCGTCTCCCAGTCAAAGTCTTGAGCTCGAAGCATACCTTTCCGAACCATCTCTTCACGAGTCTCCGGTTTCATCACCTCGTCCAAAGCCCGCATCCAAGCACCATGAGCATCCAACGGAACAAACATCGGCGCAGACTCCCCAACCTCGCGTAGCACCTCTAAATCCGAGCACACGAAAGGTACACCCGACGCCATAGCCTCTAAGGTTGGCATACCAAACCCCTCAAACCGCGTGGGAAACACTTCAACCAGAGCCCCTGATCGCAAAGGTCCCAGGTCTTTATAATCAACGTGCCCGATCTCATGGATATCATCACGCGATGATGCAATCTCGTGAATCTTGCCATACCCCACTTCTCCCGGAGTTCCACCGAGAACAAGGTCGACATCATGATCACCCTGGTCTTTCCAAGAGGTAAACGCTTTTAGAAACGGGGAGATCCCCTTCTTATCTTCCAACCTACCAACATAAAAAAGATACGGCTTCTTAAGCTCGTAATCTGTCTTAACACGAGCGACCTCGGCGTCATCCTGATCTCGCACCTTGAACATAGCTTTATCGTATCCAAAATGTATAGTCTCAATCTTCGAATCATCAGCGCTGTAACTCGAGACAATGTCCCGCCTCGTAGTATCAGTGATAGTAACAATCTTGTCTGCAATATTTACCGCGCGTGAATGTGCGCGCTTAAATCTCTTTAATTGATCCTGTGAGTAATACTCAGGATGGTGCAGGAATCCCAAATCGTGAATCGTGGTAACAACTTTCCCTGGCAACACATATGGCAGCTCATCACCGGGCACAAAAATAACATCCGGACGATCTTTGAACAGCTCCCATGACCATCTAATTTTGGACCATCCTGGCAGGTCCCACTTGAGCACTTTATTTGTCCATCGCCCTTTCAACTCAAAATCGAGTGGTCTATGAGAATACAAAACGACCTCAAGATCTGGCTCGAGCTCGTTCATTTTCTTTAGCAGTCGGTACACATACCACTCCACTCCAGTCTTCTGCTCTTTCGCCGCTGGTACGGCATCGATGGCTATCATATCTATCTCGTAAAGATCGATCGCTTATACGCCTCCAAGTTCTCTAGAGCAACACCGGTTCCACGCGCAACACATAGCTGAGTATCGTCAGCAACATACGTAGGCACTCCTGTCGCCTCCGCAATCAGCTTATCAATGTTACGCAACTGACTCGACCCACCCGACATTATAATTCCTTTATCCATCACATCCGCCGCAAGTTCCGGTGGCGTTTTTTGCAAAACCTCTTTCACTGTATCAACGATCCCCTGAAGCTCATTCACAATGGCTTCGGTAACATCGTCACTCGTAATATTTATAATCTTTGGCAATCCTGTAACAAGGTCACGTCCTTTAACTTCCATGGATAGTTTATCTTCCAAGTACATAGCGGACCCAATCTGAATCTTAATCTGCTCGGCAGTACGTTCACCGATCGCTAACCCATGAACTCGTCGTACGTGATCCTGAATAGCCGAGTCGATTCGTACCCCTCCGATTCTAACGGACTCGGATGCCACAATTCCGCCAAGAGAAATAACAGCCATCTCCGATGTTCCACCTCCGATATCGATAACCATATGTCCCGATGGTGACCCGATAGGAATGTTCGCTCCAATCGCAGCAACAATCGGCTCTTTGATGATGTACGCAGCCTTTGCTCCTGCTGCCAACGTAGCGTCAATCACGGCACGTCGTTCCGTTGATGTAATTCCACCAGGAACAGCAACCATAACCTCTGGTCGAATAAACCGAACACCACCGGTGGCCTTGTTGATAAAGTATCGCAACATAGCCTCCGTCGTTCGATAGTCCGCAATCACTCCATCCTTGAGCGGACGTCGAGCAACGATAGTATCTGGTGTTCTACCAAGCATGTCCTTGGCTTCTTTTCCAACAGCGAGGACCTTTCCGTCAACCGTCGAAACAGCAACAACAGACGGCTCATTAATAATGATCCCGCGCTTGGGAACATAGACTAGAACCGTAGTGGTTCCAAGGTCGATTCCAATTTTCTTTTGAAACATTGACATGCACGCATCTTACACAAAATAAGGCCTCAACACAATCTTTGGCTACCATTAGCTCATATCTGTGGTCTACCTTGACAATACCCCGTTTTTTTGCTATAGTTAGCCGTTCAATCGTGCAAAAACAACAAGAAGAAAGGCGCAATCGATGAACACATTCAAAACGATCCTGAGCTGGATCGGAGGGGCCATCGCATGGCTCTACCGACACAGTCTGGGGTTGTACATGGGCCGGCTGCGGGAGTCTTCGGACTTCCGACGTGGCTCCGCTGGGACCATCGCGGTTCTGGCAGCAATCCTGATGCTCGGTATTGGCATGTCCAAGACCGTGCACTGGGTCGGCGACCTGTTCGCCGAGGTAGACTTCAGCTCACCCATCGACCCGGCCGAGCCGGAGTACGTCGAGAAGGTGAGGCTCGCGCGAGACCGGCTGGCAGGGTTCGACAAGGACATCCTGCCGTACGTCCTCGACGAGTACAACGCGTACGTGAAGAACCCCAAGTGGCACGAGCACGCGCAGCGCTGCTTGAAGTTCACCGACGAGTTCCAGCGTGCAGAGAAGCTGACCCTGTACCCGTGGATCATGACCGCGGGCATGGCGTTGCACGAGAGTCGTTGCGACGAGAAGGTCAGGTCCTACGACAACGGTCGTGGACTGATGCAGATCACAAAGTACGATCCTCGACACACGAAGACCACCCGCGGGCTCCTCGGAGTACGCAAGGTGGACTTCGTCGGGGAACCCTTTCACAACATCGTGATG
>MPMF02177823.1_pt1 | contig 12014 bp, 13 predicted proteins | sample 1617271 | NCBI WGS metagenome assembly MPMF02 (sample SAMN05944812, study PRJNA350692) | marine metagenome | biome: marine; feature: ODZ; material: water; isolation source: 120 m water sample prefiltered with 30 um filter, filtered on to 0.2 um... | place: Pacific Ocean | collected 2012-04-09... | reverse complement strand
TGTTACTAATAATAAAATCAAACTAAAAAACAAAAAAGTTAAAATTATAAAAGGAGGAAAAGAAAGATATCAATCATCTCAAAAAGCACTTGAATATATTAAAAATAAAAAATTTAAATATGTTTTTATACATGATGCAGCAAGACCTAATTTTTCTATAAATCTATTAAAAAATTTAAAAAAACACTTAAAAAAAAACAAAGCAGTAGTTCCATATATTAATACTGATAATTCTACTAAATATAATTATAGAAATAAGGTAGTTAATTTAAGAAGAGAAAAAGTTTTATTAACTCAAACCCCTCAATGTTTTGAATTTAAAACTTTATATAATTTATCAAAAAATAATAATAATCTTGTAACTGATGAGGCAACTTTATTTTTAAACAATAATAAAAAGATAAAATTTATCAAAGGTGAAGAAACAAATATAAAAATAACAAAACAATCAGATCTACATAAATCTCCTATGAAAACGTTTTATGGTATAGGATTTGATATTCATAGGTTAATTAAAAATAAGAAATTATATCTTGGTGGTATCAAAATTCCATATCATTCAGGTTTAAAAGGTCATTCAGATGGAGATGTTATACTTCATTCTATCATTGATGCACTTCTTGGAGCTCTAAGAAAAAAAGATATCGGCTCTTTATATCCAAGCAGCAAAAATAAGTTTAAAAATATTAGATCTCTAAAAATGCTTGTTCCTGTAATTTCGATACTTAAGGATAATAATTTTTATATCAACAACCTGGATATTAATTTAATTTGCGAAAAACCAAAAATTTCAAAATATAGAAATAAAATAATAAATTCTTTATCAAAATTAATGTATATAGATAATAATATTATAAATCTTAAAGGTAAAACTGTAGAAAAGTTAGGATTGATAGGAAAAGAAAATGCTATTGCTTGTGAAGCGATAGTTTCAATTAATAAATATGAATAAAATAAATTTTTTACTTGTTACATTATTTGGTATTGGAAAACTAAAAAAAATACCAGGTAGCTATGCTTCATTAGTAACAACTATATTTTTATTCTTTTTATTTCACGTATTTAATTTTTCACCAAATATAGTTTTAATTGGAGTTATAGTTGTATTTATAATTTCTCTTTACGCTGTAAATATTTTTATTAAAGACTTAGATAATAAAGATCCAAAAGAAGTGGTAATTGATGAATTTATAGGACAATCTATACCTATATGTCTTTATGAAATTGCTCATGAGGGAGTTAAAGAAACCAGTCAAGTATTAACTTTTTATTTCATAATGTTTATTCTATTTAGAATTTTTGACATCATTAAACCCTACCCTGTTAGCTATTATGATAAAAACTTTAAAAATAGTTTTGGCGTTATTATGGATGATGTCTGTGCTGGATTATATGTTGTTGCTGTTCTTGTTTTATATATGGTGATTACTTCATGAAAAAACTATCTCAAAAAATAGTTAAATTATTAATTAAAAAAAAGCTAAAAATTTCTTTTGCAGAGTCTTGTACAGGTGGTTTACTTTCAAGTGCAATAACTTCAATTAGTGGTTCTTCAAAGGTTTTTACTCTTGGATTAGTTACTTATTCAAATCAAGAAAAAATTAACATTCTTAAAGTTCATAAAAGAATAATAATGAAACATGGTGCTGTAAGTTATGAAACTTGTTTATCTATGGTTAAAAATTTAAACAAAATTAGCAAAACTAATATTTCTGTCTCAATAACTGGTGTTGCTGGACCTAAAGGTGGTACTAAGCAAAAACCTGTTGGTTTAGTCTTTATAGGCATAAAAAAAGGCAACAAAACTTTGGTTAAAAAATGCCTATTCAAAAATAAAAACAGAAACTCAATTCAAAGATCTACGGTGAATAAAGCTTTAAATTTAATTTTAAGTTTTGCTAAATAGATCTTCTGCCCTTTTTTGAAAAGCATCAGCTATTTTGTCTAATCCAAACTGGAAAGATTTAGTCATGACTATATTTAAAAAATCATTTTTTAATTCAAAATCAACTTCAAATGAAATTTCAGTAACTTTGTCTTCTTCTTTAAAATACCATTTATTTTCTAGATATTTTAATGGTCCATCAAGATTAGTTACATAAATAGAATCTTTTTTTTTATTAAATTTCACATCACTTTTATAAGTATCTTTAAAAGGCCCTTTTCCAATAGTTAGATCAGCAACTATTAATAATAAGTCATCCTTCTCATTTCTTTCATAAACTTTTGAATCTAAACAGAATGGAACAAAATCTGGATATTTTTCTATATCAAGAACAAGATCTATTAACTGTTCTTTTTTACATTCGATTAATCGTTTAACTGATGCTTTGGGCACTAGTCTGATTTATTCTATTTTTTTGAAGAACGGCAAAATCTTCATCGGCATGATAAGAAGATCTTGTTAGTGGTGATGAAGAAACTAATAAAAATCCTTTTGATACAGCTATTGTTTTTAATTCATCAAATTCTTCAGGTTTGTAATATCTGTCTAGAGGATGATGTTTGGCAGAAGGTTGTAAATATTGTCCTATGGTTAAAAAATCAACTTCAGCAGATCTTAAATCATCCATAACTTGTAAAAGTTCATCTTTGTTTTCACCTAGTCCAACCATTATCCCTGATTTTGTAAAAATATTTTTATTTATCTTTTTTACGTTCTTTAAAAGTTCAACCGAAGCAAAATATCTAGACCCAGGCCGAACTTGTCTATAAAGTCCTGGTACAGTTTCAATATTATGATTAAAAACATCAGGAGCTGCTTCAACTACTTTTTTATATGACTCACCTTTCCTTAAAAAGTCAGGTGTAAGCACTTCTATCGTTGTTGAAGAATTTAGTTTTTTTATTTCATTTATTACTTCAAAAAAATGATTAGCACCTCCATCATTAAGGTCATCTCTATCAACAGATGTAATTACTGCGTGTTTTAAATTTAGCTTTTTAACAGCATTTGCAATTTTATACGGTTCGAATGGATCGAGAGATTTAGGTTTTCCAGTTATTACATCACAAAATGCACAAGCTCTAGTGCATGTGTTGCCCATAATTAAAAAAGTAACATGTCTCTTGCTCCAACATTCTGTTATATTTGGACAATTTGCTTCCTGGCATACTGTTGCCAAATTATTTTTGTTAACTATTGTTTTTGTTAAGAAAAATTCTTTACTATTTGAAAGTTTAGATCTTATCCAATCAGGTTTTTTTTTAATTGGATTTATTGGTTTATTAATTTTTTCAGGATGTCGAGGTCTATTTCTTTTTTCCATTATCTTTTATAATATAAGTAGTCTCACCTTCTTTTCCAAATAAAAATTTTTCTCTTATTAAAATTTCAATAAAATCTAAATCAATATTATCAGTTAGTAGTGAATTTTTATGTTCCAAATTTACTATTTTTTCGCTGAGTTCTTTTTGATCTATTTCAAGTTTGTTATAAAAATCTTTTTTTTCAAAATAAGAAATTAAACCTCTATTGCCTTCTAACAAATTAAAGAAAAAATAAATAATTAGAAATGTTATAATAAGTATGAAGTAATTCTTTTTTAACTTATCTATCATTAAGTAACTTTATTCATTTTAGAAGATTTTCCAAGTTCCTCTTCTATACGAATAAGTTGATTATATTTTGATACTCTTTCTGATCTGGCTAAAGAGCCAGTCTTAATTTGATTAGAATCGGTTCCAACGGCTAAATCAGCAATAAAAGTATCTTCACTATCTCCCGATCTATGTGAAATAATTGTTTTATAGCCAATTAATTGCGCAAATTTAATAACTTCTAAAGTTTCAGTAACTGTTCCTATTTGGTTTAATTTAATCAATATTGAATTTGCAGATAAATTTAAAAAACCTATTTTCAATCTCTCAAGATTAGTAACAAAAAGGTCGTCTCCAACAATTTGGATCTTATTTTTTGTTTTGGTTAAAAATTTAGTCCATGCGGACCAATCATTTTCGCCAAAAGGATCTTCAATAGATTTTATCTTATATTTATTAATTAAATTGAGATATTTTTTAATTGATTGATCAACTGATATATATTTTTTAGAATGAATTGAATATTTGTTCTTTTTTATTAATTCGTTAGCCGCAACATCAAGGCATATGGATACTTCTTTTCCGTTTGTAAATCCTGCTTTTTTTATAGCTTGCACTATAAGTCTTAAAGCACTTTCGTTATCACTTATCATTGGAGCAAATCCGCCTTCGTCTCCTACTGAAGTTGAGTGACCCATTTTTTTAATAAGAGATCTTAAACTGTTAATTACAAGGAAACATATTCTTACTCCTTCAGCAAAAGATTTTACATTATCAGGCCTGATCATAAATTCTTGAATACGGAGACCGTTATTTGCATGCGCTCCTCCATTAATTATATTCATTAAAGGATAAGGAAGTTTAAAATTTTTCTTAACAATAAAACTTTTATAAAGGGGTATCTTTTTAATTTTGGCTGATAATTTTTTAACAGCCATTGATATAGCTAGTATAGCATTAGCACCTATTTTACTTTTTTGTTTAGTTCCATCTAGTTTTATTAAAATATGATCTATTCTTTCTTGGTTGTGGATATTTTGATTTTTTAATTTTTTAGATATTTCTTTGTTTATAAAAGAGACAGGTTTAAAAACACTTTTTCCTAAATATTTTTTGTTTGATTTGTCTCTTTTTTCATAAGCTTCATAAGTTCCTGTAGATGCTCCTGATGGACAAATAGAAGATGCACTTAAATTTTTTGAGAAAACTTCAGCCTCAATCGTTGGGTTTCCTCTACTATCAAAAACTTGTCTTGCTATAACTTTGGTGATTTTTCTCATTAATTATTTTTTAATTAATTTATCAATTTCTACTATTTGATTAATTAATGAGTCCAATTTATTCAATGGGACCATACTAGGTCCATCTGAAGGTGCATTATCTGGATCTTGGTGAGTTTCTAAAAAAATAGCCGCTACTCCAACTGCTGTAGCTGCTCTAGATAAGTATTCAACAAATTCTCTTTGACCACCACTTTGTTCTCCTAAGCCTCCAGGTTGTTGGACTGAATGTGTTGCATCAAATACTATTGGATATCCATTTTTTGCCATTATAGGAATTGATCTCATATCTGATACTAAAGTGTTATAACCAAAACTTGCACCTCGTTCCGTTACTAAAATATTATCATTACCTGAATCAGATATTTTTTTTGTAACGTAAACCATGTCCCATGGTGCTAAAAATTGACCTTTTTTTATATTTATAATTTTATTTGTTTTTGCGGATGCTATTAATAAATCAGTTTGTCTACATAAAAATGCTGGTATCTGTAAAACATCAATATGAGGCGCTACAACAGAACATTGTTGTTCATTATGCACATCTGTTAGAATTGGAATATTTAATTCTTTTTTAATTTTATCAAATACAGGTAAAGATTTTTCTAATCCTGCTCCCCTATTTCCTTTAATACTAGTTCTATTGGCTTTATCAAAAGAAGTTTTATAAATAAATCCAATACTATATTTTGATGCAATTTCTTTAATTTTTCCGGCCATGTCCATAGCATGCTGTTCGGTTTCAAGTTGACAAGGACCAGCTATTAAACAAATTCTATTTTTGTTTGATATTTCTATACCATTACAATTGACTATTTTATTTTCCATTAAATGATTTTGCTGCCTTAATAAATGAAGAGAATAATGGATGCGGTGATAAAGGTCTAGATTTAAATTCTGGATGAAATTGAACGCCTATAAACCATGGATGATTTTTAAGCTCTATAATTTCTGGTAAATTATTATCTGGTGACATTCCTGAAAAAATTAATCCTTTTCTTTCAAATTGATTTTTAAGATTGTTGTTAACTTCATATCTATGTCTATGTCTTTCTTTAATTGAATTTGATTTATAGATTTTTTTTATGGCAGAATTATTTCTTAATTTAGCCTCATATAAGCCTAATCTCATTGTTCCACCTAAATCTTTATCAGTACCTTTGATAATTTTTCCATCTTTATTCCATTCATTAATTAAACCTACCACTGGGTAACAGTTTATATCTAATTCAGTTGAGCCTGCTTTTTTTATTTTTAGTTTGTTTCGTGCATATTCAATAATTGCCATTTGCATTCCAAAACATATTCCTAAAAATGGTATTTTTCTTTCTCTAGCATATTTTATTGCAGAAATTTTTCCTTCTGTTCCTCGTTTACCAAATCCACCAGGTATTAATAATCCAGAAACATTCTTAAGTTTTTCTGTTATTTGATTGGGTTTTAGCTTGTCAGATTCAATTCGCACCAAATTTACTTTAATTTTGTTTGAAATGCCTCCATGTGTAAGCGCCTCATCTAAAGATTTATAAGCATCTTTTAAATTTACATATTTTCCAATAATTGCAATATTAATTGTCTTTTTTGTATTTAAAGTAATTTTTGTAATTTTCTTCCATGGTAATAAATTTGCTCTTTTTTTGGATTTTAATTTAAAATAACTTAAAACTTGTTTATCAAGTTTTTGATTAAAAAAACTAATTGGTGCTTCGTAAATTGTTCTTACATCAACGGTTTCAATTACATTTTGAATAGGAACATTGCAAAATAAAGATATTTTCTTTCTTTGATCTAACGATATTGACTTTTGAGATCTACAAATAATTATGTCTGGCTGAATACCTATACTTCTTAATTCTTTAACCGAATGTTGGGTTGGCTTTGTTTTTATTTCATCAGAAGATTTCAAAAAAGGAACAAAAGTTAAATGAATAAATAATGTTTTTGATTTTCCATGTTCGTTTGAAAATTGTCTTATTGCTTCAACAAATGGAAGGCTCTCAATATCTCCTACAGTTCCACCAATTTCGCATATGACAAAATCTTCATTTGAAATATCTTTCTTAATAAATTCTTTAATTCTATCTGTAATATGTGGAATTACTTGAACTGTTTTACCAAGATAACCTCCTCTTCTTTCTTTTTTAATTATGTCACTATAAATACGACCTGTTGTAATGTTGTCAGATTTTTTTGATGATATATTTGTAAATCTTTCATAATGACCTAAATCTAAATCGGTCTCAGCTCCATCGTCTGTTACAAAGACTTCTCCATGTTGAAAAGGACTCATTGTTCCTGGATCAACATTTAAATATGGATCCATTTTTCTTATTCTAACTTTATAACCTTGTGATTTTAATAAATAGGCTAGCGAAGCTGATGATAATCCTTTTCCTAATGATGAAACCACGCCGCCAGTGACAAATATATATCGCGCCATGGAATTATGTTATAGCCACATAATTAAAAAATTAAAAGTATTAATTTTTATCTTCTGGAACTTTTGGTGCATCATCTGTATTTTCCTCGATTTTATCGATTACAGATATTGTTGGGGTTAAATCACTTCTTGATAGTATTGTTAAAGTCAAGCTACAAAGTATAAATAACGTTGCAACAATTGCTGTTGCTTTTGTCAAAAAATTACCAGCTGATCTTGAAAACATAAAGTTATCTTGGGAAACACCTATACCAAGTGCTCCTCCTTCAGATTTTTGAAACAAAACTAAAATAACCAAAATTATAGCAAGTATTATATTTATAATTAATATTGTATTTTCCACGAGGTCTAATTAGTTGATTTTTTTATTATATCAATGAATTTTTTTGCACACAAAGATGCTCCTCCAATAAGAAAACCATTTATTTCTTTTATTTGAGCTAGTTCCCTTACATTTTTGGGATTAACAGAACCTCCGTACAATATTTTGGTATTTATTGATTTTTTTAATTTAGCTAAAATTTTTTTAATATTATTTATATTTCTACTTAATTCTGAATTTTTAGGAATTATACCTGTGCCAATAGACCAAACAGGTTCATATGCTATTATAATATTTTCAAATTTTTTAATTCCTTTTAAGCCTTTAGTTAATTGTTTTTTTAATACTTTGTAAGTGTTTTTTTTTCTCTTCTCAGATAATTCTTCACCAATACAATAAATTATTATTAAATTTTCTTTTATCGCTGAGTGTATTTTTTTATTTATAATTAAATCAGATTCTCCAGTATTTCTGTTTTCCGAATGTCCTAAAATAATATATTTTGCTCCAGTAGATTTAATTAATTTTGCATTTATAGATCCTGTAAAAGCACCATAATCAGAATTTGAGTGACAGTTCTGAGCTCCTATAGATATATTTGATTTTTTTATATTATCATAAAAAGTTTTAAGCAAAGTATAAGGTGGACAATATATAATTTTGTGTTTTTTGTATTTTTTGAGTTTTGATAGACTTATTAAAGATGTGGAATTATCAATATCCGCTTTATTTCCATACATTTTCCAATTTGCAACAAAATACATATTATTATTTGTCATAAAGATTAATTTAATTTATAGGTTTGTTTTTTATAGTTCAATAAATAAACTTTTAAAGAATATGTTAAATAAATTAAGAGGTTTTTCAAATTCAAAATTAGCTGGTGTTTTAATAGCTATAATTATTGTCCCATTTGTATTTTGGGGAATGGGTAGTGTTTTTAGCGGAGGCAACACAAATAATATTGCTAAAATAAATAATAAAACTATCTCTACTAAAGATTTTATGAAATACATCAATCAAACAAGGATGGATGCCTCATACATAAAAAAAAATATAAATAATAATGTTATAGAAAATGCAATATCTAAAATAGTTTCAATGAAATTGCTTGATATGGAAATCAATGACTTAAATATTTTGATATCAGATAAAACTTTGGCAAGCAAAATAAAAAATAATGAAATTTTTTTGGATGATAAAAAAAATTTTTCTAGAATTAAATATGAAAAATTTTTATTAGAAAATAATTTAGCAGCTCCAGATTTTGAAATAAGATTTAAAAATGAATTACTAAAGAAAAAATTATTTTATTATGTTGGAGGAGGCATAAAATCTCCTTACTTTTTAAATAACAAGATGTATATTAATAAAACTAAAGAAGTTGAGATTGATTATTTCAATCTAGATACTGTTTACGATACAAAAACATCAGAAACAGAAATTGATCAATTTATTAAAGATAATGAAGAAAATCTTAAAGAAGAATTAATAGACTTTTCATATGCTAAAATAACACCTTCAAATTTAATTGAAATTGATGAATTTAATAAAGAATTTTTTAAAAAAATTGATGATATTGAGAATAGTATTTTAAATGGATCTAATATCGAAGATATACAAAAAAAATATAATCTAAAATTAGAATATTTTAATAATTATAATAATGATGATGAAGATGGAATATTAAAAGAAATTTACAAGAAAAAAAATTATGATAAAATTCAATTGATTGATAAAAATGATTATTATCTTCTATTTGAAATCTCTAAGATAGAGAAAATCTTACCTAGTAAAACTGACTTAAATTTTATTAACAGAGTAAAAGAAAATTTAGTTCTTAAGAAAAAATATGAATATAACAAAGATTTATTTCAAAAAATTCAGGATAAAAAATTAAATGAAGATGAATTTTTAAAAATATCAAATGGTCTTCAAAATATACAAAATATAATTATAAGCTCTCTAGACGATGACAAAGTATTCGACAAAGAGTCAATTAAGTTGATCTATTCGCTTCCAATAAATAGTTTTCTTTTAATAACTGATTCTAATAACAAGATATTCCTTGCAAAAATAAATAATATTTTTACTGAAAATTTATCTAAAAATGACATTAATAATAAAGAATATTTGGTAAAATCTAATAGTAAAATAATAGATGAAATCTATAGTTCTTATGATTTATCTTTAAATAAAAAATATAAAGTTAAAGTATATGAAAATACTTTAGACAGAATAAAAAATAATTTTAAATAAATGCTTAATATAAGCTTAGGCAAGTTCAAATCTGAATATTTAAAAAAAAAAAATCAAATTATATATTATTCAATTAAAACTGATGGTGAAAAAGAAATTGAAAATTTGATAAATAATTTTTTAATTGAAAAAAATAGTTTTGTTTTTGAATCTGTTGAAAAAGGTTTTATAAAAGGAAGATATACAATATTTGGAAGGAATCCTGATAAAATATGGGAATTTAATAATAATAATTGCAAATTATTTTACAAAAATAAATCAATAAAACTAAAAGGAAATCCTAAAAAAAATATTGAAAAAATTATTGAAGATTTTAATTTTGATATACCTAAAGGATTACCGTCAATAAGTTCAATTTTATCAGGTTATTTTTCTTATGACATTATTAGATATATTGAGAAAATTCCAAATAACACAAAAAACGATTTAAATATCCCCGATTCAAGAATTTTAAGACCTAGAAATAATATTATTCATGATAACGTTGAAAAAAAATTATATTTTATAGTAAATATTTTTAAAGATGAAAATATAATTGATTTCAATAGAAAATTCTCTCTAATTAACAAACAAATAGAAGAGTTGGTTTTTTTGGCAAATTATAATTATCCGAATTCACCTCTAAATATTAACAAATTATCAAAAATAAAATCAAACATTTCGAAAAATAGATTTATAAACAATGTTAAAAAAGCAAAAAAATACATTAAAATTGGCGATATTTTTCAAGTTGTTCTAAGCCAAAGATTTGAGTGTAAATTAACTAAAAAACCAATCGAAATATATAAAAAGCTTAGAAAAACAAATCCTTCTCCCTTTATGTATTTTTTTAATTTCAATGATTTTCAAATTATTGGGGCTAGTCCCGAAATTTTAGTAAGATTAAGAGATAATAAAATAACAATAAGACCTATTGCTGGAACAAGGCCGAGGGGAAAAAATAAAAAACAAGATCTATTTTTTGAAAAAGATTTATTAAATGATAAAAAAGAATTGTCTGAACACTTAATGCTTTTAGATCTTGGAAGAAATGACACTGGTAAAGTATCTAAAATAAATTCAGTTAAAGTTACTGAAAGTTTTAAAATTGAAAGATACTCTCATGTGATGCATATAGTATCTAATGTTGAAGGATCTTTTAATAATAAATTTACAAAATTTGATACGCTATTATCTGGATTTCCTGCTGGAACAGTTTCTGGGGCACCAAAAATTAGAGCAATGGAAATTATTGATGAATTGGAAAACACTAGAAGAAAAGTTTATGCTGGCGGAATTGGTTATTTTTCAGCAAATGGTGATTTTGATACATGTATAGCTTTAAGAACGGCAATTTCTAAAAATAATAAATTTTTTGTTCAATCAGGTGCTGGAATTGTAGCTGATAGCAAACCTATCAATGAGTTTAATGAAACTGTAAATAAAGCTAAGGCTTTAATTAAAGCGTTAGAATAACTTTATGAAAACAATTTTAATTGATAATTATGATAGTTTTACATTTAATCTTTATCACTATTTATCAATATATTCTCATGTAGATGTAATTAGAAATGACAAGATAGATTCTGTTGAAATAATCAAAAAAAAATACAATAAAATAGTTATATCTCCCGGTCCAGGCTATCCTGACCAAGCTGGAAATTGTCTAAAGATAGTTAAAAAACTTTACAAGAAAATTCCTATTCTTGGTGTCTGTCTTGGTCATCAAATAATTGGACAAGTTTTTGGATCAAAAATAATTCAAGCAAAAAATCTGGTTCATGGGAAAACAAGTAAAATAATTTCTAAAAAAAAAGGAATTTTAAAAAATCTCCCTAAAACATTTGAAGCTACTAGATATCACAGCCTTATTGTAGATAAGAAAACTTTATCAAAAGATCTGTCAATTACCGCAGAAACTAAAAATGGTACAATCATGGGTGTTCAACACAAAAATTATAGTGTTCATGGAGTGCAATTTCATCCTGAAAGTATTAAAACGAAATATGGTTTGAAAATTTTAAAAAATTTTATAAATGAAAAATGAATAAATTTCTTAAAAAATTACAAAATAAGGAAAATTTAAATTTTGAAGAGAGTAAAAATGCCTTCGAATTATTAATGGAAGGAAAGGCATCTGATCAAGAAATCTTTGATTTTTTAACACTACTATCGTCAAAAGGTGAGGTTTCCG
>MPMF02170944.1_pt1 | contig 12030 bp, 11 predicted proteins | sample 1617271 | NCBI WGS metagenome assembly MPMF02 (sample SAMN05944812, study PRJNA350692) | marine metagenome | biome: marine; feature: ODZ; material: water; isolation source: 120 m water sample prefiltered with 30 um filter, filtered on to 0.2 um... | place: Pacific Ocean | collected 2012-04-09... | reverse complement strand
GATCAGACCTCACAGCTCACTGGGATATCGACCGCCAGCTCCAGAAACGTTTGAACCTATGCCCTCAGTTTCCGCTACGCTACAACTGACGGTATAGAAAATCATCACTCTAAGGGTGGTACTAAGATTTAGGGTAGGTCAAATAGTTAAAGTTATTTAATTTTCTCCGAAAATCTTCCCCGTCTAACAACTCAACATTGTCAATTCCATTTGACAGTAAATTATCTTTTAGTCGTTGAGATAAAGTCGTTTTACCTGAAGAGGGAAGACCTGTAAGCCAAATCGTTGCATTTTTTATCATAAGAAAATTCCATAAAACTAAAAAAAAAGAGACTTCTAACTCATCCGGTTTTCCTCCTGACGAGTAGTCATTAAAAAAATCTATATGAACTGGCGAAGAATTAGATGTTTATAGTTCCGCAGTGATTTCAACCTCAAACTACGTTTTCTTTACCTGTTATGGTTTTAACAAATTGAAAAAAACACTATTTATAGATGGCTTTTAAAAATCACCTAACCGCAAGGTTTTTGCCATAGATATCTTTTTCATTTTATTATGCCGCTACTTAATATGTTGTGCCGGTATTTTTTGCCAACTGAAATATCACATCACTTACTCTTTCTTTCGGAGAAAGATCATCAGGAGGTAAATTCCGCTTGAGGAAATCTCTCTGTTTTTCTAGGATTTCTTTCTTGTAGTTTTTACCATCTCTCAATTTATCTAAAACAGAAAGTAGCTCTTCCGGGTGTTTAATTTCAATAGCGGCTTCTTCGGTGCAAAGAGGCAACAGAGAGGGACTGTCCGGATCGTTATAAACAATAACCGGCGTGTCATGAAATAATGCTTCAATGCCAACATTTGAGTGATTGATAACAACGGCATCCACCGCAGTTAAAAGGTCAGGAAGATTGTTTCTGAAAACTGAAACTTTATTAGCTTCGCTCTCTTTTACAAAATAATTAATAAATTTATCACTGATATCCAACATTTTAAGCTTAAAAACAGCCATAGCGCTGCTTCTTTTTAAAAATAGTTTAAGAAATGATTCATACGATTGCCATGCTTTGAATGTATTACAATTATTATTATGTCTTAATTTATCATAATATGGTCTAATAACCGCCGGAAAAACAAACAATACAATTTCTTTGTTAAATGGGAGTTTTAAACGGTTTCGTGCAGAATAATATTTTTCACGGCTTTTCTGCTTATAATCCTTAAATCGTGGCATCCCGGTTAAAAATAAATTATTTTTACTAATCCCTCTGTCTTCCTGTAGTTGCTTATGATACTTAAAACAGGAAACTTCATGCGTTGGATAATAGGGGAAGATATTTGTGTCGCAAAGAATAGAAGAAACAATTTTATCTCCAATTTTATGCCCGGGCTCAACACTATGAGGAATATGCAGGACCGGAATTCCATTACGCCTTGCTATTAGCGAAAGAATAATGCGTTTTGCTCCATATCTTTCACTTATCAGTACGATACTAATTTTTCTTCTTTTAATAATTTCGTCCGTCGCATGCAATAATTCAATTAAGTCAGGGAAACTTTTCCAAATAATCTCGTCTAAATATTTTCCCATCAAGTCAAAAAACAATTTACTCTTAAACTTCCAGGCTGATTTTTTACGTTCATTATTAATAATTGTCTTAAATCTAAATTTTAGGCTTAACTGAAATTTAGATTTTCTTTTAGCTAAATTTCGGCAAGACAATTTTTCATTAAAAACACGTCGAATTCTCCTGTTAAAGTAGCAATTATTTTCACCATCAATGTAAAAAAGACAACTGTTACCTTTTTTTAAAAAACTTTTAACCAAAGCTGTTCCAAAGTAAGTGATATCTGTTGCTGAAAGAGTTAAGGCTCTAACGGAGAAAGAATTACTTTCATTCCCGACAAAAAACATCTTTGTTCGATCCAGGGTAAAAACCACTATTTTCTTAATATTTTTAATTATAATTTCAGGACAAAAAAAAGATATTTCCCCAGCAAAAAGCTCATATCTTTCAAAACGAAACAGTTTGATAAATTTATTTAAGCGATAAGAGGTCTCACAAACTTTTGCCTCTTTATAAACCACTTCACTCTTTCTATTATTCATTAAGAAGAGAAAAGCTTTTTTATGCAAAAACAAATCAAAGCCTTCATAAGCGCTATTGAAAACTGGACCATCACGCAATAAAAGAATTTTCTCCGGACTTTCACTTTTCAAAATATTCGATACATCAAGGATTGCCCTCATAATATAATTAAAATTCAAAAAGATTTCCATTTGCAGGGAGGCTCCCAAAGAAATATCTTCATACATTGTAAAATCATTGCCTTCATTATCAACAAACCATTTCCCTGATAAATTCATAGCATATTCTTCAACTTCATTATATTCTTTTACGTTCCTATAAAAATCTAAGGGCTTGCTCTTAATGTCCTTTTTTTTTAACTCTTCGTAAGCCATTGCATCACCGGCAATAACTACAGTATCCTTATCAATGCAAAATTCAAAGGTCTTCAGAAACAATTCCACTTCATCAAAATTATCTATGAATGCAATTGTTTTTGTCAAGTTGCTCCTTATTTCTGGTTTTGAAGGCCCACAATTACTTTTTAAAAGCTTTGTTGATGTCTATATCCGGAAGACCTCGTTAAATACGATCAGAATGATAATGCAGACGTAGGCAAGAATTAAATTTTATATCCATACTGCTTACGGAGCCCCACGGGGCTGCAAAACCTCAATGGAGTGAGTTAAATCTATAAAAAAGTTTTACTCACCCTTTTTTATATCATTTCTCTTCTTTAACGAGAAGCTTTTCTTCCAAGAGTTTTCTTATAAGAGTTACGCAGTCAATTAAAGAATGTCCAATATTATAACATACCTCCAAAAGATCATGCTTGCCATCCAGGTAGTTTAAAAGCAAAGTTAATGCATAGGGGTCCTTTAACTCTTTTAAACTTGTCTGAAGGTTCAAACCTCTTTTGCTCATATGAGGTTCACAAGGGAAGGGAACTCTGTAATAATAATTATTTTCTAAAAGAATTATACATTTCTTTAAAACTTCATAACCTCCTTCTAAACCTGAAGGGGTAATAAAAGAAAGATCATCTAAGGACGTATGATACTCAGGATATGTCCCGGGCCGTGATAGCATGATCGATACCACAGGCAACCCGACGTTCGGGCTGCAATACTGCTGCTCATCACTTCCGCCATATTCCCAAAAAAAACACTCTTTATGATTTGGCGCATGATGTTTTAAGGCATGTCTGGCAATCCGGTCTGCCAGTGTATAACCCCATGGTGACTGCAGAAAAGAATAATCTCGGTCATTTCCAACACAGGTTACAACAAATCCAGCAACTGTATTTTTTTTCATAATATTTAGATTGCGGCTAAGGTAGACAATAGAACCAATCGTTTCAGGAATAAAAACTATCCTGTAAGTATAACGCCGCTCTTTTAAGTTACTCAACCATATTGCAAGCGCAACGGCTACTACTGGCCCGGAAAGTTCATTATTTGCCAAAGAGGGATGACAAATATAGGTTGAAATGAGTACTTCCTTTTCTTCCCTGCCAGGCAAAATAAGCTCTCCGTAAGTTAAGCTCCCCGATCCTAATCTGCTTTTTATTACAGCATGATATTTTTGTGGTTTTAAACTTGAGCGTTGCTTGTGAGTTAAACAGAAACCCCACCGGCGTTTGTAGTATGATGTAACATAAGGCACCGCATCAGGCTGTTTTGGCAACGAGTATAAGTGTTTATCCAGTTCATCTAACGAAAGAGTGACATCCACAGGTTCTGAATAGTTTACAACATGCAGATTATTTTTTTTAAAGTCAATAACTCTATGCCCTTTTTCATCTTCAACATAAGTATCATGGATATTCCACTCATCGGGCACAGACCAGTCAAATGCTTTTGTTCCCGATGGGACTTCATAAGTTTTTAAATCGGGTAGCAATTTTTTTATGTAGGAAAGCGTTTCCCTTGTCCCGTCACCAGTTATGCTCCGGCATATTGGAAACAAATCGCTTGCCCATTTATGCATTTCATATCCGATTCTTTTTTCCTTAATCATTTTCTGCCATGGGTCACTACTTTTTAATTTCAAGAAAATTTCAAGTACCTGTCTTCATATTCTTTTGATAAATCAAATAAAATCTGAAGGCATTCCTCTGATGCACTTTCCTCAATAGACTTCAGCTTACTTTTTCTATTATTAGGATCAATTTCATTGGGAAGTTTTAGTTTTTTTAAGATTTTTGCAGTAGACTTGGTTCTCTTTGTATCGATGAAGCTTTCGATTTTTTCTATATATTTGTATGGAGATATTAAAAACTTTTCGTATGGAACAATGATCACCTGTTTTTTCCTCGTCTCCGGTAGTTTATCATATTCATCCCTTACCTGTTTTACAAGTTGGCAAACAATTTTAATCACCCTGTTAAGAGGCGTTTCTTTCAAAAACTCTGATTCCCAGCCAGAAGCATAATAAGGGATATCATCTTCTTCGCTTTTAATCGCAAGCTGCCAAAAACGTGGATTTTTGCCTATGCTGGTTCCTAAACCCCTATTATGATTTGAATAAACCAGGTCCACTGGGTGCCTAACCATTTCAATAACTCTCAGCCCTTTCCCAAATGCTTCAAGGTACAAATCCAATATCTGTAACATATCATGGGTCATCACTTGAAAAATAGGTTTCTCCTTTTTAATGCGTTCTAAAACACTATTTCCATCTTCAAAAAACATCCGTTTAATATATTTAAAGATATTTTTATTAAAAAATGGGCTAGTACGATCCTTAAACCGAAAATTAATCATTCTCGAAATCATGGAATCGTACAATCTAACATCTATTTCTTTTCTGAGCATGGTAACAGCGGCGTCTTTCGTAATTTTATTGAAAGAATACAATACAGGCAAAGAATCAAAAAAAGGCTCCATTCTTTCTATCTCGACTCTCTCAAAACTTCCCAGGACAGGGCCCAGCATAGATTTGCCCCCACGAACAGGTCCGTCAATTAAAACCACTTCATTGGCAATTCTGTTATTTCGTATAAATTCAATTTCCGTTGCTATATTATTTCTATTCATTTAGATGAAGGGTAGTTTTTTTATTGCTTTAATTTGTTTTCTCCTTCTGCTAGTAAAGTTCCTCTAATTTAAGCAAGCTTTTCAAGTAGCTGGAATAAGAACTTCATTAGGAGAGATTTTGTATAACTCTTGAAGTTTTCCAGCAATATCACTCTGCATCAAATATTGCGGGATAATGCTTTCCCTTGATAATGCCTCTCTAATTACAGAGTCATTTAAATCTTTTGCATGGTTTCTTCCGTGTAGACATTCGAGAACAGCGGCATTACATTTTAAACAAAAATATGGATTATCAAAATGCAAAATTTTCATTCCTGTGTCAGCGTTGTCAAATAAGCGGAGAGAATCTCGGAATGGGTAATAGCTATCTTCTTTAAAAGTTATAAAAGAGTTGCAACCATAGTTTTTTCTGCAAATAGCTTCAAATACTTTTTCCCTAGGACCACAATATCGAGGATAGGTATTAAAAGTACCCAACAAGACGCCATAAGGATTATAGTAATTTTTTCTTATTAAAGTCTCATAACATTTAATAATGGCTTCTACAGAAAACTCTCCAGAGTTTTTGGGACCAGATGAAGGCGATATAAAAATAGCGTCTGCATTAAGTTTTATCAGGGTCTTTTTTTGAATAAATTCATGCCCTTTATGAATAACGCTTTTAGTATTAAAACCAACAATGTTTTGCCAACCTAAATCATTAAATATATCCCTTGTTTGGCTTGGCGTTAATTTATAATATGAAGCGGATAAAGCAGGTTTCTTAATTAAAAATACCTGTCCTGATAGAATAAATTCCCCTCTTTTAAAAAAACGATAAACTCCAGGATGTTTTATGTCATGTGACCCAAACCACTTCATGGCAACTTGTTCCATGGATGGTATTTTTCCTTTCCCCGTCATTTCAAATAAAGCGTAATGATTCCCATCAACTTTTCTTTTTATTCCTATTGTGCCATTAAGTGGGAATTCATTAGCAACCTCTCTGGTCACTTGTAAAAGGACAGGCATGGTCCATGAAATTTTATTAGGTAACGTACAATTATCCAAAACCGACATCAGTTCTTCGTAACTCATAAAAACAATTTAAAGGGGAATAAGTGCCTTCTGCTATTTTGACAGTATCTGATAAAATTTCATCATCCACTTCCAGGGAGGGCAAACCTTTTAAGTTTTTGTAGTCAAAATCCCTAAAAAAATTCTGAACCAACTCACCTCCGTGGGGCTCAATAATTCTGTCCGTAGGAAGAGAGCAAAAATAATTAACGTCATCCATTTGAACGAAATTATTTTCAACCTCATTTATTATTCGAGCAATCATTCTCGTGCTTTCGACAGGGAATTTGCCTATGGCAGATTCAGCGGCAAGCACCAAGCCGTCAACTCCAGAAAACAAAGTGCTGGTAATATCATTGATTTCCGCCCTCGTTGGTTTACAATTATTGACCATACTTTCTAAAAGGTTTGTAGCGACATAAACGGGAGTTTGAAATTCATTTGCCTTTTTTTGTATGTGCCTTTGTGCAAAAGATATTTTTTCGATAGGAACTTCGCGTGAAAGATCGCCCCGGTCTATTAATATTGCATCGCTTTCCTTGCAAATGCTTTCCAGGTGGTTAATGCCCTGAATGCTTTCGATTTTGCTGATAACTTTTATTTCATCATCAAAATACTTTCTGAGGCAAATAACATCTTTTGCTGATGAGGCAAAAGACAAGGCTATAATTCTTATTCCTAACTCTATGGCAATAGCAAAACTTTTTATATCTTTTGATGTAAATCCTGGTAATTTTATATCCCTGTCAATGCATATTCCTTTATTTGATCCAATTATTCCCCCCTCAAGAACTCTTCCTAATACTATGTTATCGTCTGATTTAATGATTTGAATAATAGCGCTATGAAAATCAATTTTTAAGACATCTCCCGGAAGTAAAACTTCCCAGGGATTGACAGAGAGAGGTATTTTGTTTAAATCACCTTTTACATATACAGGAACAAACTCGATTATGCGATGGGATTTAACTTCTATATTGTTTTCTTTAATCATCCCGGTCCTAATTTGAGATCCTTCAGTATCAATACAAATTTCCTTTGAAGTCCATTTCCTTAAACTACTTAAAATATCTCTTAAATCTTCTATATTTGTATGGGACATGTTTACGCGAAAAACATCAATTCCGGATAAATCCATTTTTCGAATAATTGACTCATCAAATGAAGAGGGACCCACTGTTGCCATTATTTTAACTTTTTTACTTTTTTTATTTCTCTTTTGCATATATATCCATAATTATATGATTGCTTTAGAATTAAAAGATCCGCTGTTTTACATGAGAATTAATCATTTTCAGTTCCTGATGCTGTCTCAAGTATTTACTCACAAAGGAGAGCTTAAAATCTTCATTACGCTCTTTTAATTTTTCATATAACTGCCTGATTAAGCCTAAATCTTCAGGGGTATCAACGGTAAGTCGAACATCCATATCCTTATAATTATCAGGAGCTTTTAAATGCGAGACAACGTATTTATCCTTATGCTTGTATAGATGTAGCGTTACATGCTCTCTTTCTTCCGGGAAATTAACATTTTGATCGAGCTCCCTTAAAAGAGCTGTTGAAAGAACTTCAACAGCAGTCCCAAGAGGATATCCATTCTTTCCCCCATTAACTGCCACGGCTGGAGCATCTGTGAGGTATAAGGCAATCGTACGGTCCATGCCTTCGATATCAATTAATATGTTATCACCCGTAACTCTAACAACTATGTCCAGACTATAAAATTGAGCCGCTTTCCTGTATCGGTTCAACACATCATTTTCACTACCCGCAAAACCATAGACTTTGAGACTTTCAGCTAAGTCCAACAAAATCTTATCTTGATCATTTTCCGATGTTGCAAGAACAACGTGAGAAAGGTACCTTGAGGTTTTGAGGTTTTCAATAATATGCTGTATTAAAGGTTTACCACCAACATCTGCCAAGGACTTACCTGGAAGACGCTCAGAGCCCATTCTCGCTTGCACTACAGCTCCAATTTTGATCGGGTAGTGTTTTTTTAAAATAGCCCTATCACGGCATAAAAGCATTTCCAGTGTATCTGACTCCTTGAATGTCATTCTACGAGAAACTATAAATCCAGCTTTCTCAAAAGTACGAATCGACGGGTTATTGTTAGTTTTGATATGAGCGCTGATGACATCAACGTTTGTCTGTTTAAATAAAAATTCTGATCCTAATCGAATAGACTGCGTGCCAATCCCTCTATTTCTCATTTCCGACGCTATTGTAATATGAATTTCGGCGGATTGATCGTTAATATCAAATAGTAGAACTCCTGCTTCCACTTTATTTGAGAGAATCTTCAGGAACACACAGTCCGCATCTACCAACCTTTTATTAAACCATTTCTGGTGTATGGGGTAGGGGATAGGGTCGGAAGAAAATGATTGATCACGAACAACCTTTTCATTACGCCACTGCCATAGTTCCCTGCAATCCTCTTTTATAACCTGGTGAAAAGAGATGTTTTTTTGATCAAGGCAATTCCCCATATATATCTTTTGCATGTTCAGTTGCTGTATAAATTACTTTATCCATTTTAATGAAAATAATGAGTCTTAATATTTTCATTGAAATTTCATGCCCCGGCTTCCTTTCCTAAAATCAAACTCCAATTTACCGGTGTTCCCTTTTTAACGTCAACTGAAGCTTTTTTCCCGAGAAACATATCGTAATACTTTGGTAAAATACCAAAACCGGGACGAACTATCCGAAGATTTTTCTCTGTCAATAAATCTCCTTTATTTATGTCCTGCGAAACATATATGGACCGACGGTAGCGCGCAGATTCTTTTTCTGCATCAGTTGGACCGTACTTTATACAGCCCAGGGATTGCCATGCCTTATGGCTTTCAGTTACCAACATTTTAAGTTCTTTCGGTTCGATAGAAAACGCTGAATCGATACCACCATCGTCACGTTTCAATGTAAAATGTTTTTCAACCATAACCGCTCCAACAGCGACTGCTGCGATTGCCACGCCAATTCCCATAACATGATCAGAAATACCCACGTCACAGCCAAATAATTCGCGAAGATGAGGAATAGTTAAAATATTTGCATTTTCGGGGGAAGCAGGATATGAACTGGTACATTTCAAAAGTATCACTTTGCTATTTCCTGTTTTGCGTATTTCAGAAACCGCTTCATCCAACTCCGATAGAGTTGCCATGCCGGTAGACATAATTACAGGTTTTCCGGTGGAGGCCACTTTCCTTAACAGCGGCAAGTGAACGTTTTCAAATGATGCTATTTTGTACGCCGGGACGTCTAATGATTCTAAAAAATCTACTGAGGTTTCATCAAATGGAGTACTGAAAACGGTTAGCCCAAGGCCCCTGCATTTTTTAATTATTTTCTCATGCCACTCCCAGGGAGTATATGCCTTCTTGTACAAACTATGTAATGATTGACCTTCCCAAAGGCTGTTCGGGTCATTAATAAAAAACTCTCCTTCTTTAAGATCAAGGGTAATGGTATCTGCAGTATAAGTTTGCAGTTTCAAAGCATGAGCTCCTGATTGAGCCACTGCTTCAACTATTTCCAGAGCCCTGTCAAGAGATTGATTATGATTCCCGGACATTTCAGCTACTATAAATGGAGTATGGTTTTTACCAATAATATGATTATCGATTTCGATACCGGGACTCTTCTGTGGTACTTTATTTTTCATTTAAACTTCTTTTATATTCAATTACTCTACGAATTCCTTCATTCAGGCTTATTTCAGGATGATAGTTCAGCATTTTTTTTGCTTTTTCAATCGATGGAATCCTGTTAAAGACCTCTCTTTCTTTAGTGCGATCCGAATCTTCCATAGGAATAAACTCGGGGACTATATCCTTTTCACCACTTATACTCACTATTTTTTCAGCGAGTTCTTGCATACTAATCGGCTGTTGATCATTACCTATATTAAATACTTCTTCGGTTGAATTTTCACCAAACAAAGCGGCAACAATTCCTTTTGCCGCATCTGAGACATAGCAAAAAGACCGTACCTGTTTCCCATTACCATAAATGACTGGAGGCTTTTTTTCACAAATCGAATTAACAAATTTGGGAATGACAAAATCATCTTTTTGTTCCTCTCCGTACACATTAAAGAACCTGACAATACTGTATTTTAAGTGGTAATTTTCATAATAAGCTCTTAAATATTCCTCACCTACTAATTTGGTGGTGGCATAATTGGAGATTGGGTTGACAGGAGACTTTTCTGTGATGGGAGATTTATTTTGATTGCCGTAGGTTTCTGAAGAAGATGAAAAAACTATCTTTTTTACATTCTCTTTTACGCAGGCTTCGAGGACATTAACTGTCCCCTCTATATTAATATAAAGACATTCAAGCCTTCTTGCTTCAGTTCTTCTAACCCCTAACGCTGCTGCAAGGTGAACGACATAATCGCACCCTCTCATTACAGTGGATACCCGGTATGGATCTAAAATGCTTCCTCCATAGAAATTAGGATCGGTCTTCCTTTTAGTAGATAAATCCATTAACTTTACCTTGTGTCCTTGAGACCTAAGTTCTTTCGCTACGGTAGTTCCAATAAAGCCGGTTCCACCTGTTATCAGAATGCAAGCCATAAGTTCTTTTCTCCTGTTTTAATTCATAAATATTTATTAATTTGGGCCATAACTCTCTCAGTCCCCAAACCATCGACAAAGTTTTTACCATGCCGGCTCATATAATTCCTTTGAGATTTATCGCCAAGAAAGCTGACAAGTGTTGTTTTTAAATCAGATACATCAATCTCTTTATAATATCCCAAGTTATGGGTAGCCCCTGCTTCTTCAAATTTTTTTGCAGTTGGAATTTGATGGGGGTATAGGCAAATAGTTAAAGCGGGCAAACCAGCACAGGCCATTTCATACAGGCTAAACCCTGCGGCGCTTATACATAAATCGGCATGAAAATAGAGTCTTCCCATATCTTTATAATCAATTAATGGGATAATATCAAGTTTTAAATTTTTAAGCCTTTCAATTATAACGTCTTTGTCATTTACAGAAGGACCCAATACCCATTCTCTCTTACCGGAAAAATCTAAACCTTCCAGCCAGTCAATCATCATTAAATTAACTGAACATGGATCACTCCCACCCAGACATATTAAAAGGTTTTTTACATGGCTCAAAATATTCTTTCCCCTAGAATTATATTCGCTGATTTCCGGCCTGATAATAAAATATTCCGTGCCAAAAAAATATTTATCTCTTTTTAACGGTTTATCAGATAAACTGTTGATTACCAGGTCTGAGCCTCTTGCGCCTCCTTCAGTGTCATCAAAAGAAACAACTGTAAATTTGCCAGTGAGTTTCTTAATGAAATTGTCGCCCTTGTCACACATATCTATAATCAAAATATCTTTTTTAGCCGATTGACCGATTTCAAGTATTTCATTTATTTCATTATCCTTATCAATTTCAACATATTTATAAGTAGTGCGTTTTAGAATATCTTTAGTCTCCTGATACCCTGAAATAATTGACCCTACCCCGAAAAACTGATCCACCCTTAAAATTAGTATTGTGATAAAACATTAAGAGAAAGGGGGTAATTTTTATGGGGAAAAAGCGTTTTAAAGCAGAACAAATAATCAGGATGCTTCGTGAAGCTGATGTGGAAGTGGCAAAGGGTCAGTCAATAGCCCATGTTTGCAGAAAACTGGGAATTTCAGAGCAAACTTACTACAAATGGCGTAAAGAGTATGGAGGTATGAAAGTCGATCAGGCAAAGCGATTAAAAGAATTAGAAGTGGAGAATAGCCGTTTAAAGAAATTAGTAGCGGATTTAACTTTGGATAAAGATATATTGAAGGAGGCAGCATCAAAAAACTTCTAAGCCCGGCAAAGCG
>MPMF02092920.1_pt1 | contig 12053 bp, 11 predicted proteins | sample 1617271 | NCBI WGS metagenome assembly MPMF02 (sample SAMN05944812, study PRJNA350692) | marine metagenome | biome: marine; feature: ODZ; material: water; isolation source: 120 m water sample prefiltered with 30 um filter, filtered on to 0.2 um... | place: Pacific Ocean | collected 2012-04-09... | reverse complement strand
CGACGCTGCCGGTTACTGCCTGCCACCAGCCGCCGCGTTCGGGCGTGCGCCGCAGCAGCAGCACCTGCGGCGGATCGCTCCGCCGAAACACGATCGCCTCCACCACCCGGTGCCGCCCGCCGCCATCGTTCGAATCTGCCGGTGTCATCGCCCGGGTCTTCCCTTTACCGTTACCATGTATGACCGCGTGCGGCCGTGCCGCGGGGCGCAGGCCGGGCGTCAATCATGACACTACCCGACCGGAGGGCCGGGCGTCCGGCAACGAGGGAGGGTTTCCGTTCGTGCAACCCATCAACGATTTCATCGTCGTCCCCAGCATCCCCGCGTCGCTGCGTCCGCTCAAGGAGATCAGCTACAACCTCTGGTGGAGCTGGAACCCGGACGCCGTCGGCCTCTTTCGGCGCATCGACGCCGGACTCTGGGAAGAGACCAACCGCAATCCCATCCGCCTGCTCGGCATGGTCGGCGAGGAGCGCCTCAACGAACTCGCCAGCGACGATCCCTTCCTGGCCCATCTCGAGCGGGTCAACTGGGAGCTCAACACCTACCTCAGCCGCTCCTTCTGGTACCACCAGGACCACGACGACGACCAGCGCCTGATTGCCTACTTCTCGCTCGAATTCGCCATCACCGAGTCGCTGCCGATCTACTCCGGCGGACTCGGCGCGCTGGCCGGCGACCATCTCAAATCGGCCAACCTCGGCCTGGTGTGCTGGGCGCCCCCGCAATGATGAAGCCGGCCGACCGTCTGCCGGGCGCCCGTGGCTGATTTAGGGCTCGCCGGTCCGCCCGTCCTCTGGCGCATCCTGCTGGCGCTGGCCGCCGACCCGGACGCCGGCTATGCCTCGCCGTTCGTCGGGGCCACCGTCCCGCGCCGCTTCCACTACCTGTGGCGGTTCGTCTGCCGGCGCGAGCACCGCCGACTCCGCCGCCGCCTACAGACCTGGTACAGCGAAGACCTCGACGCCGCGCCCGGCTCGCACGAGCCGCTGGCGCGTCGCGTCGCCGCCTACCCGGCCGCCTTCGCCACAGAGGACCGGGCCTACTGCGCGGACCTTTCGTCGATTCAACGGACCGCCCATGGCCTGCTGTTGGTGAGCATGCTGCTGGCCCGCCGCCACCTCGACGATCTCCGCCACCGCTACCGCTTTTTCGGGGTCGGTGACGAGGTCTGGATCGACGGCCAAAACCTGGGCCGCGGGCAGGACCTAGGCTAGCCAAAATACCACCCCACCCGCCCGGCTGCGCCGGGCGGCGGAGTGCTAGCATCACGCGCGAGCGGCGCCAGTCATTCACCGGCCGGTAGGGCCGGTTTCGACTTCCCAACCAGCCGCTTCAGCGATGAGTAGGCGAATCCTGTTGACAGTCAGGAGGACAGGACCGTGTCTACGCGTATATGGAATTCACCGCCGCGGCGGTGACGCTGCGCGAGGGCGAGGACGTGGCGCTGGTGACCACCGGCATCATGGCCCACAAGGTGCTCGCCGCCGCCGACCAGCTGCAGGCCCGTGGCATCTCGGGGCACGTGCTCCATCTGCCCACGCTGAAGCCACTGGACGTGCCGGCAATCATCGACGTGGCGCAGCGTTTCGACCGGCTCATCACCGTCGAAAACCACAGCATCATCGGCGGACTCGGCAGCGCTATCGCGGAGACGGTCACCGAGCACGCCCCGGTGCGGGTGCCCCGCATCGGCATCCGCGACCGCGCCGGCCACGCGATTGACAGCCGCCCGGCGAAGGAACAGCATGCAGTCACTTCCGCATCCAACCCGGCTGCCATTTACAGAAGGGATGGCCCCGTGAATCGACTACAGGGAAAGATCGTCGGCATCACCGGCGGCGGCGCCGGTTTCGGCCGCGCCATGGCGCTCGCCTTCGCCCGTGAAGGGGCCGAAGCGGTGGCCATCTGCGACCTCAACATGGAGGACGCCGCCGCGACGGTGAAGGACCTCGAAGAGATCGGCGCCAAAACCCTGGCCGTCGAACTCGACGTCACCGACACCGCCGGGCTGCGGGCCTACGTCCAGCAGATCGTCGATACCTTCGGCCGGCTCGATGTCTGGGTTGGCAACGCCGGTATCGCCGGCGGTTCCCCGGCCGAAGACGAGAGCGAAGAGTTCTGGCGCAAGATGATCGACCTCGACCTGAATGCGGTCTTCTTCGGCGCCCAGGCCGCCGGCCGGCAAATGCTCGAGCAGGGCGGCGGGGTCATCCTCAGCACGGCCTCGATGCTCATCGAGCAGCACACCCAGGCGTACCGCACGGCCTACGGCGTGGCCAAGACCGGAGTCGTCAACCTGACCCGGGCGCTGGCCGTCGAGTGGGGCGGGCGCGGCATTCGGGTCAACGCCATCGGTCCCGGCTTCGCCAACACCGGGCTCTTCCAGCGCGGCCGCACCGCGCACTCGATCCCGGTCGAAGACCTGCTCTCGCGGGTACCGATGGGCCGCTTCGTGGAGGTCGAGGAGATCGCCGCCGCGGCCGTCTTCCTGGCGTCCGACGAGGCCTCGTTCATCAACGGCCACCTGCTGCTGGTCGACGGCGGCTGGAGCGCCAACAGTTCGCCGACCTAGCCAACCCGACCCAACCAACCCACCCACCATCGGAGGCCCACATGACTGACACCAACGGCAAATCCGTAATCATCACCGGCGCCGGACGCGGCATCGGCCGCGCCATCGCCCTGCGCCTGGCGCGCGACGGTTTCAGCATCATGATCAACGACCTGGACGCCGGACCGGCCGGCGAAGTCGTCGCCGAGATCGAAGCCGCCGGCGGCTTCGCCATCATCAACGGCGCCAACGTCACCGACGAAGACCAGGTCGCCGCGATGGTCGAGCAGGCGGCCGCCGAATTCGGACAGGTCGATGTGATGATTGCCAACGCCGGCATCGGGGTGCAAAAGCGCATCATCGAGATGACCCTGGACGACTTCGACAAGATCCTCAAGGTCAACCTCTACGGCGTGTTCCTGTGTGGCCGCGAGGCGGCCCGGCATATGGTCCCGCGCAAGCAGGGCAAGATTATCTTCGCCGCCTCGACTTCCGGGCGGCGCGGCGCGCCCTTCCAGAGCGCCTATTGCTCCAGCAAGTTCGGCGTCGTCGGTCTGACCCAGTCGATGGCCAAAGAACTCGGCCCCGAGGGCATCACGGTCAACGCCTACTGCCCGGGCATCGTCAATACCCGGATGTGGGAAGAAGTCGACCGCGAGCGCTCCCGGTTGATGGGCAAGCCGCCCGGTACCGCCCTGCAGCAGGCCATCGACAGCATCGCGCTGGGGCGGATGGAAGAGCCTGAGGACGTCGCCAAATTTGTCAGTTTCCTGGCCGGGCCTGATTCCGACTACGTCACCGGCCAGGCGATGTTGGTCTGCGGCGGGGTGCACATGGCGTAGCTCTCGGTGGCGGGTCCAGGACCGTGGCCGAATCATTAGGTTGGACACCCGCAGGTGTTTCGTCCGACAATGAATTCCAACTCAGGTCGGCGATCTTGCCGACGGCCGGGTTGCAGGCCCAACCAACTTCCGGGGCTATCCGTTCGCATGGGAACCATCCTCAAGATCTTCTTCGCCCTGGTTGGGCTGGTCATCCTGGCCATCGCCGGCTACGCCATCTACATCGCCACTCTGCTCGGGTTCATCACCTTCCCCTGGATGGACGAACTGCAAGAAATCGAGGCGGCGGTTGTCGACGCCAGCGAGCGCGACCGCATCGTCGAGCTCTTCGATGACGACATCGCCGACGACGGCTCCTTTGACATCACACTTACCGAGGAAGAGGTCAATCGGGTAATCGCGGCCGAAATCGCCGCCGCTCCGCAGATCAGCCGTCTCAGCCTCGAACTGCATCCTGACAACCTGAAGCTTGATGGTGATCTCCGTGGCCGTACCGACGTCCCCTTCAGCGGCGAGCTCAGCGCTTCCGTGACCGGCGGCCAGGTCAAGTTCTCGGTCACCTCCATATCCCTCGGTATCGTGTCTGTACCGAGCGTCGCCATCGACGCCATCAGCGAATTCATCAACAAGGTCACCGACTTCAACGATGCCCTCTCCGAGAGTGAGGTCAACATCTCTCTCCTCGAAGTCGCCGAGGGCTCCGTCCACATTGTCGGCACCGGCGAGGTCCGCGTTCCGACCGAGGACGAAATCGTTAAGGTCGATGCCCGGGAAGTCGACGTTCCCGAGCCGCGGGCCAGCAGCACCGGCCAGCCCGCCGTGGTTCCCGTCGACGGCGCCTGGAGCTACCTGGCACTGGGCGACTCGCTGTCGTTCGGGGAAGGATCCACCGGCCTCGACGCCAGCTACGCCGTCGGCTTCGCCAACTATCTCAACGCCAGCTACGGGGTGACGTTCGGCTTCCAGAACTTCGGTATCTCCGGCGAAAGTACCGACTCGATGATCAACGGCGGCAACCGGCAGCTCGACCGCGCCATCGAACGCATCACCGAACTTCTCAACGACGGCAATCCGGACACCAACGTCCACATCATCACCATCGCGATGGGCGCCAACGACATCTTCCCGGTGCTGCAGGGCGTGGAGTGCAGCGCCGATCCCAGCAGCGCAGCATGCGAGACGGCGCTGGACGCGGCGGTGGCGGTCTTCGGCGGGAACATCGAACAGATATTTAGTCGCCTGCGCGCCGCCGCCGGACCGGATACCCACATCCTCGTGATGACCTACTACAACCCCTTCAATTTCGGCACCGGGCTGGCCTTTGAAGACGTTTCAGACCTAACCGTTAACAATCTCAACCAGCAGATCCGCGCCGCCGCCGGGCCGCACAACATCACCATCGCCCAGGCCAACGATCTCTACCGCGGGCTCTCGGCGGCGCTGACCCACATCCTCCAGGGCGACATCCACCCCAACGACGACGGCTACCGGGTGCTGCTGCGGGCCTTCCAGGACGCCTACGAGGGGGTCGGCCCCTTCTAGTCCGCGAGCCGCCCGGTCCGCCGGGCGCGCAGTTCCGGCGCGGCCGCTGCTACCCGCTGGGCGGGTCGGGGAAGATCTTGCCCGGGTTCAGCCGCTCTTGGGGGTCGAAGGCCGCGCCCACGCGGCGCATCGCCGCCTGGTCGGCCGGCGCTAGCATCGCGTCGATGTAGGCGCGCTTCTCCAGCCCGATCCCGTGCTCGCCGCTCAGCACCCCGCCCAGGTCCAGGCAGAGGTGCAGGATCTCGCTGCCCGCCTGCATCGCCTGCTCGAACTCCTCCGGGTCGGTGGCGTCGAACAGCACGTTCGGGTGCAGATTCCCGTCGCCGGCGTGCAGGTAGGTCGCCACCGGCATCTGGTGTTTCTCGGCCACCGCTTCGATGGCCTCCAGAGCATCGGGCAGGCGGCTGCGCGGCACCACCGCGTCGTGCACGTAGTAGTCCGGCCGCAGGTTGCCCAGCACCGTGCGTGCGCCCTTGCGCCCCCGCCACAGCGCCGCCCGCTCGGCCTCGGATTGTGCCAACCGGGTTTCGGTGGCCGACCCCCGACAGATGGCCTCGATCTGTTCCATCTCGGCGTCCAGGCCGTCCTCAACCCCTTCGATCTCCAGCAGCAGCACCGCCCCGGCGTCGGGCGGGAAGCCGGCCTGCAGCGCCTCCTCGACGGCCCGCGCGGTCATGCCGTCCACCAGTTCCAGCGCCACCGGCAGGATCCCGGCGGCGATGATCTCGGTCACCGCTTCGCCAGCGGCGCGCACCCCGGTAAACGCCGCCAGCAGAGTACGCACCGCCTCCGGCGTTCGTCGCAGCCGCAGCGCGATTTTGGTCACGATCCCCAGCGTCCCCTCCGAGCCGACCATTGCCCCGCGCAGGTCGTAGCCGGCGTCCGCGCCCAGCCACGCCAGCCCGCCGTCGGCCAGCGCCACCTCCAGTCCCAGGACGTAGTTCGTCGTCGTGCCGTGCGCCAGGCAGTGCGCCCCGCCGGAGTTCTCGGCCACGTTGCCGCCCAGCGTGCAGATGCGCTGGCTGGAGGGGTCCGGGGCGTAGTACAGGCCGTGCTCCGCCGCCGCCGTGGTGAGCCGGTCGTTCACCACCCCCGGCTCCACCAGCGCCCGCCGGTCGCGCCGGTCCACGTCGAGGATGCGATCCATCCGCGTGAAGGCCATCACGATCCCACCCTGGCTGGGAATCGCGCCGCCGCTCAGGCCGGTGCCGGCGCCGCGCGGCACAACCGGCAAATCGAACTCCCGCGCCACCCCCACCACCCGGCAGACCTCGGCGGCCGACTCTGGCAGCACCACCGCCCGCGGCCGGCCGTGGGCCAGCGAGGCGTCGAACTCATAGGCCGTCCGCCCGGCCGCGTCGCCGAACACCCGGTCGGATTCGAGGGCGCGCTCCAGCGCCCGGATCAGCCCCGGCACCGGCTAGGCGTCCCGGGTCAGGGGCGGCCCGCGGTCGACGTAGTGCGACTGTGCCTGGGCGATCCGCGTGGCCATCCCCGGCAGGCTCTCAAGCAGGTTGCGGAACACGTCCTCCTTGATGGTCAGCGTCTCCATGTCGGTGTCGGTGCGGATGGAGGCGTGGCGGGTCGAATCGCCCATCAGCGCCAGCCGTTTTGGCGCCCCGACCTCGCGGAAGATCGACAGCACCGCCACCGGGTCGGTGGCCGAGATCAGCGCCCCGAACACCAGAGCCACACCCAGCGACATGCCCAGCCCGACGGTCACGATGAGCCCTACGATCGCCGCCGAGACCACCAGCACCGGCAGGGCCAGGATCACCACCGGCAGCAGGTTCTCGCCCAGGCGGCGGGCGTCGATGTTGAAGGCCGATTCGAACAGCAGGCTGGGCAGGAAGACGAACAGGGTCACCCCGGGGGTGAGTTCCGACTCGGCCATCGATACCAGGCCTTCGATCCGGGCCAGGCCGCCCAGCGCCAGTCCCGCCAGCGCCAACCCGACCGCCGTCGGGACGCGCAGCCGGGACGCCACCATCACCGCCGCCCCCGCCACCAGCAGCAAGACCGCTACCAGCAGCACTTCCTCCGCGGTAAAGACGTCTTCCATGCCCCGGGCCCCTCAGCCATTCATTGAGCCACGAATGGCACCGAGTATAGACCTCGGGTTTTGCCGTTTTGGATCGCCGGCTACTCCTGTGGCGACCGCGACGGCCGGGCCGGCTACCCTGTCGGCCGCGGACCGCGGCCGACCTCCCGGCATCGGCTGGCCCGCGCGTTATGCGATCATGTACGCTCATCGATGCCGCGCCCGGCGGCGCGCGCAAATGCGCTTTGCCGGCCCCCCGCTATCAAGGAACCTCGTACGCAATGACAGCAGCCCAGATCGTCGCGATCCTGATCTTCGCCGTGACCTTCGCCGGCATCCTCTCGGACAAAATCCACCGCACCATCGTCGGTGCGGTGGGGGCGGTCGTGATGGTCGCCGTCGGCGGCGCCATGGACTTTTACGATGAAGAGGAGGCCCTGGAGGCGATCGACTTCAACACCATCGGCCTGCTGCTGGGGATGATGATCCTGGTCGGGCTGCTCGAACAAACCGGCTTCTTCCAGTACGCTGCCATCGTCGCCGGACGCTGGTCCAAGGGCAGCCCCTGGCTGCTGATGGTCACGCTGGGCACGGTCACCACGGTCCTGTCGCTCTTCCTCGACAACGTCACCACCATCATCCTGATCGCGCCGATCACCATCTGGATCGCCCAGACCCTCGGCATCAGCCCGGTGCCGCTGCTGATTGCCAACGCCCTGCTCTCCAACACCGGCGGGGTCGGTACGCTGGTGGGCGATCCGCCGAACATCATCATCGGCTCGGCGGCCGGCTTCAGCTTCAACGACTTCCTCACTCACGCTCTGCCAATCGCCTTCGTCGCCTGGGTCGTCGTGCTGATCACCCTGCGCTTTGTATTCCGCGAACAACTCGCCGTGCGGCCCACCCACATTGACGCCCTCATGGATATGCACGCCGACGAGGCCCTCCACGATCGCGGGTCCCTGAATCGCATCCTGATCGTCTTCGCCGCGGTGATCCTGATGTTCTTCCTGCACAACGCCCTGCACCTCAGCCCGGCCTTCGTGGCCCTGGCCGGCGCCTCGGCCGCGCTGCTCTGGGTGCGCCCGGCGGTCGACAAGATTCTCGAAACCGTCGAGTGGTCGGTGCTGCTCTTCTTCGCCTCGCTGTTCATCGCCGTCGGCGGTCTGGAAGCCTCCGGCGTCCTGGAGAAGGTCGGCGAGGCCGTGGCCGACCTGGCCATGGAGAACCTGCTGCTCGCCGCCATTGTCACCCTCTGGGTCGGGGCCATCGCCTCGGCCATCGTCGACAACATCCCCTTCACCATCGCCCTGGTCCCGATAATCCAGCAGCTAACCGCCCTGGGCATCAACGCCTCGCCGCTCTGGTGGGCGCTGGCGTTCGGGGCCGGCTTCGGCGGCAACGGCACCCCGATCGGCTCCACTGCCAACGTGGTCACCATCACCGTCAGCGAGCGCACCGACACCCCGATCACGACCCGCATGTGGCTGCGTTCGGGGCTGATCGCGATGCTGACCACCACGACCATCGCCAGCATTCTGTTCGTCGTGTTCTTCGAGCTCTTTAGGACGCCCTAGGCGGCCGTCGGGCTCAGTCGTCCCCGCTAGTTCGCTAAGCCCCGGCGGTCGCGCCCGCTAGTCCCTGCTCGTTCGCGACGCCCCGTCCGGTAGTCGGGTCTAGTCGTCTCCGCCCGCCGCGTAAATGCGCCCGGCGCTGGTGGCCCCGGGCATCCACAGCGTCATGAACTCCAGCAGCCCCAGGTAGCTCTGCACCTTGCCCTGCTCATCCACGATCGGGATGCCGCGCAGGCCGTTGGAGTGCAGCGTCAGGAAGGCGTCCTCGGCCGTGTCCTGGAAGGAGATCGACACCGCTTCGGTCATCATCTCCCCCACCGTGTCATGCACCGCCAGCAGGAATGAGGCGTCCAGCATCCGCTTCAGGTCCATCAGGTCTTTGGTGTAGCCCTCAGGCAAGACGTCGGCGAGGATGTCGTCGATCAGCCGGCCGATTTCGAGGATGCCCACCAGCTGGTCCTCAGCGTCCACCACCGCCAGAGTGTTGATGTCGCGATGGCGGCAAAACAGCCGCACCGCGTCCACCGTCGGCGTCTGGGGGTGCACCGCCGCCGCCGCGCGCGGGCCCAGATAGTCGCGGATTTCGGCGATGGTCGATTGCCGGTTGATCTTGAAGTCGGCCTGGTGCACGGGGTTCGCCTTCTCAGCGGTTCGGGGCCCGTCCCCAAGGTAGCACGATCACCCGCTTTTCGGATCGCGCTCCGCGTCGTCGTGATCCTCTTCGGCGTCCACGGCGGCGGCGCTCTCGCCAGGCTCTTCCGGCTCCGCCTCGTCCTCGCTGGCGCCGTCGGCTTCGATCTCGTCAGGTTCTTCCGGCGCCACGCCTTCCAAATCGGTGGCCGCCGCGATCTCCTCAAGCTCCGCCAGCGCCTCGTCGTCCGGGTCCTCGAAGTCGTCGCCGCTCAAGATCACCAGCCCGCTTTCCTCCAGCTGTTCCAGCTCGGGCACCAGGTTGCGGATCTCGTGTTCTGGCAGCGTCGCCAGCAGGCCGGCGACCTGCTGCGCGAACTCTTGCGCCTCATCCTCGTAACGGCCGAACGGGTCCGCCATCCGCAGCACCGCATCGTTCAACACCACTGCCTCCCAATCGATCATGTATGGCACCAGGGCGTAGTCGCCGATCGCCAGCAGGTCGCGCCAGCCGTCGATGTACTGGTAGGCCAGGAACAGGCTCTCCTCCCAGACCGTCAGCTCGCCCAGGCCCCGGTGCAGCCGCCGCCAATCGACCCGACTCCCGGCCTCGTGCTCGGCCAATGCCCGCACGATGATTGCCCGGCCGAACGCGCGGGTACCATTCGGCGGCGCCAGCATCGCCTGTTTGATGTGCCCCTCGGCCACCTGCAGCACGATGTCCTCGCGCTCTTTGAGCGTCGTGTAAAGGCTCACCCGCGGGTCGATGTGGTGGTAGGCCTGGTCGACCTTGCGCAGGTCGGGGTCGCTCCAGCCCTGCGGCGAGTCATCGGCGAAGGCCTGCAGGCGCTCCAGCTTGGTCGCCCAGTCCACCCGCCCGGACAGCGTCATCGGGTCGTCGGCCAGCCCGTCCAGCACCCGCTCCCACTCGGTCAGTGTCCAGATGGTGTCCGGGTCGCGGTCGCCGTAGCGCCGTGTCGCCTCGGCCAGGAACATCCGCTGCACCTCGATCGCCGAGATCTCCCCATAGGTGGTGTCCTGCACCGACCAGCCGCCCTCCCAGTTGGCCGCGATCCGCCGCAGGTCGCGCACCGTGTCCACCAGGTCCACCGGCGGCAGCCAGCCATCGTCCAGCAGCTGCACCGCCAGCGCGGTGGTGCCGACCTTGAGCGCCGTGGCGTACTCCGAGCGGTTGGCGTCGCCGGCGATCACGTGCAGGCGGCTGCGGTTGCCCAGCGGCTCGTCGCGCAGGTTGATGATCGGCCGCCCGCCGAAGCGCACCCGCCGGCTGATGTCCGTCTCGACGAACCCGCTGCGCTGCGCGATCGAGTACCGGGGATCACCTTCTAGGCCCGGCACTTCCACCATGCCCGCACCGGCGAAAAGCTGCCGCGTCACTAGGAACGGCATGAACCCGGATACCACCCGCGGATCGTCCGGTTCGGAGCGCAGCGAGTAGTTCTCGTGGTAGCCGAAGGTGCTGCCAAAGTAGTCGGTGTTGTTCTTGATGAAATAGATCTCGTCGCGGCGGTCCAGTTCGTCCAGCGCCGCCAGTAGGATCCGGTCGCCGGCCATCTCGTGGGCGACTATCGAACCCAGCGTGCGGCACTCGGCTGTGGCGTATTCCAGGTGCCCGGAGTCGATGTAGAGCCGCCCGCCGTTGAACAGGAACCCCCCGTTGCCGGGCACCTCCCCCCACTCCCGCGGCGCCGGGTCGATCACCCCGTAATTGCCGGTGTCGAACACCTGCGCCTTCACCATCGCCGCGGCCTGCGCGGCGTCCACTGCGCCCACGCAGCCATATTCCACTTCGGTGCCGAAAAGCGCGTCCTGCATCGGTCCCGGTCCTGCGCCCTACTCGCCGCCCGGCTGCGGAGTCGGGTCGGGAATTTCGCGGATGATGCGCTTCACCCGTTTATCCAGTTCGTCGTCTTCCTTCTTCTTCGGCTTGCTCGGCGTCTTCGACGGCTTCGCCGGCGCGTCGGTTTCCAGCACCGGCGCGCCCCCCGCCGCGAAATCTATATCCATCATGCTCAATTTCTCCCGGACTCCAGTCTGGCGTCCGCTTCGGCGAGCGTTGCCGCTTCCGCGAACACCTCCTCCAGCCGGTCGATCACGTCCCCGGCCACCGCTTCCATTTTGATCTCAATCGTCCTGCCGTCCAGTTCCAGGGTCACGGAATCCCATTCCATGTTCTTCACGTGGCTCCCGAACCGGCGCAGGATCAATCCTCGCAAGGTCCCGCGGGTTCCCGAAGGCGGAGTATCCGCCGCCGCCGCCACCCGCTCGGCGCTGACCAGCGTGCGCATCCGGCCGCTCTCCACCAGCGAGTCGTACAGGCTCATCTCCGGGTCCACTAGGTGATAGGCAAGATCGATCTTGCGGCGGCTGGCCAGGTCGAGTTCCGCCGCTCCGCCCAAGCTCTCCAGCAGGTTCCGCTTCGCCACCCAGTCCAGCCGGTCGCCGGCCGCCGCCGGGTCGCGGCGCAGCAGGTCCAGTAACTCCCGCCACTGGCTCAACACCCAGCCGCGCTCCGCGCCCTCCACCCCCTGCCGCTCCAGCGTCTCCAGGTAGCGCTCCATGATGTCGAGCGCGGTCACCGCTTCGCCCGAGTCCAGCTCCGTCGTCGCCCGCAGGTCCGGGTCGCGCGAGAACTCCCGCACCGCCCGCACCGGATCGCGCAGCCGCATTCCGAACTCTTCGTCGGCCACCAGCCGATCCAGCACCAACCCGCTCATGCCCGCCTTCAGCGCCGTGGCGTATTCGGAGCGGTTGGCGTCGCCGGCGATCACGTGCAGCCGGCGGTACCGGTCTTTGGCCGCGTGCGGCTCGTCGCGGGTGTTGAAGATGGGCCGCCGGGCGGTGGTGTT
>MPMF02095700.1_pt1 | contig 12063 bp, 10 predicted proteins | sample 1617271 | NCBI WGS metagenome assembly MPMF02 (sample SAMN05944812, study PRJNA350692) | marine metagenome | biome: marine; feature: ODZ; material: water; isolation source: 120 m water sample prefiltered with 30 um filter, filtered on to 0.2 um... | place: Pacific Ocean | collected 2012-04-09... | reverse complement strand
CTGGAGCCGACGGAGGGAGTCGAACCCACAACCTGCGGTTTACAAAACCGCCGCTCTACCGTTGAGCTACGTCGGCGTTACAGGTTTGAGGAGTGTTCCTCAACCCATCATTCGGTTGAAGTGGCAGCAGCACTAGCAGCAACCAGCACCCGCCCAACCCCACCGGGATTTCGCGATGTGGTCGGCTGCTTCCCTTTGAACGTCAGATGCGACGTGGGCATAGATGTTCATCGTCGTGCTGATTTGAGCTTGACCGACTATCTCCATTGCCGTCCGCGCCGGGACGGCGTGGGCAGCTATCAGGCTGACCGCTCCGTGCCGAAGTTCATGGTATCCCATGTCGGGCACGTCGGCCGCTGACGGCAGTCCCATCAAGCGGCTCGTCATCGACAAGCTCGGCAACAGTCTGCTGTAATCGGCAGAGAACTCCCGATTTCCCATCGTCTCCCGCGACGGCCTCGGCGCACGCTCGACCCCGATGGGTGAGGCCCAAATCGACGAATTCATCGCGGCGAGCCGGGTGGCAGAAAATATGCGCTAGATCCTGATCAGGCACAGGCGGTCCCTTCGCTGGCCGCAGCCCACGATTATTGTAGGATTTCGGCCCCGGCCACACCGCCGTCCCGTTCCGAAGCGACGATCAGTGCCGCCGCCGCCGGCAGGTCCGCTACCCTTCGCGCAGCATCCCCGGCCGCCCTGCCGACCAGGATCGCCGGGATACCCGCCGCCTCCGCGCCTCGGACATCCGCAATCGGGTTGTCCCCCACCATCCACACCCTCTCCGGCTTACCGGCCTCCCGCAGCGGTACCTCGAACGCCTGCCGATGTGGCTTCTCATATCCGGTCTGCGCCGACGTGAAGACCCGATCCACCAGGTCCCGCAGTCCCACATCGGTCAGGATCCGCTCTAGTTCCGGCACGTGGTTCGACAGCACCATGTTCGTCCAGTCCGCCACCGCCACCGTTTCGAGTGCGGCGCGCGCTGCCGGATCGACCCGGTAGCGATGCGGCTTCAAGAACTGCCCGCGGACCCGCCCGGCCAGTACGCGAGCCAGTGAGCCATCCACCCCCGCACGTCTATATCCGCGCGCTATCGCCCCCGCCACATACTCCCACCACTCGTCGGCCGCACCCAGTTCCGGGTGCGGCCGCTTCGGGGTATGCCAGGGGAAGCCCTCCTGAATGAACCCGAACATCGTCTCCCGATCGATCCCGTGCCCGGGCACAGTCTCATCCAGCAACTCCAGCATGGCCGCTCCCCATTCCTGAGGAGCGTGCGCCAGCGTTCCGTGAAAATCCCAGAACACCACCTTGCACGATTTATCCGGGCGGGCCATTCGCCGGTCACCCGGCCTCGTCGCGGAGCAGGCGGAATTTGCGCCGCGCCCGCGGCCCCAGCGTCTCCAACTCCGCCAGCTCGCGCACTGCCTTCGTGTCCGTCGCGTACCTGCCGTGGAGCCGCCCCACCCGCTCGATGGCGTAGCCCTCCACCGCCGCCTGCAGCAGCCGGACCTCATCCCCCTCCCCCACATTGCCCTCTTCCAGCACCCGGAAGTACACCCCGTAGCGATGCGCCTCACGGAAGCGCTCCACCATGCCGTCCAGTTCGAATGCCGCGTCCAGCTTGTAGCAGGGGATTCGTGGCTGGGTCGCTTGTAGGACACAGCTGCCCACGGCAAAGGTATCTCCGACCCGCGCCTCGGTTTCGAGCAGGCCGCTGATCGTCAGATTTTCCCCCGCCATCCCGAAGCTCAGGTCAGCTCGGTCCAGTTCGGTCCGCCAAAAGTCATAGTGCTCGCTGGCATAGCCGTACACCGCCATCGACTCCCCGCCGTGGGCCTCCAGGTCCGACTGCCCATCACCTTCAAGATTTAGCCGCCCCACCCGCACGCGGCCCGCGACCGGTTCCTTCAAGATCGCCGTTGTGATCACCCGCTCGCCCCAGCGCAGATCGCGCGGGCGCGCCACATTTACCGACACCACGCGCAAGAGCCACCCCCGGCCGGAAAGTTCAAAACAGAGATTGATTCTAGCCGCCCCTGTTTACCAATCCCTTACATCCGCGGCAAATCGAGGAAACAATTGGCCGCGAACATTGTCAGAGTCATGACACCAACTCCGAGGGCGAACGAGGCACCTTGGCCGATCAGTCGATCCACATTGACGGCAATGTCGGTAGCGGCATCAACGAGGCCTTATACAGAATACGAGCGCGGGCATTTCGCGTGATTCGAGGCCGGCGGACGGCTGTGCGGGCTATCCGCCGGGTCCGCTGTACCATGCATCCGAATGGGACCTGGAAGCGAGAGCGGTGTTGACGACGATTCTGGTGGTAGATGATGAGGTGAGTATCGTCGAGTTGGCGCGCCTGTATCTCGAACGCGAAGGTTTCAGAGTCTTAGGGGCGGCGGACGGTAAGGCCGCGCTGGAAACCTTTGCGATGCACAAACCCGACCTGCTAGTTGTCGATGTGATGATGCCGCGATTGGACGGGTTCGGCCTGGTACAGAAGGTGCGCAAGGACAGCTTAGTCCCGGTCATCATGCTAACGGCTCGCTCAGAGGACGTGGATAAGATCGTCGGCCTTGAGATGGGTGCTGACGACTACGTGACCAAGCCGTTCAACCCACGCGAACTCGTGGCGCGGGTGAAGGCGGTGCTGCGTCGGTTTGAGAGCGGGTCGCAGCCGACGCGCAGGATCGAATGCGGCAACCTGGTCGTGGACCTCGATAGGCGCGACGTGACCGTCGGCGACCAACGGGTGCGCCTGCGCACCCGCGAATTCGAGCTGCTGGCGGCGCTCGCGCAGAACGCTGAGATCGTACTGTCACGCGACCAGTTGCTGGAGAACGTTTGGGGCTATGAGTACGCCGGCGAAACGCGCACTGTCGACGTCCACGTCAACCATCTGCGCGATAAATTGACCGGTAGCGACGCCGAAATCGAGACCGTCTGGGGAGTGGGCTACAAGCTTGTGTTGCCGCGCTAGCCGGAGCGCCGCGATCGCCGGGGCAATCGCTTGAGCCTGCGGTTCGGTCTGGTCATAGCCTTTACCGGAATCATCCTCTTCAGCATGGTCACTGCCGGCCTAGCGCTGATGTTCCTACTGCGCGGCTACCAGGATGGCCTTACCGAGACTCGCATGCGTGATCTCAGCCGTCCGCTGTTCGTCCGGGTTGCTCTGGCCGGCGAAGAATTCCCCCGGGGCCTACCGACGCCGAGGGTTCGCGAAGCGTTGCGGGCGCGGGCTGGCGATCTGGCGGTCGTCGGGTTGATTGTGGACGATGATGGCAAGGTGCATATGGATACCTCACCGAATCGAGTATTCATCGGGCAACAACTACCTCTAGTCTGGCCGGAATCCGGTCCTGGAAGAACGGCGGAACCTGGTGACGAATCTGGCGGACGCGAGGGCCAGTCACCAGCGAAGGTCCGACCTGCGTATGACGTCGACGGCGATCGCGGACCACATCAGAAGATGGTTTCTGGGATCTTCCGAGGGCTGGATGGGAATCGCTACGTCTATGCGTCTTCCAAGTTGCCGATGACTGTCGAGGGTACGTCCCGAACCTTCAACCTGGTACTGGCCACCCCGAGCGTTGACATCACCCAGGGACTGGGGAATCTCGCGCAGGTGCTGTCCGCGGCGGGAGCGGTGGCCCTAGCGGGAGCGGTCATACTGGCCGTGGTGATCGCCCGGCGCTTGGCGCGGCCTCTGCAGTATCTGAAGATGTCTGCCCGTGAAGTTGCCGCAGGAAACTACGATCGCCAGGCACCGGTCGAGGGTGCGCGAGAGATACAATCACTCGCGCGAAGTTTCAACCAGATGACCCGGCGGGTCCGCAACGCGCGCCAGCAGCAGCGGACCTTTCTAGCTAATGTCTCCCACGAACTCCGCACTCCCTTGACCTCAATCCAGGGCTTCTCGCAAGCGATCATCGAAGGCGCAGTCACCGACCGGGAGGGCTACCGGCGCGCCGCCGGGATCATCAACGACGGCGCGCAGCGGCTGATTCGCCTGGTGGAGCAGTTGCTCGACCTGGACCGCATTGAGTCTCGCACGACCGAGATGGTGATCGAAGACGTGGACCTGGCGGATCTGGTGGAACGGGTTGTGTCGATCTTCGAGATACGGTCGGAGGAAGCCGGAGTCGACATCGTGCGCCGGTTGGGCCCGATCCCTACCGTCCTCGGTGACTCCGATCGCTTGGAGCAGGTGTTGACCAACCTGGTAGATAACGCCATCCGGCACTCGCCGTCCGGCGGCAAGGTGACGATCGGGCTGGCTGCGGATGGGCCGACCGGCGTGGTTCTCACTGTGGATGACGAAGGCCTAGGCATCTCGCCGCCGGACGCGGAGAAGGTGTTTGAGCGCTTCCAGACCGAACCCGATGGCTCCGGAATCGGCTTGGGCCTAGCCATCGCCCGGGAAATCGTGCGGGTACACGGTGGTGAGCTACGGTCCGAGAACCGGGACGGTGGCGGTGCGCGACTCGTCATCACCCTCGGCACCAGTTCTGCCGCCGCGGGATCCGAAACCGCTGACCCGGCCTAGCCTGCGGCCCCGACCAGGTATCGGACCACCGCGAGTCACATTTACACAATTCTTACAAGATCCGGACGCCCCGTTTACCTGTGAATCCCATAGTCAGCTGCATTGACGCTGGCATTCTCCGGCGAGATCACCCGATGTAGAGGGTACCTTGATTGCACCGGAACGAAAACGGATCGCCCACCTATTGCGCCGGGCCGGTTTCGGTGCCGGTTCCGCCGAACTAGACCGCTACGAAGCGATGGGGTTCGACGCGGCAGTTGATGCAGTACTCAATTTCGAACCATGGCCCGACGCCTACCCCATCGACCCGGCAATCGAAGAGGCCTTCAAGGAGGATCCCCGTGAAGGGCGACGGCTTGCCCGGGAGGTAGTACGTGAACTCCCCGGATGGTGGGTCAGTCGGATGTTGAGTACACCCAGTTTTCTAGAGGAGAAGATGACACTCTTCTGGCACGGGCACTTCACCTCCCAAGCACGTGTAGTGCAGGACGGTCGCCTGATGGTCGCGCAGAATCGGATGCTGCGGCGCAACGCCCTCGGCAGCTTCGAGCGGCTGGCGTTGGACGCGTCCCGGGACGCGGCGATGCTGATCTACCTAGACGGGACCCACAGCAACGCCGATGCGCCCAACGAGAATTATGCCCGCGAACTCATGGAACTCTTCACTATAGGCATCGGCAACTACACCGAGGACGACGTGAAGGCATCCGCCCGCGCCCTGACTGGCTGGAAGGTCCAGCGCGAGTCCGGCACGGTGATCTATCGCCCCGGGCGGCATGACAACGGTGTCAAAACCTTCCTCGGACAGACCGGCAGTTTCCAACTCGAAGACATCGTTCGCATCGTGGTTTCACACCCGGCTACCGGCGAGAACCTCTCCGAAAAGCTAGTGAAGTTCTTTGTGCGTCCGGATCCGCCGGCCGACCTCGTGCGGCGACTGGCGACCGTCTACTACGACAGTGACTACAGTATCAGGGCGATGATGCAGCACCTCCTGCGATCAGCGGAGTTCAGCTCGGAGGCAGCCTATCGAGCTACGGTCAAGAGCCCGATCGAACTGATTGTAGGTGGGCTGCGGACGCTGGGTGTCACCGAAGCCGACCCGCAGATCACGCGTCTGCTGGTCTCACTGGGGCAGGAGCTTTTCAGTCCGCCTAGCGTGAAGGGGTGGGACGGTAACCGGGATTGGATTGGCGCTTCTACCCTGTTAGCCCGCTTCAACGCGGGACTTCAAATCCAGCGCCGCGATGTTGGCAGTGCCGAAACGGTCTTAGCGACGTCGGGAGGCAGCAATCCACTGGCCAGTCATCTGGAATCCGATTGGCCACCACCGGCCAGTGTCGATCCCGAGACTGCCGTGGGGCAGGTGCTGGATCGGGTCTTGGATGGCGAGGCGTCCGCCGGCACCCGGTCAGCACTTAGGGATTACGCCGACAAGATGCGGGATAGCTCTCCGGCGTTGCTGCGCGGTCTGCTGCGTCTGGCTATGACGGCTCCCGAATACCAGCTCAACTAGCGAGGTTCTTGCACGATGACAATACTGCGACGACAAGTGTTGAAATGGGGCGCGGCCCTGGTAGCGATGGGGCCGACAGTTCCGGGGTTCGTGAATCGCACCGCCTACGCGGCGAGCGCGCGAAACGATGCCACACTGGTGCTGATCCAACTCATCGGCGGCAACGACGGACTCGCCACCGTTGTGCCGTATTCTGATCCTGCATACGCCGATCTGCGACCGGACATCGCCGATCCGCTTGATTCACTAGTGACCCTGACCGACGAGCACGCACTCCACCCGGCGATGGCCCCGTTGCGTGGACTGTGGGATGAAGCTGCGCTGGCGATCGTGCAGGGAGTCGGTTACCCCAACCCGAACCGTTCACACTTTCGCTCGATTGAAATCTGGGACACCGCGCAGCCGGATCGCATCGACGACGCCGGTTGGCTGGGACGTTACCTCGACCACGTAAATCCGGGTTCCGCGCTATACGCGATCAATGTAGGTGATACTGCCGCCGCGGTGACCCGGCGGAAGAGCCAGCCGGTGCCGTCAGTTCCGGACTTGGACACCTTCTCGTTGAACATCCCGGACGTGCCGTTGGACGCCGCGGCGCAACTGGCGGCCATCGAGCGAATCTATGCTGAGGCGGGGCCGGTCACCCCCCAGGAGGAGTTCTTGCGTGGGGTGGCTGCCACCGCGATGCAGGCGGCCAGCGACCTCCGGACAATGGGCGCCGATTTCGAGTCCGCCGCCGAGTATCCAGCGGGATCCTTCGGCGGTTCGCTAAGCCTGATTGCTCAGCTGATCGCCGGCGGATCGGGGACTCGAGTGTTCACCACGGCGCTGGGTGGATTCGATACCCACTCCGGACAGCAAACGCAGCACACACGTCTGCTCGAAACGCTCGCAGTCGGGATTGTCGCGCTGATGAACGATTTGCGCGATCACCGCGTGGCTGAGGATGTGGTGATTGCCACCTATTCAGAGTTTGGCAGGCGGCCACGCCAGAATGGTAGTGGTGGGACCGATCACGGCACCGCGGCGCCACTCTTCGTGGTCGGCGAATCGGTGCGCGGCGGGATGTATGGCGCAACGCCATCGTTGACCGATCTGGACGCCGAGGGAGACCTACGGTTTACGACCGACTTTCGCTCCGTCTACGCGACGCTTCTGGATCGCTGGTTAGATGCCCCGTCCGGACTAGTGCTCGAAGATTCGTTCCCGGCGCTGGAATTTCTTGATTGACGTCCGCGTGGCGGGAGCGGCCCTGTTGTATAAACCGTGGGAAGGGCAGGTGCCATCGATACCCGACGCCGGTGTGCAGACGCATAACTCCGTGCGAAGAGGTGCCAGTCGACACCACTCGGGATACCCTAGCTTTCGTGCGCGAGTTTCGGCGCTGGTTGACGAGTGCCTCGTGCTCGGCAATGCCTCGCCGACCGCACGCAGAAAGCGCTGATAGCGGTCGTGGATCTGGCGGGGGCGAGGGGGCTCGCGAAACTCCGGGAGCGGATGAACCGTTCGATTCTACTGGCCATCGGGCACGTTCGGCGTAGGTTTGAGCTATGTCGATTCGTGATTGGAATCTGACCGACGGATCATCGGGTTACTTTACTTATCGAACGTGCGTCACCTTGGCAGGAAGGTCTGCGCCCGGCTATTGGATGCGACGAAGACGGCACTACAATCCGACCGGGAGGGATCGTTGTCTGTCGCAGACACAGCCTACAGCCAGACGATGTCCACCGGCGGCACCGCGTCGATCAACCCCGCATTATGAGCACGGCGGAACAGTTCATATAGCGCCTGCTCGCCGTCCTCACCCATGTCTACCGTAAGTTCGTTCACGTACATCTTCGCGAATTTCTCGCCCCGCTCGGCGTCGATGCCGCGGCCGAATTTGAGTGCGTAGTCCACCGCCGGGGCGTTGTTGCTGAACGCCGCGGCGATGCTGTGCTGCAGAGCCTTTCCGAGGGAAACCTGCCACTCCTCGCCCAGGTCGCGGCGGACGCAGTCCAGACCCAGCGGCAGCGGGAGACCGGTCTTCTCGTGCCAGAGTTCGCCCAGGTCCAGGATCTTGGTGAGGCCGGCGTCCACGTAGGTCAGTTGCCCCTCGTGGATCACCACAGCCGCTGCTAGTTCGCCCGACTTTACCGGTTCCATCACCTGGTCAAACGGCAATTGCACCGCCTCCACCGGCGGCAATAAGATGCGCGACAGCATGTAGGCGGTCGTATTCGGCCCCGGCATCGCCACCCGTTTGCCTTCCAGGTCGGCTAGGTCCATCGGGCCGTTGGTGACGATGATCGGCCCGTACTTGAGCCCCATCGACGCGCCGCAGGTCAAAATCCGGTATTTGTCCGCCACCTGCGGGTACACTGCCGCCGAGATCGCCGTCATTTCGAGTTCGCCGCGCAGGGCGCGCTCGTTCAGGCTCTGGATATCCTCCAACACTTCCTCGTGGCCGGCGGGCTCCGGCCCACCCAGGTCCACTAGGCCGTGAGTGATTGCATAGAACATGTAGGCGTCGTCGGCGTCGGGGCTGTGGCCGATGCGAAGATTGCGCATTGGGGGTCAGGCCGTCACTTTCCTTGGGGGTGGGATAACGCGTTGAATCTCATACAAGGTATTGCGTAGCGCGGGTTTGAAACCGGCCTCGCGGATCAGCATCTGGACTTCTTCCTCGTCGGCGCGAAGGAAGTGTCCCGCCTCCTGCATCACATTTTCGTCCAGCAGGGTACCGCCGAAGTCGTCGGCACCGAAATGGAGCGCCACCTGCCCGGCCTTCTTGCCTTCCGAAAACCAGCTCGCGTCGATGTGCTCGAAGTTGTCCAGGTACAGCCGCCCCACCGCCAGAATTCGCAGGTAGCGATTCGGTCCGGTGCGGCGGCCGGTCAGTTCGCGGCCCAGCGGGGTGTTATCGGGACTGAAGCTCCAGGGCACGAAGGCCGTGAAGCCGTGATGTTCGTCCTGCAGGTCACGAATACGGTCCAGGTGCTCCACGATGTCCTCGTCGGTTTCCACGTGTCCGTACATCATCGTCGCGGTGCCGCGAAAGCCCACTTGGTGCGCTGCCCGCACCACCCCGATCCACACGTCCGCAGTGATCTTCAACGGGCTGATGCGGTTGCGCACGCGGTCCGACAGCACCTCCGCCCCGCCCCCCGGCAGCGTCCGCTGGCCGGCGTCCCACAGGGCCTCGAACACTTCCGTAAATGTCTTATTCGACACCTCGGCGATGCCGGCGATCTCCGGCGGCGACCAGAAATGCGGCGTCACGTGCGGGTAGGCCGCCAGCGACGCCCGCACCATATCCGGGTAGTAGTCGAAGGGTAGATAAGGGTTGATCCCGCCCTGCATCAGCACCGTCGTGCAACCCCGGTCGCGAGCCCGCCCGATCGACTGCATCACCGCGTCGATACTGTGGGTATAGGCCGTCGGGTCGGCGTTGCCGCCGCGATGCGGCCGATAGAACGCGCAGAACGTGCAGTAGGCGTTGCAGATGTTCGTATAGTTCAGGTTCGTGTCCAGCACATAGGTGACCAGTGGCTCCGGATGGCGCCGGTAGCGCACCTCGTTTGCCAGCGCCCCGACCTCCAGCAGATCGGCGTCGCGCAGCAGGTACAGGCCCTCGGCGGAATTCAACCGTTCACCGGCGTCCAGCTTTTGGCGGATGGTCGCGATCATGCCGCATTGCCCCGGCGACCGAGCGACGTGTCCAGCGCGCGGAATTCTTCCAGTCCGGCCAGCGACGCCGCGCTCAGTTCGAACTCGAAATTGGCGATATAGTCGGCGATTGCCTCCGGCGTCATCCGCAGATCGGGCCTTCGTTCGTGGATCGCCCTTGCATCCGCCCGGTTCGCCGTCAGGCTGCGGCGGAAGTAGTCCACCACCGTGTCCGTGGCCGCCACGGCCAGGTCTGCCTGCGCCAGCCACAGCGCGAACACAAACGGGTGCCCGGTCAATTCTTTCCAGGCCTGGCCCAGGTCCAGCACGTGCGGGTAGGCTGGCGTCGGACTCAAGCTCGCCAGCGCCCGGTCGCCGATCACCAGCTGCCCCGGCTGCCCGTGATCCAGGTCCTCGAAATGCAGGTGATGAGGCACCTTGTAGTGATGCGCCAGCAGCACCCGCAGCAGCCGCACCGAGGTCGCGGTCTCATTGATAATTCCGATCCGCGCCCCCCGGGGCAGCGCCGCGATCTCCACCGTCGAGCGAAAGATCACCGTCCGCGCCGGGCCGTCACAGGCGATCCCCATCGGACCCAGGATCCGAAACCGGCCCGGGTGGTCAAAATGCGCCACCACCGGCAGCGGCGCGATATCGATCTCCCCCGCCAGCGCCATCTCCAGCGTCTGCCGGGGCGGCGCGGCCACGCTGTCCGCGCGGATCCCGTCACTCATGAAGAAAGGCTCGGTGTTGAGATAGGAAATGCGGCCGATCCGCAGTTTCATTGCGCCTCCATACCTCCGTAAACGGCATCACGCTCCACCGGCTCTTTGCCGGCGTCGCGAATCAGATTCTCCATCCGCTCGCGGGCCATCCCCAGCGGGCTGTCCGCCTCCGCCGCGTGGGCGATGCGCTCCTCGCCGATCGTCCCGTCCAGGTCGTCCGCCCCGAAGTTCAGCCCGATCGCCGCCGTCTCCTCGCCGCTCATCACCCAGTACGCTTTGATGTGCGGGATGTTGTCCAGCATCAGCCGCGATACCGCCAGCATCCGGAGATCGTCCAGCGGCGACACCGGCCGGGCCACCAATTGCGTCGTGCCCAGCTGGTACTCCAGCGGGATAAAGCAGGTGAAGCCGCCGCTGCGGTCCTGCGCCTCGCGCAGCCGCACCATGTGGGTCACCCGTTCCGCCAGCGTTTCCACGTGTCCGTACAGCATCGTCGCCGTTGAACGCAGCCCCCGGGCATGCGCCATTTCATGTATCTCCAGCCAGCGCTCGGCGGGAATCTTGCCGCGAAACAGAATCCGCCGTACCCGTTCCGAGAACACCTCCGCCCCGCCTCCGGTCAGCGACACGTGCCCTACCGCCGCCAGCCGGTCGAACACCTCATCGATGCTCAGCTTCCAGCGCCTCGCGAAGAAGTCGATCTCCGGCGCTGTAAACGCCTTGATCTGTACCTTCGGACGCTCCTTCTGAATCGTCCGCAGCAGGTCCTCGTACCACTCGAACGGCAGGGCCGGGTGGTGCCCGCCGACCACATGCACTTCGTTCACATCCGGGTGAATCCGCGCCAGAATGTCCTCCACCGACATTACGTAGGCGTGATCGTCGCCTTCCTTCGCCGCAAAGTCGCAGAACTCGCAGGACAGCACGCAGATATTGGTCGGGTTCACGTGTACGTTCAGAACGTAATAGACCCGGTCGCCGGACACCCGTCGGGCCGCGAAATCCGCCATCCGTCCCAGGTTCAGCACGTCAGTCGTCTCGAAAAGGGCTAGCCCGTCGGCCTCGTCCAGGCGTGCGCCGGCCTGCACCTTCGCCCAGATGGGCGCCAGCGCCGCGTCGCGGAAGCGGATTTCGGGAACCTCCACCGCGCTACTCACCATGCGTGACCTCGCTCGCCGCCAGTACTTCCGGGCTCCACGCCCACGCTCCGCAGCAGAATCCCACGCAGCGTCGGGGCTTCCGATTCCAAATCGGTCGGTTCGTCCTCGCGCAGCCAGGCCAGCACAATCTCATTGATCGCCCCGAACCATGCCACCGAGACCAGCCGGGTGTTCACCGGGTCGATCGCTCCCAGCACGATCGCCTCCTCCAGTTGCACCTCGATCAGACGGCGAAAGCGGATACGTATCTCCGCCAGCGTGTCCCGGAAGTCCGGCCCCGCCCCCACCAGTTCCACCAGCGCCAATCGCGCCACCCGGCGATGCCCGGTAAAGGCGTCCAATACCGCCGCCAGCGCCGCGTCCAGCCGCGCGATCGGCGCCGTCTCCAGCGCGATCGCATTCTGGACCTTGCGCTCCAGGCGACCGGCCAGACGATCCATCACCGCCTTGAAGATG
>MPMF02158368.1_pt1 | contig 12067 bp, 15 predicted proteins | sample 1617271 | NCBI WGS metagenome assembly MPMF02 (sample SAMN05944812, study PRJNA350692) | marine metagenome | biome: marine; feature: ODZ; material: water; isolation source: 120 m water sample prefiltered with 30 um filter, filtered on to 0.2 um... | place: Pacific Ocean | collected 2012-04-09... | reverse complement strand
GCGCGACGCTCGCGCTATCGGCCCGCGCGACGCTCGCGCTATCGGCCCGCGCGACGCAGGCGGCCGTTCGTCCACAGGATTCGAAGGCGCCCCCCGATTCCGTCCTTGCGTTCGCATTGGCCTTTTGGCAGGCTACAATTTGTGCGTCCTCGAAAAAAAATCACAATATGTAGGGGCTGTCTATTCCCTCCATTCCTCGCAAACCGACCGGCGCACGCGGGTCCCTTCCGCCGAATTACCGGAGTGAAGCGCCATGAGACTGTCCGCAGAGCGAGGCGGCACGATCGCCGTGAACCCCATCGACGTGGTCGAGAGCGTGGTGCAAGCGAAAGACTGGATCTTCGATCGGCGCGCCGACGATGAGATGGTCGCGCAGGCGCCGGGGTGCTGGTGCGATTTCAGCCTTCATTTCTCGTGGAATGATTCGCTCGATGCGCTTCATTTCAGTTGCGCCTTCGACATGCGCGTGCCGCCCGCCAAGCGCTCTCCGGTCCACGAACTGCTCGCCTTGATCAACGAAAAGACGTGGTTCGGCCACTTCGGCCTGTGGGACGACGACGGTCTTCCCCTCTTCCGCTATGCGTTGCCGCTTCGCGGCGTCGCCGGCCCCAGCCTGGGCCAGATGGAGGATCTGCTGGATTGCGCGGTCGCCGAGTGCGACCGCTTCTACCCCGCCTTCCAATACGTGATCTGGGGCGGCAAGAGCGCGACCGAGGCCGCGCAGGCCGCCCTGCTCGAGCCCGTCGGCGAAGCCTGAGGGCGGGGTAATGGCCGCCGTCCTTCTGGTCGGTTGCGGCAAGATGGGGGGCGCCTTGCTGGAAGGCTGGCTCGAATCCGGCTTCCGCGCGAACGAGGTGACGGTCGTCGAGCCCGCCGCAAACGCCGCTGCTGAAGCGCGCCAGCGCTTCGGGGTGGAGGTGGTGGGAGGACCTGAGCAAATTCCGGCCCGGTTCGTTCCGCGAGCAGTGGTGTTCGCGGTCAAGCCCCAGGGGATGGACGCGATCGTCGGCGAATACGCACCTTTCGCGGGCGCGGGCGCGACCGTCCTTTCGATCGCCGCGGGGAAAAGCATCGCCTACTTCCAGCGCAAACTGGGAGATGCGGCCGCCATCGTCCGCAGCATGCCGAACACGCCGGCCGCCGTCCGGCGCGGCATCACCGTGGCGAGCGCCAGCGCCCTCGTTTCGGAGCCCCAGCGCAAGCTCTGCAATACCCTGCTTGAGGCCGCGGGCGAGGTGGTCTGGATCGACGACGAATCCCTCCTCGACGCGGTCACGGCGACGTCCGGCAGCGGCCCGGCCTACGTCTTTTTGTTGGTCGAAAGCCTCGCCCACGCGGGCGCCGCCGCCGGTCTGCCCGCGGATCTGGCCCAACGCCTGGCGCGGGCGACGGTCACCGGCTCGGCCGCGTTGCTCGACGCATCGCCGGACTCGCCGGAGACCTTGCGCCGAAACGTCACCAGCCCAGGCGGCACCACCGCCGCGGCGCTGAAGGTGCTAATGGCCGAGGGCGGCATGGCGGCGCTGATGGAGCGCGCCGTGGCCGCAGCCGCGCAGCGTTCGCGCGAACTCGCGGACTAGGGCACTAGACCGGATCGCGGTCGGTCCGAATCGCCTGTGGCGATCCAGCGGGCGCGTGAATCTGGTCTACACCATTGAGAACGAGCGGATTCACGCGTTTGATTGGAACCGCAATGCGGTGCCAATCAAACGCAATTCGCTCTAGGCGACGGGCGCGACCCGCCCGCCTGCACGATCGTCCGCGTCTGCGGAATCGCAGCGGCCCGCACGGCTGCACGGCCACCCACGGAATCGTGGGATTGGGGCGGCCGGGAGGGGTGCTGGTTCCGCTTGAACGAAGAATGATCTACGGGTTGGGACCCGCGAGCGCCGGGCTGAGCATTTCTCGCAACTTGGCGAGCGCCGCCGCCTCCAGTTGGCGGACGCGGTCCTTGCTGAGCCCGATCTCGACGCCGATGGCATCGAAGGTCTGACGGACGTCCTCGAAGTAGCGCTTGCGGATGATGAACTGTTCTCGCGGCGGCAACAGGGCGAACGCCTTGGCGATCGTTTCGCGCACGAGGCGCCATTCGCCCTTCTCCGCCAGCGCTTCCTCGGGCGTGGGATCGCCGCTCGCCATGCATTCGCCGAGGGGGGGGCGTATGCGGCCGTCATCACTGTTGGCGATCGGCCGGTCCAGGGATTCGTCGGTGCCTGAGATGCGCCGCGCCAGCGCCAGAACCTCCGACGCGGTGGTCCCGAAGCTTGACGCCAGGCGCGCGACGATCTCGTCGCTCAACCCCTCGGCCCCGTTCACCAACTCGGCCGTCAACCTTCTCAGCCGCAGGACGAGGGCCTTCTGCGTGGTCGTGGTCCCGACGCGCACGATCGACCACGAGCGGACGACGTAGTCCTGCATCGCGGCCCGAATCCACCACATGGCGTAGGTCGAAAGGCGGACCCCGCGGTCGGGGTTGAAACGGCGCACTGCCTGGATCAGGCCCACGGTCCCTTCTTGGACCAGATCGCTCATGGGCAGGCCCGAATTGTGGTAGTGGCGCGCGATCCTGATCACGAAGCGCAAGTGGCTGGCCACCAGGCGGCGCGCCGCGTCGGTATCGCCGGCGCCGCTATCGCGGGCCAGACGCTGCTCTTCCTCGCGGTCCAGCATCGGCTGTCGCGCCGCGATCCGCGCCAGGTTCGGACCGACGGTCGCGTCGATCGCCCCGCGTCCTCGAAACACGCTCGGTTTGGCCGGTTTATGCCTTCGGTTCCACATGGTGCACTCGGTTCATTATACTCGAAGCCAGCGTTTCACGATCGCGGAAATTGCGGAGGCGGGTACGGAGGAATCCATGGCACGCAGACCGAGAACCACGGGCGGACAAGGCGATGGGCGGCGCGGGCGAAAACCCCGCACGTCGGGCACGGGTGCGGACGCCGACCAGCGCATCATCGATGCCGCACTCGAGGCGGCGGCGGAGAACGGCTGGATCGCGACATCGTTCGCCGAAATCGCAACCCGGGCAGGGGTTTCGCTCGCCGATCTGTACGCGGCCTTTCCCTCCAAGGTGGCGCTGATCAACGGGTTCATCGAAAAGATCGATCGCGAGGTGTTGACGGGAACCGATGCCGACGCCGGCGAATCGGCGCGTGACCAGCTGTTCGACTCGCTGATGCGCCGCTTCGACGCCCTCGCCCCCTATAGGGCCGGCGTCGCCGCGATCGCGCGCGACGCACCCGCCGATCCGATCGCGGCTGTTTACGTCCTGCCCCGGCTTCTGCGCTCGTTTGCTTGGGCCCTCGAGGCGGCCGGGCTTTCTTCCGCGGGCGTGGTGGGTGCCGTGCGTGTTAGGGGCGTGGCCTTGGTCTACGCGAATGCCTTCCGCATCTGGCTGCACGACGACACCCAGGACATGGCCAAGACCATGGCGGCCTTGGACGCAGGCTTGCGCCGCGCCGAATCCATGGCGGTCTTTTGCGGCCTGACGCGCCGCGCCGGGCGTGCTCGCGGCAGCCCGTCCACACGCGCCTAGAGCAGATCGTGGTCGGTCGAAATCGCAATACGGTGATCCGCTCGAGCGTGCGCCAATCCGCGGGCCGATCGTTTTTTGTGCACTGCAATATAAATGTTGACATTACGTTCGTATTAAGGGATTTTCATTGATGTGCAGTGCAGCATTAAAGGAAGAGAAGATTGACATGGCCGAAAGCAGCAAGGGCCGAGAGCGTACCGCCGAGACTTGGTGGACCGGGCGCCCGTTCCCGGGCGAGTTCGGGGCCGCGATGGCGCGGACTGCGTTTCCGGCGCTCGACCTCGAAGGCGTCGCGGACTACCAGCGCAAGAACTTCGACGCGCTAGCGGCCGCCAACCGCAAGATGATTGACAGCGGATGGAAGGCCACCATGCGCCAAGCGCAGGTGGTCGCCGAGACCTGGAACGGCGCGTGGGATATTTTCCGCGAAATGGCGAGCGTGCCGAGCCCTGAAGGCGCGGTGGCGAAGCAATCCGCCTATCTCGAAGAGACGTTCGGAAAGATGGTTGGATGCGCGCGCGAGATGTCGGAAGGCATCGCGGAATCCACCGTCGAAGCCGCGAACCTCGTCAACGAACGCGTCGTGGGAAGCCTCGACGAGCTCAAGCACCTGGCGAAGCCGCGCGCGAACTGACGATCGCGCCCGAGCACCGTCGAAGCCGCCTCGTTCTCGAGGCGGCTTCGTTGCTTGGCGAGGGGCATAGCGCAGTGTTCGCTTTTGCCGAATCGCCTCAGCCCACGCGCCGGCCCAGCCACCCGCGGCATCGTACGATGGGGGCGGCCGGGCGGGGCGTGTAAGCTGGTACCGTCTAAACGGATGATGCGCCGGCCCGCACCGGCGCGTCCCGACACGCTCGAAGACGCGCCCCCAAGAAGATCAGCATGGAGGTCAGGCCCGTGGAGATCAGCTATGACGACTTCGCCAAGATCGACGTTCGCGCGGGAACCGTCGCCCGGGCCGAGGCGCACGCGCACGCCTGGGTGCCGGCGCTGAAGCTGTGGGTCGATTTCGGCTCCGAGATCGGTGAGAAGCGGAACTCGGCCCAGATTGCCCATCACTACGCGCCCGAGGCGCTGGTAGGCCGCCAAGTCGCCGCAGTGGTCAACTTTCCTCCCAAGCGGATCGGCGGGTTCCTGTCGGAATGTCTGGTGCTCGGCTTTGCCGATGCCCGGAAGAACGTGGTTCTCGTCGGTCCCGATCACGCGGTTCCGAACGGCGCCCGGCTGTTTTGATGCGATTCCCTAGAGCGGATTCAAGCGGCCGCTGGATCGCCGCAGGCGAGTCCGACCGACCGTGTTCCGCTCTATGTCGGGAGTTGCACGCGCGCCCTGAGGCCACCGCTAGGTGAGGCGCCGAGTTCGATATCGCCGCCGTGCCCGCGCACCACGTCGCGGGCGATGGTGAGCCCGAGGCCGACGCCGCCGGTGCCGGGCTTGCGCGAGCGCTCCAGCCGGATGAATGGCCGGAATGCCTCGTCGCGCTGATCTTCGGGGATGCCTGGGCCATCGTCGTCAACGGTGATCTCGACGGCATCCTTCCGCACGCCCACCCGCACCGAGACGTGGCCCGCGTAACGGGTCGCGTTTTCGATGAGGTTTGTCACGCACCGCTTGAGGGCCGCGGGCTTGACCGGCAACACGATCTCGCCCTCACTGTGGAAATCGATGGCCTTGGCGCCGTTGCGCCGCGCCAGGGCGACCACGTCTTCGAGAAGCGCGGTCAGGCTGGTGGGCACGGGCTGTTCCTCGCCCTCGCCGCGTGCGAACGCGAGATAGCCTTCCAGCATGTGCTCCATCTCGTTCACGTCCCCTTTCAGCTCGGGGACGCCGCCGTCGGCGCCGAGCAGCTCGAGCTGGAGCTTCATGCGCGTCAGCGGGGTCCTCAGGTCGTGGGAGACCCCGGCGAGCATCTCGGTGCGCTGGCTGATCTGGCGCTGGATGCGCTCGCGCATGGCGAGGAACGCGGCCGCCGCCTGGCGGACCTCCTTGGCGCCTTCGGGTTTGAAGTTCGGCGCGTCGCGGCCCTTGCCGAAGGTGTCGGCGGCCTGGGCGAGCCTGCTGACCGGCTTGACTTGGTTGCGCATGAAAATGGTGGCCACCCCGAACAGGATCAGCGAAGTCCCTACCATCCACATGACGAAGATGAACGTGGTCGAGCTGAACAAGCGCTTGCGCGTGGTGATGATATCGAGCACGCCTTCGCCGAGTTGGACGTGGACGGCGACGTGCTTGGGCATCGAGCGGGTGTCGATTCGGAACGGCCGTCCGACGTACTCCCGCATCGCGCGGACCAGCATCTCCTCGACGATGCCCTTGGCCTTCACCGATTCCCCGGTCAGCCCGTCGCCGTCGCGGAACGTCGCCGAGATGTGCATGTGATTGGACGCCAGCGCGAAGATCCAATTGCGGTCCGAGGCTTCCGGGTTCTGGTTCATCAAATCGATCAGTGTGGCGACGTCGCCGGCGAGGTTGCGCGCGAGGCGCAGCGTCACCTTGTCCCAGTGGCTCTCGTAGAAGATGAACCCGGACACGAGTTGCAAGAGCACGAGCGGGACGACGATGATGAGCAACGAGCGCCCCAACAGGCTTTTCGGCAGGAAGCGCTTGATGGTGGACGCGTCGATCATGGCTCCCGCGTACCCCCGTTGGCCGTCAATCGGGATGCAGGACGTATCCCTGCCCGCGGATGGTTAGCAAATACCGGGGCAGGTGCGGATCGGGCTCGATCTTGCGGCGCAGCCGCGTCACCTGGACGTCCACGGCGCGCCCTCCGCCGGTCGCACCGGTGAGCCGGTTGAGCTCGTCGCGGCCCAGCACCACGCCCGCGCGCTCGGCGAGCGCCGCGAGCAGCGTCGCCTCGACCGAGGTCAGGCGAACAAGCGAGCCGCCGCGGCGCAGCTCGTGGCGCCTCAAATCGAAATCCACCTCGCCGAGAACGACCCGGCCCGAAACGTCCTTGGGCCGGGGTCGCCGCCTGAGAATGCTGTGGATACGCAACAACAGCTCGCGCGGCTCGAACGGCTTGGCGAGGTAGTCGTCCGCGCCGCGCTCGAGCCCCTTGATGCGATCCGCCGTCTCGCCCATGGCGGTGAGCATCAGGATGGCGGCCGTTTTGTTCCGGCCCAGGTCCGAGGCCAAGTCGAAACCGTTCTCGCCCGGCATCATCACGTCGAGCACGATCAGATCGAACGACGCGCTGGCGAGCTTTGCGCGGGCATCCTCGGCATGGCGCGCCGTGGCCGCCAAGAAACCGTTCTCGCTCAGAAATTTCCGCAACAGCTCGCGCAACCGGTCGTCGTCGTCCACCACCAGGATGTGCGCAGGCTCGGCTTCCATTCTCCAATTATACCGACACGTTAACGGGCGTGACCAGCCGCTACGCTTCAGCCGCGCCCCGGCTCGCCGTCGGCGAAGCGGTGACGGTCGTCCTCGTTGATGATGCCGCGGAGCACGGTGCGGAATCCCGCCACCGCCTCGGCGCCGGCCTCGCGGTAGGCGCGCGCGATGCGCCCGCTCTGCTTCTCGGTGAGGATCCGTTCCAGCCCCTCGGCTACCGGCGTCAGGTAGAGGCGGCGGCGGCGGCGGTCGGCGGGGTCTGTCTTTTGCTCGATGAACCCTTCGCGCACCAGATGACCGAGCACTCGCGAAAGGCTTTGCTTGGTGATCTTGAGGATACGCAGCAGCTCGGTCACCGAGATGCCGGGATTGCGGCCGACGAAGTAGATCGCGCGATGATGGGCGCGCCCGAAGCCGTACTTGGCCAGGATCGCGTCCGGCTCGGCCGTGAAGTCCCGGTACGCGTAGAACAGCATCTCCATCGCCTGACGCAGTTCATCTTCGCGCAGGAACAAGGGATTGGCGCCGGATCGAAACGAGACCATGACATCACGTCCGCATGCCCCGGAATTGTCTCCGTGGGCTGAGGTGTCTATTAGGACAGTAATATTGACATATTTGCACAGGAACGGTACTTATGGCAATATCCTTCTGGGAGGACCACAAACAAAGAAAGATGGTTTCATGAGCAGCACTCCGTTCGACGATCGTGATGGCTGGATTTGGTGCGACGGCCAAATGGTCCCGTGGCGCGAGGCCAAGCTCCACGTCCTCAGCCATGCCCTGCACTACGCCTCCTGCGTGTTCGAGGGCGAACGGGTCTACAATGGGACGATCTTCAAGCTCACCGAGCATTCCGAGCGTCTCGCGCGCTCGTCCGAGTGTCTCGGATTCAAGGTGCCCTACAGCATTGCCGAAATCGATGCCGCGTGCCGCGAGACGTGCAAGCTCAACAGCATCGTCGACGGCTACGTGCGGCCGGTGGCGTGGCGTGGCAGCGAGATGATGGCGGTTTCCGCCCAGAACACGTCCATCCACACCGCCATCGCGGCCTGGCCGTGGCCGTCCTACTTCGGACCCGAAGCGCGCCTCAAAGGGATCCGGTTGAAGACGTCGAAGTGGCGCAGGCCGTCGCCCGAGACCGCGCCCGTCCACGCCAAGGCGGCGGGTCTCTACATGATCTGCACGCTTTCGAAGCACGCCGCCGAGGACGAGGGATACGATGACGCGCTGATGCTGGACTGGCGCGGCTACGTCGCGGAATCGACGGGTGCCAACATCTTCCTAACGCTCAACGACGATCGGCTTTACACGCCGACGCCGGACTGCTTCCTCGACGGCATTACGCGGCGCACGGTGATCGCGCTTGCCAAGGCGCGCGGAATCGAGGTGGTGGAGCGCCACATCATGCCGGACGAGCTAGCCGGCGCGACGGAGGTCTTCCTCACCGGCACGGCGGCCGAAGTTACGCCCGTGGGCCAAATCGACGCCAACCGGTATGTGCCGGGCGAGATCACCCGGACCCTGCTTGAAGACTACGACACGGCCGTCCGCAAGGCCCCGGAAAGCTCGGCCTCGGCCGCCTGAAGGGCGTCGTCGGGGCCGCCGCGGGGCCCGAGCAATCGGGGCGCTTGCCGGCCCGCTTCCAACCATCTCAGAGACTGCCGCCCGCTGTTCGATCGCGTATTCGTCGAGCGATTGGGTGATGAAAGCGAAAGCATCGTCGACCGAATCCGCACGGAAGAAGAGCTCGGTATCGGTGGCGCCGATGGTGCCGTGGCGGACGAGAGCCGAGAAGTCCAGCACGTCGTCCCAGTATGCCGAGCCGTAGAGAATGAGCGGCATCCTTTTGGTGAGCTTGCCGGTCTGGACCAGGGTCAGGACCTCGAACAACTCGTCGAGGGTTCCGAAGCCGCCCGGAAAGAAGACCACCGCCTTGGCGAGATAGATGAACCAGAACTTCCGCATGAAGAAGTAGTGGAATTTGAAGGCGAGCTCGCGGGTCGTATACGGATTCACGTGGGCCTCGCCGGGGATCGAGATGCCGAGGCCCATGTTGAGGCCCTTGGCCTCCGACGCGCCGCGGTTGGCGGCTTCCATGACACCGGGCCCGCCGCCTGAGCAGACGACGAACCGGCGTCGGTTGCCGTCGAGACCCTTGGACCACTCTGTCAGTCGCCGGGCGAGTTCGCGCGCGTCTTCGTAGTAGCGCGATAGCGCCACCATCCTTTCGGCTGCGGCGACGTCGCCGCCCTCGGCCCGCGCTTTGTCCAGGGCCGCGCGGGCATCGTCGCCGGACAGGCACCGCGCCGAGCTCATGAAAACGATGGTATCGCTGACGTCCTGGTCCTCGAACCGGGCAAAGGGGTACAAATACTCGGACAGGATCCTGAGCGGTCTTGCATCGACGCTGTCGAGGAATCTTTGGTTTAGGTAGGCCTCGTCGAGGCTGGTTGGCTTGCGCGTCATCCGGCGTCGTCCCTATCGATGTGGGGGGTAGGGGCCGGGTGATCCTTGCGCGTCCGCGCGTGGATCCGCTCGGCGATCCATCGGTTGAGAATGACCGTCACGGAAACTTGGCGTCGCCCGTCGGTCGACGGACGCCTACTCCGCCGCTTTCTTGCGCGCGCCGCGGGTGCTGTTGGACGGGTCATGCCCGGCCGCTTCCCCCTGTTCCCAGTGCGCGAGGGCGGCGGTGTCGGAAGCGCGCGCTTCGACCCAACGGGTGCCGGCGTCGGTGTGTTCGCGTTTCCAGAAAGGCGCCTTGGTCTTCAGCCAATCGACGATGAACTCGCAGGCCTCGAAGGCCGCATGGCGATGGGCCGAGGCCGTGCCCACGAGAACGATCCGATCGCCCGGTTCGAGGCGGCCAAAGCGGTGGATCACGACGCTGGCGTCGAGCGGCCAGCGCGCCCTCGCCTGGGTTTCGATCCGCTCAAGCGCGCGTTCGGTCATCGAGGGGTAGTGCTCGAGCTCGATGACCGAGATCGCACGCTGCTCGCTCATGTCGCGCACGAGTCCGACGAACGCGCAAAGTCCGCCCACGGAGCCGCGACCCGCGGCCAAGCGGTCGAGCTCGGCGCCGACGTCGAAGTCCTCGCGCTGGACCCTGATCACGATCCCCACCGCCGCCCGCGAGGCGGCCTCCGAGCCCCGTCACTCGAAACGCTCCGGCCGGGCAACGCCTCAGCCCCCCGTCACCGGCGGGAAAAAGGCGATCTCGTCGCCGGGCGCGAGCCGGGCGTCAAGCGTGGCATACTCCTGGTTGACGGCGATGCGGACGAGCGAGAGGTCTTCGAACGCGTCCGCGTAGCCCGGGTCCTTCGCGCGCAGCCATTCAACCAGTCCGCGGACGTCGTTCACCGTATCGGGTGGCGAGACCGTATCTTCGGAGACGCCCGCCTTTTCGCGCAACCAAGCAAAGCACACGATCTTCATCCCGTGACCTCGTTGAAGGGCAGAAAATCCACGGTATCACCTTCGACGACGGGGCTTGCGTTCTCGTCCAGTTCCACGAGTCCGTCGGCCTCGACCATGGAGGTGAGAATGCCCGAACCCTCGCGGGGGAACAGTATCGCGACCGGAGCCCCGTCGGCACCCGCCACCAGGCGCGCGCGCAGCCATTCGCGGCGCCCCGTCTTCTTGCCGGCGTAGGAGAAGCCGGCCGTGACCCGAAAGAGGCGCGGCGCCACCTCGCCACATCCGCCCAGCGCCAGCACCACCGGCCGGGCGATGCGCATGAAAGTCACGAGCGCCGCCACCGGATTTCCGGGCAGTCCGAGGAACGTGGCGCCCCGCACTTGGCCGAAGGCGATGGGACGGCCCGGCTTTACCGCGAGCCGCCAGAAATAGAGGCTGCCCAGGCGTTGGACTGCGGACGCGACGTGATCCTCCTCGCCCCGCGAGATGCCGCCGGACGTGATCAATAGCTCGTGTTCGGAGGCGGCCGCGGCGAGCGCGGAGTGAACGGCGTCGCGCGTATCCGGCACGATACCGAGATCGGTGACGGCGCACCCCAAGCCGTCGAGAAGGCTCATGATCGCGTATCGGTTGGAATCGAAGATGCGGTCCCCGGCGCCCGCGGCCTCGGCCGGTGCCGAGTCGGGATCGACAATCTCGTCGCCGGTCGAGAACACGGCGCACCGCAGCCGCCGAAAAACATGAGGCCGCTGGCGCCGACCGAAGCGGCGAGGCCGATCTCCTGCGCCCGAAGGCGCCTTCCTGCCACGAGGATCGTAGCGCCGCGCCGAATGTCTTCGCCCGCGCGGCGCAGGTTGGCGCCCTTTTTGGGCCCCGCTCCGACGACGACGTAAGTCTCATCCGCGCGGCAGTCCTCCTCCATAACCACGGTGTCGGGTCCCGTCGGAATCGGCGCGCCGGTGAACACGCGAAGGGCCTCGCCCGGGCGGGTGGGTCGCTTGAGGGCATGGCCGGCCGCGATTCGCGCGCCCACGGGCAGCCGAGTCTCACCCTTGGCCTCGAGGTCTTCGAAGTACACCGCATAACCGTCGACCGCGGCGTTGTCGGAGGGCGGCACGTCGCGGTCCGAGACCAGATCGCGGGCAAGCGTACGCCCCAACGCCGAGCGAAGCGACACCGTCTCGATCCCGGTCACCGGTTCGATCCGCTGCGCGAGAATCTCGAGCGCGTCTGGAAAGGGCATCAAGCGCTCCGAGTGCGCGAAACTGTCGTCAGCGAGTTTCGGCATCGGTTTCTTCGGTGGCGGCGTGCGGCCCGAGCCCGCAATGTCGGCTGATGAAATCCGCGATCGCCACCACGTCGTTCACGTCGAGGACCGGGAGCGCTACGTTCGCCAGGGCTTCGTCGCTGGCGACTGCGACGACGGTCGGGTCGTCGAGGCAGATCAGGGGCTGGCCGAGGCCCGGGCGATGGACCTCCAGCTTGTCGTGGGGGTGCGACTTGAAGCCTTCGGTGAGAACGAGGTCCACCGGCGACATGTGGGCGAGAAGATCCTCCATTCGCTCTTCCGGGGTGCCGCGCAGCTCATGCATGAGCGCCCAGCGCCTGGCCGACGAGACGAGCACCTCGGTGGCGCCCGCCTGGCGGTGGCGGTACGAATCCTTGCCCGGCTTGTCGACATCGAAGTCGTGATGTCCGTGCTTCATGGTCGAGACGCGCCAGCCCCGGTGGACCAGCTCTGCGACGAGCCCGATCAACAGCGTCGTCTTGCCGCTG
>MPMF02118085.1_pt1 | contig 12090 bp, 8 predicted proteins | sample 1617271 | NCBI WGS metagenome assembly MPMF02 (sample SAMN05944812, study PRJNA350692) | marine metagenome | biome: marine; feature: ODZ; material: water; isolation source: 120 m water sample prefiltered with 30 um filter, filtered on to 0.2 um... | place: Pacific Ocean | collected 2012-04-09... | reverse complement strand
GGTTGAAGCCACCGTCCATCGAGACGACATCGGTGTAGCCGAGTTGTCCGAGCGTGTCGGCGGCGAACGCAGACCGCACGCCACCGGCGCACATGACGACGATGGGCTGGTCGCGGTCGACGACCCGGTTCTCGATGCCGGACTCGAGGTTGCCCCGGGGGATGTGGATGGATCCGGGGATCGCACCCTGCTCGTACTCGTCGGGCTCTCGGACGTCGAGCAGAAGGTGGCCCTCGGCGAGGAGGACCTCGGCACCTGCGGGGTCGGTCTCACGGACGCGCCCCTTGGCAGCCTGCAGGAGTTCACGGAAGGTGGCCATGCCCGAAAGCCTACCTACCCAGTCAGGATTGAAACACTAGTCACCGGCCCGTTCTCAACATTCTCGGCTGACTCAATAGGATCAGCCCAAGCGAAGTTCGCTCCCGTAAACAGCGGAGCACCTAGACGCCTTGTGACCTTCACACCAATTCACTACCACCCTTGTGGATACCTAGGCCGATATGATTCTCCTAGGTTGACCCCAGTGTCCACCCAAGATTGGTTCTTGACGCGATACCCATACGATCCCACCGGGCAGATGGCCACTGAGGGACAAATAGTGACGAAAACGACGATCGACCAACCTGCTTCACACCGAAGCGTTCGATGTTGCAATACTTCCGGACATCGACTCCCACATCGTCCACCCGCATGAACGAACAGGTATATGTTGGGATGAGCGCGGATCTCATCCATCCTGGTCATCTTGCGATCATTGCGACAGCGCGTGGATTGGGCGAGGTGACTGTTGGACTCTTGACCGACGAGGCCATCGCTAGCTATAAGCGTCTGCCTTTTATGAGCTACGAACAACGCCGGATTGTTATTGAGAATATTAAGGGTGTCGATCATGTTGTACCGCAGAATACGCTCGATTATGCTCCTAATTTACGTGCTCTAAGACCGAATTATGTTGTGCACGGAAACGATTGGATGACCGGAGTTCAATCCCGTGTCCGGGAAGACGTTATCAATGTCTTGCGCGAGTGGGGCGGAGAACTCATTGAACCTGAATACACCGAAGGTATCTCCTCTACCCGGTTAAACGCGGCAATGCGCGAGATTGGAACCACACCAGAGATTCGGATGCGTCGATTCCGTCGTCTGCTCAAGAACAAACCACTCATCCGCGTACTTGAGGTTCATAACGGACTTACATCACAGATCGTGGAAACTGCCTCTGCAACAACCGATAACGGCGTTGTCGAGTTTGACGCGATGTGGCTCAGCAGTTTGACAGATTCCGTCGCCAAGGGAAAACCTGACAATGGAATCGTAGACTTTACTTCTCGAGTTCGCACAGTCGAGGAATGCCTGGAGGGCACAACAAAACCACTCATTCTTGACGGAGATTCCGGCGGATTAACAGAACATTTTGTTTTTGCTGTTCGCACTTTGGAACGTCTAGGAGTATCCGCAATCATCATTGAAGATAAGGAAGGTCTCAAACAGAACTCTCTTTATGGTACCTCAGTAGAGCAACGTCAAGCGGACCCAAGAGAGTTTGCCGAAAAGATTCGGGAAGGAAAGAGAATACAAATAACAGACGATTTTTCGATCATCGCACGCATCGAATCGCTGATTCTCCAAATGGGCGTGGAAGACGCATTGCAACGGGCGACCATCTATATTGATGCCGGAGCGGATGCTATTATGATTCACAGCAAGGAAACCAATCCAAACGAGATTTTTGATTTCTGTCAAAGATACGCACAACTGGATCAACGAGTGCCCCTCATTGCCGTACCGTCTACCTATAGCCAGGTGCGGGAAGAAGAACTACGGCAAGTTGGAATTCAAATAGTAATCTACGCAAACCATCTTTTACGAAGTTCGTACAAAACAATGTTGAAGACAGCAGAAACCATTTTGGAGAACGGACGCGCTCTGGAAGTGGAAGAACACTGCCTCTCGATCGGAGACTGCTTATCACTCATTTCCCAACCGCAATGAATCTATGTTGAGCGGTAATACCTTTGTCGAGACTGTACTGGAAGCCGGTATTTCGTTATTCTGTGGTGTCCCTGACTCAGTTTTTCGTGACCTCTGCACATCATTGGATGAGCGACTTGCGCCCGACCAACACATAATCACGGCAAACGAAGGTTCGGCGGTCGCGCTGGCTACGGGGCACTACTTGGGCTCGGGCGGTCTCGCTCTCGTCTACATGCAGAACTCTGGACTTGGCAATGCCATCAACCCGATTGCTTCGTTGGCATCCAAGAACGTCTATGGCATACCGATGTTGCTACTTATCGGATGGCGCGGAGAACCTGGAACCCCTGATGAGCCCCAGCATGTGCTGCAAGGGTTGATGACACTTCCGCATCTCGACGCCATGGGGATCAGACATTCGATCCTGCCTCCCGAGATCGACAGTGCAGTTGCTTGTCTCAACGAAGCTGTAGAGGCTGCCAGGAAGGACTGTTGTCCGGTGGCCTTGATCGTTCGGAGAGATACCTTTGAGTCTTCAGCGACCCAAGTTGTAGCAGACAAGCACTTCGAGCTCAGCAGAGAACAAGCGATACGGATCGTCGCCGACTGCCTTTCTGACCGCGATGTCATAGTCTCCACCACAGGGATGATCTCCCGAGAACTCTTCGAACACCGCCAATCTGAGCGACAGACAGACGTTGTTAGCCAGGACTTTCTCGTTGTTGGCTCGATGGGACATGCTTCGCAAATTGCCTTGGGTCTAGCGCTTGCGCGCCCTGATCGGAGGATCGTCTGCCTCGATGGAGACGGCGCTCTACTGATGCATATGGGGGGGCTCGCTACAATCGGTAGCCAGAGTCCAGAAAATCTGATCCACGTCATACTGAACAATGGGTGCCATGATTCCGTTGGCGGCCAACCCACAGTTGGATTTGCGATCGACATAGCCGAAATAGCTCTCGCATGCACTTATCGTCATTCGTGCCAGGTAATTTCTGCATGTGATTTGAAGCGAGACTTCACATCTCTGATCCAGATGCCGGGTCCCTCTCTGATCGAGATTCGAGTATCCAGCGGGCACCGGAATGGTCTCAGTCGTCCGAGCGATACCCCGCGCGACCGTAAGGTTCAGTTCATGACTTTCCTGGAACCCTAATGCAGAGGACATATTCTGGTCCGGGTCGCATTTGTAATTTGAGATCCCTACTCAATTCCTTAACTCCCGAGCGGGTTTTGTTAGTAACCGGGAATAGTTCTTTCGACAACCTTCATGGATCTCAAGATCTCTCAAGCATTCTCAATCAATATTCGCTTTCAAGATTCCGCTGCTTATCTGAGAATCCGACCCTTACCGAGTTAGAATCTGGGCTCGAAACGTCTTCTGAGTTTGCGCCCGACGTCATTGTCGGTATTGGAGGCGGAAGAGTCTTGGATATGGCAAAACTAATTCGGATTGGCAACGCACAAGATGGTTCACTCCTTGACATCGCACGAGGTAACCAGGCCATCGTGAACAGCGGCCCTCCCTTGATCGCAATACCTACAACATCCGGCAGCGGTAGCCAGGCAACACATTTCGCGGTTCTCTATATTGACGGAGTCAAGTATTCGATCGCCCACAGACTTTTGAAACCAGATTTCGTAATCCTCGATTCCGAATTGACGTACACTCTTCCTAGACTCGTAACAGCGGCTACGGGCATTGACGCACTCTGTCAAGCTATCGAATCCTATTGGAACGTCGCTTCTACAGACTCCTCAAAGACTTGGGCTAAAAGCGCAATTCAATCCATTATATTAAATATTGAATCGGCGGTCCACGAACCGTCACCCAGGTCGCGTGAAGCAATGTGTCGTTCATCACATCTAGCCGGCAAAGCAATCGATATCACCAAGACGACAGGACCTCACGCGCTTTCCTATGGATTAGCAGCGGCTTGCATGATTCCGCATGGTCACTCTGTAGGTCTCACGCTAGGAAGCTTTATTGAATTCAACGCGCTGGTTTCGGAAACTGACAACAACGATCCACGTGGCGTGAGTTACGCTAGAGGAATAGTCGATGATATATGTAGATTGCTTGGTGCTTCGAACACCCAAGAGGCGCGCTTAAGTTTCACAAGGTTGATGGAATCAATTGGCCTTTCCACAAGACTGTCATCGTTCGGGATTACCGACCCTTCAACCTGTGCATCACTAGCAGTCCAAGTCAACTCGGAACGCTTGGGGAATAACCCTCGACAACCCACAACTCGCCAACTCGAGGACCTTCTCATCGATCTTCTCTAGGGTCCGAACGGTCGCGGACGTAAGTGAACTGTTTCTCACTTTCAATCAGAGCTTTGAGGTGTTGGGGAAGCGAACTTCTAGGCTCGAAGCCGAGGGCTACGAAGCGAGCCTTCGGATACCTCCCGCCGTCCCTCACCTCTTCCCCCCTTATCAGATTGGATCCAACAGCTCCAACGTCCCAATTGCTAGTTCATCCTGTCGATGATCTGCTCAACCGCGACCGGAACCATCCTTCCTGGGTTGAAGACGTGTCTGTCTCTAATCTCGGACAGTTTCAACTTCCAATCATTGCCGTCCTGTACGAGCGCCGTTACTACCTCGGGAATCGAGCCGATATCACGCGGAGCAACAAGGGCCCCGAGGCTCCCTCTTACGTCATCTTCATAGCACCCCAGTGGCAACTGTAAGTACGTATCGTTATGCGCCTTTTTTGGAGTATCAACAAACACCGCCGGCCGCAGACACCCGAATGCAAACTCATGGGCAACTCCCGACCACTCACTAATGATTACATCTGCACCCATTAAGGAATCTGTGGAACTGAACGACTGATCGAGCGAGAAATTCGCATCAGAACCATATTTGGCCATCAATTGAGCACCCAGATCGGGTTGATGGCGGGTTGACATAGGGTGAAATCTCAAGACCACTTCTATCGATGCGCCAAGCAGTGCTTGAACAATCAATTCGAGATCGTACTCAATCAAAGACGATGGCCCCCATGTCGGCGCTAACAGGACACTGGGAGCAGTCCTATCTGATTGGACAAACTGTTCTTCCTGTTTGATCAAGTAGTCCAATCTGCAATACCCTGTTTCGAGAAGTTCACGACTATTGAGTCCAAATACTTCGCGCGCCTTCTTGAGTTCAGCAACATGGTGGGGGCCAGAACAAAGAAAGATGTCATAAGAATCGAAAGCATGATCTCGATAGGCGCGGTGCGTGCTCAGAAGCGAATGGAACACGTAGACATATTTGACGTCATTGATCGACCTCTTCAAATGGTACGTGCCGAGATCTGTCATCGTTGTGACAAAGATGCAAGGAGGCAGAGATACCAGGAGCCGTGTGGTGGCGACAATCCCTCCAGTAAAGAGGCCACCCTGATCGCCGATCACGGTGTCAGCGGGGTCGGAAGTCAGGCGAAGAACCTGATGCCCAAGTTCCTCGAGTCGATTAGCAATAGGTCCGATGTGGATCCAATCAGCACGATCCTCAGCAAAGAAGAGTAATACGCAGTCGTGAGCACACGCCTCCCGGACTTTGGTGAATGTTGAAGCTCCGCTTCGGCGCTGCTCCCTGCGAGACAGTGGCATGGGCGTCGTCCTTTCCTCGAAGTCTCTGAGTTCGTTCACTTCGTGGCGATAATTCGTACCGAAGACACGCCGGCTCCACGCATCCGTTCTTTGATCTGTGGCCTAACTGCACGTGGGCCTAGTCGAATTACAGCCACGCCATGTTCGCGAGTCATCCAAGGGCTCGTTACCTACTCGTATCACACCCGCAGGCTCCAGATCGTTGTTCCCCGACCTGACCATGACAGAAGTCTTCCAACTGGTCCGTCCCCTAATAACCCGATGCTGCGCCAACACCACGTATAGTGCGCCGGATGATTGCATATCTTGACCCCGGCACTGTATCCATGGTTCTCGCCGCTGTGGCTGGCGGGATGGCAGGTATCGCTGTCCTCCTTCGGCTCTACTGGCATCGACTGCTTGGTCTCTTCTCTGGCAAACATCGAATGGCCGCGCAAGACCTACTTCGCACGCAAAAGAGTTACAAGAAGGACGATGAGGAAGAAGACTGATGCCAGCGGCCGCTGGCTAGCCACACTCACTTCAGATTCTCACAACCCGGTGTGATGCCGCGCACAGCTGAGAAGAATCCTCGGCTTCTTCATCCGCACCAAAGAGGCACTTTCGCTCGTGCGATTTCGTAACTGTCCAACCGCGCCTCATGCGAACAGCTGTCCAAGACATCCTGATCCCAGCCAATCATCCACTCAAAAGACGGTAATAACGTCCGCCTCACAAGCGTCGCTGCCGAGCCATCGGACTAGTTCCTCGTCGTCAGGTAAACAGCATTGTCTATGCCTCAAGCAGGATGAATCTTCTTAGGTTGCTAAATCCGCGCACTCGCCAAACGATTCAATTCCTTGGTCTCATTCGAATCGCTCGCCACCTCAGTGAGCAACTGAGTTCGACTCGAAGACACATGGCGAGGAACTGAAGTGCCACAGTCACCTTCTGCCACCTGGCCCCGAAATGAACTGACTACCGAGGCGGACCGCGGCATCCGAACGTGGCAACTGTCCATCAGCCGATTCTTCGTCGTTACCGCTCTCTCTTCGCTGGCGATTGGCCAGCCTCTTCTCGACCTTTACGGCGCGCATCCGGCGATCTTCTCGAGCGCCGACCTCACGAGGACCGAGTCCTGGCTCTTCGTGGCCCTCGTACTCCTCGTGCCTCCAATGACGGCCACTGCAGTCACGGTCGCTGCCCATACCATCGACGAACGCCTTGGACGATTCGTACACCTCACGTCTTGCGCTCTGCTACTAGCTCTGTTCGGCCTGGTAGTCGCCCGGCATGTCAGTTCGGATAGCGACATTGTGAGCCTGGCGACTGCATCGATGATCGCCGCTGCCGGGATCTTCGCCCTCGCTACCCGACCAGTCATGACGATGTGGCTCCGGTATGCATCCTTGCTCGCCCCGCTGATTTTCTTGGCCTTTCTCTTTGGCTCGCGGTCGGGCCCGCTCCTTTGGCAGGACGAAGCACAGGTGGTCGAGACCACCCCTACGCAGAACCTGCCTCCAACACTCATTGTCATCTTCGACGAGTTGAGCCTGGCACCGCTGCTCACATCGGTGGGGTCCATCAACGCTGATCGCTTTCCGGGAATCTCGGGACTGGCCGACGCGTCGACCTGGTACCGGAATGCCGCATCGGTGAGCAACTTGAGCGAACATGCAGTTCCGGCAATCCTGACTGGACAGCTCCCGGATTTCGATCGGAGTCCGTTCTCGTGGGATCACCCGAAGAACCTGTTTACCCTTTTCGGGAACCTATACCGGATCGATGCACACGAACCGCTAACTTCGCTCTGTCCATCGGCCGTCTGTGCCACACAAGCCGATGTCCAGTCCAGAGTGCTTCAGCAGGAAATCGTCGTGGACGATCTGCTCGAGGTGGCGGCGGGTCTCGATCTGCCGAACGGTGCAGCACTCAGGCCGGTGTCGATCGCAGGGTTGGGTCGCGACTCGCTCTGGTCCCACGCTCCACTGAGCGTGGACCTTCCCCTGCCGGCTGTGGGTGGCTTGCTGCAGTTCTCGTACGGGATCGCCGGCGAGGAAGCCTTCACCTCGGACCATGCTGACGGTGTGCTGTTTCAAGTGAACGCACAGTATGCGGACGGTAGCGAACAAACCCTGTTCGAGGACACCTACATACCAGGCGTGGATCCGGTGTTCCCCGAGTGGCGTTCGACCCAGGTGGATCTCTCCGGCTCAGAACCAGCGGTGATCGGCCTGTCGTTCATCACCGACGATCGCGGCAACGCCAACTACGACTGGTCAGCCTGGTCCGAGATCGAGATCACCCGAACAGTCGAAAGAGACGGCGAGCCGACGGTCGGTCCCACGACCACAGGTCCCACCGGCAACTCCGCTCCTCCGTTGAGCGCCGAGATGTCCGCGCCCGGGAATCTCCGAAGATTCTTAGAGGACGCCCTCATCGTCTACGGACATCTGAGCCTTCCGCCCAGCCTCGTGGCGAGTCTCCCCCAAATCGACAGTAGTTGGGGTGACTTCACTGACCATGCGAACGAGGCAACAACGGGCAACGGTCTTGAATCAACCACGTCAGTTCAGCCAGACATCCTCACTGAGGACGAGGCACAGTCAATCGATATAGGAGAGATCTTTCAAGCGTTTCGCAAATCGGATTCGGGAGCCGGACAGTTGGCAGTCCTAGAGACGATGGTCGAACACCTCATCGCGGCCTCCTCGGCTCCACAGATCGACGAAAGACCACCGATGGCGGTCTTCCACGGGATCATCCCGCACCGGCCCTATGAACTGACGCCCGACGGCCGCGTGTACAAGACCGACACGTACGCCAACTGGGGGACTTCAGAACACCCTCTGGCCACGTCCAGGCAGTTCTACCAGCGATACCTGATGCAGGTCGCGAACGTCGATCAAATCCTCAACGAGATGATCGACGCCCTACAACAGGGAGGTGTCTGGGACGACCTCCTCCTCATCGTTGTCGCTGATCACGGGATCACCTGGAGGCCCGAGGCCAATCCGCGGGAATCAGTCCACGACCCGGAGGGCGCCTCGGACATCTTCCGGGTCCCCCTCTTCGTCAAACTCCCTCAACAGGCAGTCGGGCGAATCGACGACTGTCCGGCCTCAACCATTGACGTGCTCCCCACAATCGTGGCGGCGCTCCAGGTATCCACGGACTGGCAGTTCGACGGTGCTGACCTGACGTCTGGCTGCCCCGCTCGCGAGGAACGCGACCTCTTCGACGCCAAAGGCAACCAGGTCGAAGGCTTCGGCGAAGGCCTCGACGACCTGTTCGAACGCGCAGTCGCCTATCGGGAGTGGGTGGCCGAAGAAGGCGGGGTAGGTGCCATCGCCGCAATCGGACGATCGGCCCCACTCGTCGGTGGCTTCATGCCGGATGACGCTCCACGCAGTACTGACGTGGAAACCTGGACCCTCGATCAACGCAAGGCGCTGAAAAGTCTGGTGGCCGATCCACCTGCCGGCTCGGCCGTTCCCGCCTGGGTGAGCGGCGAGATCAAAATCGCTACGGACCTATCGCCGGGCACCGAGGGGCTGATTGTGGTCGATGGGATCCACGCCGGTGTCGTCGTCCAACTCGACGGAGCCAAGGCCGGAACCGTTCCGTTCTCAGCGATCATCGACGTCGCCCTACTGCGAAATGGGCCGGCAACGACATCGCTCACGATCCACCTTCCTGACGGGAGCCTCTTCGACGCAGGACCACCTTCCGATTGAAGTGAGCACGGCCGCTCAACCCAGGATCTGCGGCAGCACCTCCGCGATCTGACCCCGCAGCACCACGTCGGCCAGATCGTCCATCTCGGTCGGCTCGCCGTTGAGCACCACCACCTTTGCGGTCAGACTTCATCCAATGGGCAGCCTCAATGATCCACGGCCGGGGGCAACCGACACGCCTGACAATTCGAATCGGCCATCGGGAAGATGGTGCTGTCTGACGAGACTGGCCCAGCATCAGGAGCGCTCGGTTCAACATCTCCAAGTCTCAACCAGACGGGCCCACACGACTAACCTGAAAATGGAATCAACGTTGTCGGTGGCTCCTCCACGTGGCGACCTCAAGACGAAGGAGGTCCACCCATGCTCTTCCCATCGCCCCAGCAGTCAACTTAGAACCCGAGACTTCCTTCCATTCCTTCAGAGGCACTTCTTTCACCCCATGAGTAGAAAGGTCTTCTTCGTGCTTCGAGTACGACAAGAGGCGTTGGAGAATTTCGATGTCAAATATCCAGCGAGTCCGGCATGGCAATGAGAGAACTGTCTTCAACCTCTCGTCCACGAGGAACCACTTAGCTCCACATTGCGTGTCATAGATTGTTGTTCGAAGCACCATTGAAGCCAAAGTCGCGAAGAATCTACTCAGATAGTGGCGAGCCGCCGACCGTTCGACATGATATCCCAATAGCCGAACGCGTGAACCAATAACGACTCGTGTACGCTGCGAATCGAGGATATGATCAAGTAGCCGGAGCATTTCTTCCGGCGGGGCTGCCAAGTCGGCATCAAGAAAACCGACAACTTCAACGCCTGTGGATATAGCGTGAAGCATTCCAAGCCTAACTGCTTCGCCCTTACCGCGGTTCTCACTTAATCTCAGCGAGGCAAAGCCCGAGTACTCCTTGCATGCAGTTTCTATAACCGCAGCGGTCCCATCGGTACTCCCGTCGTCAACAAGAAACACGGTCACGCCCGCCTTGACGAACATGAGAAGCCGCTCTGGCGCGAGTCGGTGTTCCTCATTGAAGCAGGGCACGATCACGCCAACTGCTACCACCTGTGACTCCATGGGGCTCAGTGTTCCTCGGGAATCGGGCGCCGTTCCTCGGGAATCGGGCGCCGCTTGACAGCGTTCGCTGAGACGGACGCGAAGCCACATGCGATGCGAGAGCAGGGATGGAGTGTCATATTGGGTATGGAGTTTCGGGCGTCGATCATCGTTCCGAGTCCCTGTCCAACCGTGAGTCGATCTCAGAGTGAAATTCCCGTATACCATATCTTGGAGAACCCGCCTGGCCGCCACCCCAACCTGAGTGAAACCTGAGTCGGTTGACAGACTTACACTAGGCTTCACGCTTAACGGAGTTGAACCAGTTGCCATCTTCTAGACTAGATCAGAGATACAGGAAAGATCATTAATGGAACAACCTGAAGAGCTCTTACGACTGGGACGCGATTTCTCTTGGTTCCTAAATAGCGTTGCCCAATTCCAAGATGACGTCTGGATCGTCACAGAAAAGCTTCCCGACTCAACATTTATTGATGAGGTGCACGCTGAAGTAGCAGAGTTGGAGGAACAAAGTTTATGGTTCACTGTCCGAAATGAATTGATTCTCCGATACATACAGGCCTCGGTCCTGCCAACCTCGATCTGGGAGGTAGGCGCTGGTACAGGGGTCGTTGCGAGATCGATCGCACGAACTGGAACGCCTGTCGTAGCGGTGGAGCCCAGTTTCGGTGGAGCTTCAGGAGCCGCTTCAGGTGGAGTCTTTAGCATCGCCTCCACCTTGGAGTCCCTTCACCTGCCGACACAGTGCCTGCCCGCCATTGGTCTATTTGATGTAATCGAACACCTGGACCACCCGGCAGGACTACTGAACGAATGCCATCGCGTACTCGAACCGGAAGGACGCCTATTCATCACAGTTCCAGCAGTTCCATGGCTCTGGAGCGACTCGGACGACACTCTGGGTCACTATCGCCGTTATACGAAGACTTCGCTCACACAAGATCTTGAGAGTTGCGGGTTCATTGTGCAGGACTGTTCATATCGTTTGTGGAGTCTGGTGTTACCGGTCGCCTTGATCCGCTCACTCCCCTATCGGTTAGGGATCCGTGGCGGTGGCAGAGCAAGGATCGATCGCCAACTCGGATTCTCGTCGCAGGCGCTGTCAAAGCTCCTGCTACTGATTGAGCGAGCCGCTCATGGTCGAAGCCCTATTGGCACTTCGCTGTTTGCTCTAGCGATGCGACCTTAGATTGTCCAGCCTGGGGCTCGAAAGAGTTGGCGCGGTTCTCTCGTTCACAGCTGGCTACGTGGACGTACTTGCAGATCCCAACAGGGGGACGAGAACTGAGGTGAGCCTTCAATACGCCGTGCTGGTAGGTGCGGGCCTCGGCACCCACAGTCACACTGTGTGCATAACTGTCGGATTGGGTTAAGCGTGAACACATCGCCGACAGGCAGGGTCAGGTGCCAAATATGTGATCGCCACCTCATTCTTTCGTTTCCCGCCACTTGGCCCTTGCCGCCGGAACACAACTTGTGAAACTCTCCAACCATGTCGATCCAATAGTCTCAGTACTGAAAGGCTAATCAGAAATCAACCCAGGATCTGCGGCAGCACCTCCGCGATCTGGCCCCGCAGCACCACCTCGGCCAGGTCGTCCATCTCGGTCGGCTCGCCGTTGAGCACCACCACCGGCCGACCGGCTCGCACGGCCTCCGGCACCATGAGGTTCACCGGACCCACACTCAATGTCGTTCCGACGGTCAGGACCACATCCGCCTCCCG
>MPMF02141795.1_pt1 | contig 12104 bp, 9 predicted proteins | sample 1617271 | NCBI WGS metagenome assembly MPMF02 (sample SAMN05944812, study PRJNA350692) | marine metagenome | biome: marine; feature: ODZ; material: water; isolation source: 120 m water sample prefiltered with 30 um filter, filtered on to 0.2 um... | place: Pacific Ocean | collected 2012-04-09... | reverse complement strand
GTGATGAAAGTGAAAAGAGAAGAATTTTTAACAAAGCGAAAAAAAATGTATTGAATAAAATTATAGAGCAAAAACTCCAGTTACACTACGCGAAACTAAGCAGGTTAGAGGCTAGCAAAAACGATATTGATAACGCGATAGAAGATATTAAAACGAATAAAAATTTTTCTGATGAAGTGTTTCAGGCTGCCCTGGAACGTGAAGGTCTGACTTTTAAAATCTACCGTGATTCACTGAAACAACAAATTACTTTATCTAGAGTATTGAATGCAGAGGTAAGGAGCAGAATAAAGATAAATGAAAAAGAGGTGAAGAGCTATTATTTAAAAAATAAAAAGAAATTTCTAAAACCTTTAGAAATCAAAGCATACCACATTATTTTTGTTGTTAGTGATAAAGATACTAAAGCTAAAACTATGAAGCAGAAGAAAAAGGCCTTGCGCGTGCTAAAACTTGCAAGGAAAGGCGATGATTTTATAGAGCTCGCAAGGACCCACTCTGAAGGGCCTTCAAAAAATTCCGGTGGCGACCTGGGATGGGTAAAAAAAGGCGCCATGATCTCTTCATTCGAAGATGCGGCATTTTCTTTAAGAAAAGGTGAAATCAGCGGGTTGGTTAAAACCGATTATGGTTATCATATAATAAAAGTGGTAGATAGAAGGAAAGCAAAAAACGGGACACTGGATGAAGCAAGAGATGAAATAAAAAATGTTCTTTTCAAAAATAAATATGAAGACATATATGATAAATGGATGGGCGAACTTAAAAAGAATGCTTTTATAGAAGTTTATCTGGAAAAAGAATCTAATAAAAAAAGATATTCATCTTTAAGTACTAAAAAAAAGAACAGAAGTTTGCGCAGTGATAATCCCGGCTCGAACGGGAAAATACGTCATAAAACAAGAGTAAAGAGAAAAGAAAATGCAAAAACAAATTCAAAACCGATAAACTCTGAAGATAAGATAAAAATTTCAAAGTTTATTTTGAGATGGGAAAAAGCTCGTGAAACTAAAAACCGGCGTAGACACTTTTCTTTTTATTCAAAAAACTTCAAGACCAATGGACTAAGCCTAAAGGAATGGAAAAAAATGACAGAAAAAGAATATGAGGAATATAAATTTATTGATATTCAAATACGTGATTTTCGAGTGTTTAAACGAGATAGTTTTTATGTTGCTGCTTTTGATCAGAGGCTTAAATCAAACGTCAATGATAAGATTAGACTGGTAAGGCTTTATTTAACAAAAAATAAAGATGAATTTAAGATTGCAAGGGAGAAGTGGCTAAATTCACCTGACACCCATAAGGAATTTTTTAAAAAACCTCTTTTAAGTTACAATACCATCCCAAAATCTTCCTCAAAGCTATCCAGCAAAAAGAAACGTTTACGTATGATACAACCTCTTGGACTTTTGTGATAGCATAGTTATTTCCAGCTAATCTGACAGGATAAAGCTCACTCTAAACAGGATAAGATGCATAAGGTTTTTGTCTTCCTGACAGTTTTGTTAATCCCGTTAAAAAAATCAGGAATCAAAAAGTTAAGCGGATGAAAATTAATAAAGAAATTTATAAAAAAATAGAAACTATTGTCAGATCAGAATTTGTTTCTGACGCAGAGGAAGACAAGTTTTGTTATTCCTATGATGCGGCCGGGGGAAAATCACTTCCGGATATTGTGGTTCGACCGGGTACTGCAGAAGAAATTTCAAAAATTATAATGCTTGCTAATGAATATTTTATACCGGTTATTCCACGTGGTTCAGGCTCGGGATTTGTCGGCGGTTCTACTCCTGTTTCTGGTGGAATAGTGCTAGTTTTGACCCGAATGTCCAAAATTATTTTTGTCGATGAGGATAATTTAACAGCGGAAGTAGAGCCCGGTGTTATAACTAAAAAATTGCAGCAGGAAGTGGAAAAAGCAGGGTTGTTTTATCCGCCTGACCCGGCGTCATTAAAATTTTCTACTATAGGTGGAAATGTGGCTGTGAATTCCGGCGGGCCAAGGGCAATCAAATATGGTGTGACAAAAGATTATATACTCGGATTAGAAGCCGTGCTTCCCACCGGAGAGATTATCCATACAGGTGTAAAAACAGTAAAAGGAGTAGTAGGATATGACCTGACACGATTGCTGATCGGTTCTGAAGGTACCCTTGGCGTTATTACAAAAATACTCTTAAAACTATTACCTAAACCAAGAAAAGTTAGAACAGCATTAGCCATATTCCCGGAAGTAGACGATGCTGCGAGGGCGGTGACTGAAATAATTCGCTCAAAGATTATACCTGCCACGCTTGAGTTTATGGATAGTACCGCATTGCAGTGTGTTGAGAGTTATATTGAAATGGGCCTCCCGAAGAATGCAGGAGCGATGCTGTTGATAGAAGTGGATGGAGATGATGATGTTGTGGAAAAAGAGATTAAACAAATTGATCTTTTGTGCAATAAATATAACGCTGGTCAGATAGTTATTGCCGCGGATGATAAGGAGCAGGAAAAGCTCTGGGTAGCTCGCAGGGCAATATCACCAGCTCTTGGACGTTTAAAGCCGACTAAAATCAATGAAGATATTGTCGTTCCAAGAAATAAAATCCCTTCCATCATAAAACGAATAAGAAAAATTGCCGCAGATTTTAATCTCACTATTATAAATTTTGGGCATGCCGGTGATGGGAACATTCATGTAAATATCATGACAGATAAACATGACAAAGATGAATATGAACGAGCAGAAAAGGCTGTAAAAGAAATTTTTTCAGCGGTACTGGATTTGGAAGGCACTATTTCTGGAGAACATGGAGTGGGTTTGACCAAAAGTCCGTATATTAGAATGGAAGTAGAGCCGGTAGCATTACAGAAAATGAAAGAGATAAAAAAAATATTCGATCCGAATAACATTATGAATCCCGGCAAAATATTTTGATCTTGGCAGTCCCTGGCATCAACCCTTCGGGCGGTTTTCCATTAGAACCCGTCAAATTTTATCATCGTGATAATTTGTCACCGTCATTTGCTTAATTTGAAAAGCAATGACTCTTTTAACTTCTGCCGCTTCTGCTTCAGGAAAGATACCTTCTTCTTTAAGAAAATCATCGAAAAAGGGTCGAGTCCACTCTTGGCTGTAAAAGAAATAATGTGAAAAAGATTTAACTTTAATAAGAAATTATTAATGCAGCCAAGAGTGGACTCGACCCTTTTCGACCCCTTTTCCCTTTTCTTTCCTGTGTGTCTTAGTAAGTTTGTGGCAAATAACACTATAAGCTGATAGCTCCCTACAGGACACATCAAATATTGACGCTCAAGATCATTGAATTATAAGCATATAAAAATATTTTAAGATTTTTTTGACATTTCTAAAAAAACATCTATAATTTTTTTTATGAAGTGTCAGATAGATCATTACCAAATAATTAGCTCCCACCCGAAAATGAATGAGATCTTCCAGTTGGTCGATAAAGTTGCTCCCACTGACAGTACTGTGATTATTTATGGAGAAAGCGGCACAGGCAAGGAATTGATTGCCCGCGCATTGCACTTCAACGGCAAAAAGTTAAAAAAACCTTTTATCACTGTGAACTGCGGGGCCATCCCTGAAGAGCTTTTGGAAAGTGAACTTTTCGGGCATGAAAAAGGTTCTTTCACCGGTGCTATCCGTACACGAATCGGACGTTTTGAGCAGGCGAACGAAGGAACTATTTTCCTTGATGAAATAGGTGATATGAGTTCAGTTCTCCAGGTAAAAATTTTAAGAGTTCTGCAAAACAAAACCTTTGAAAGGGTAGGGGGGACAGAAACAATTAATGCGGATGTCCGGATTGTTGCTGCGACAAATAAAAACCTGGAACATGCTATTGAAGAGGGCAAATTCCGTGAGGATCTTTATTATCGTTTAAACGTAATTCCAATACATTTGCCGGCTCTGAGAGAGAGAAAAACAGATATCCCTGTTCTTGTAAGTCATTTTGTTTCATATTTCAATGAAACTATGCAGAAACAAATAACGGAAGTTCCGGATGAGACACTTAAGTATCTTATGGATTATAGTTGGCCGGGAAATATTAGAGAACTCGAAAACCTGATGGAAAGGTTAGTGATACTAAACGGTAAGGGGGCTATCTATCCGGATAATCTTCCTGAAAGAATTTTAGGGAAACCAGTTGAAGAAATTAATCTTGATCAGAAAGAACTCTTTGACGATGATCATGTTGCCGCTGAGTCTTTAGCCCTCAGAGACGCCTTCAAACCGAAATTTTTTGTTGGAATAACAGATGAGGGGATTGATCTTAAAAAGATGGTAGAAGATTTTGAAAAGGAGCTTATTGTTGAAGCTCTGGACAGAACAGATTGGGTTAAAAATAAGGCGGCAGGTCTTCTCGGATTAAATAGAACCACTCTCGTGGAAAAAATAAAAAAACTTCAACTCACCAGGGAAGTAGTTTAGATAAGAAATTTTTGTTCTTATTCGAGGACTATCTGCCAGGTACTTTTAAAGTGCCTGGCAGATTTTTTGAGACATTATTTAACCACCCTCAAGTGATTTCTCTTTTTGACCGATTTCTTCTTTTTTGATAAGGGATATTTCTTTTTACTTGATTTTTTAGGCGGCTGGATTGTTTTTTTCTCCGTGACAAATTGAATTATCGCGTTAGTGCCGCTCATCATGATAATGCATTCCCAGGGAAAAAAACAGTTGAAATAGTTATTCCCAAACTTCATAGGGGCACTTATTCCTTTTTTATCATAGGTCAGGTTTGGAGTAGGAGAATTGCCTACAACAAATGTCTCCATTTTCTTTTCGTGTAGACTTGAAGGTATCTCTATCTGATCTGAACCGCTGATAAGGAGTGTAAGATATACATCCCCCTGTTCGTAAAACCAATCAAATACAGGAATTTTATTTATAAACGTCATAGTTACAAAATAACGGAAACTTATATTTTGATTACTTGCTCTTTTACATTATCACCGTTTATGTCTGGAATTCCAACGCTATTATACAAAGCCCTAAAAACAATTCAATTATTATTTTGCTGGATTTTTTTGACTTATGCTGAATAGGAGTATCTGGTAGCGCCTCAATTTTTTTTTAATAACCTGTGTTTCTCTGCAGCTACACTATTGGTGAAGTTGAATAAAGAATAAAATAACGACCGGGAGATTCTTCGCTGGTGCTCAGAATAACAATCTAAACCCTCCCGCGTGTCATTTTGAGGGAGTAGATTCACTTCGTTTAGCATAAACTCCGCGACCGAAAAATCTCGTTTTTTGCAAAATTAAAGCTAACTTAAGTATAGTATATATTATTTTAATACCTGCTCGGACAGTGCCGGAAAAAGTCCCTGTAATTTTAGATTCACCAATTCTTTTTCTATAACTGACAGGCACTTCTTTGATCCTTAAATTGTGAATAATTGCCTTTGCCTGCATCTCGACATTCCACCCAAAGGTAGTATCTTGCATATTTATTTCCAGTAGTTTTTGAAAGCGTATTGCTCTTAAAGGACCACAATCTGTATATTGAAAACCAAAAAACCACTTAATTAACAATACGGCAAATTTATTGCCTATAAGAGCCTGTGGTAAAATTGCTCCTGGTTCCCTTCTGCCTGAGATTCGCGTGCCAAGAACAAAATCATTTTGATCATCAATAATTGAGTTGATAAGAGAAAGAAGCTCTTCTGGAAAATCACTGTAATCAGCGTCAAGAAATACGATGATGTCCGGTGACTTATTTTTAAAGTATTCGATCCCTTTCAAACAGGCTCTACCATAACCTCTGCGGGATTCATTGATAACCTTAATACCTATATCGGTACAAATTTTTTCTGTTTTATCGAAACTCCCGTTGTTTACCACTACAAGATCATAAGATAAAGTCTTTGGAATATCTCCAATGACGAGAGGGATTGATTGTTCTTCATTAAAGGCGGGAATAACAATTGCTATTTTCATGAGCCAACGGGTAATTAAATTTTTCTCAGTTCAAGGAGGATAATTTTCCTCGGGTCAGCTTTTTTAATAGTAATCTGATAATCTTCTAATATTAATACATCTCCGTTTTTTGGAATTTTCCCCATTTTATGAATTACAAAACCAGCAGCAGTCTCATAGTCACCTGATGGAAACGCAATTCCAATATTTTCTTTTATCGCATCGATTTCCATTGTTCCTTTTATTTCATAACAATCATCTCTTTTTTCAACATAAGAATGGGAAGTTTTATCGAACTCGTCTTGAATCTCGCCTACGAGTTCCTCCAAAATGTCTTCTATGGTTATTATGCCTATTGCTGCGCCGTATTCATCCACAACAACTGCAATATGGTTCCTCTTTTTTTGCAATTCTTCTAACAGGTCGTCTATTCTTTTGCTCTCGTGAACATAATAGACCGGCCGGATTATGCTTTGTATCCCATATTCGTCTTCAGGTAGATTTAAAAGATCGAAGGTATGAAGAATACCTGTAATGTTAAAAATTCGATCCTTAAATACGGGGAAGCGAGAGAATGCGCTTTCTCGGGCTTTTCGGATAGTGAAACGAGCAGAGGAAGCTTCATCAATTGCAATCAAATTAATCAAAGGGACCATGCATTCACCCGCAGTTGTATCCCTGAAGTCAAATATCTTTTGAATGATTTTTTTATCATCAGAATCCAGTTCTGACTGGCCTTTTCCCGGCATTGATAGAGCACGTAGTTCCTCGCGGGTAATAAAATGTTTTTTAAATCCTTGTGTAGGTGTTGATAGGTCCAGAGTGTAGTTAGTCATTTTTGATGTAATTTCAACAATAGGATAGAATATTTTTAACGCAATTTGGAGCGGCCGGATAATTACTGTAGCAATACTGTCCGCCTTTTCTTGAAAGATAGCCTTCGGTATGATTTCGCCCAACAGGAGTATTATTGGGAACATGATAATGGTGGCATAAATATCTCCCCGCTCTCCAAACAACTCTACCAGGTAAGCCGTCACAACAGCAGTACTGGTAACCACGGCAAAGTTTGTTCCAATTGAAGTGGCTCCAAATATTCTCTCCGGTTTGTCTAGCAATTCTTCTACACTTCTAGCTGCTTTAGATCCTGATTCTGACAGGTGCTTGAGTTTTAATCTATTAACTGAAATCAAGGCTAATTCAGAACCTGAAAAAAAGCCTTCCAGCAATAAACAAAATATAACTATTATAATAACAGCAGTAAATTCCATGGTATTAAGACAATAAATTGTAAGATTTTTTATTTAACTCCAGATTTTTATCAGCGTCTATCTTTTTCTCCATAATTATTTTTAAAATACGAGGTCCTTTTATTTTCTCCACTGTAAACTTAAAATTTTCATGTGTAACAGATTCACTTAACTGGGGAATCCTGCCAAACAACCCGAAAACAAATCCTCCAATACTATCAAATTCGTTTTCAGGCAAAGACGCCTTAAACTCCTTGTTAAATTCCTCTACTTTTAGCATGGACGATAAAGAATACTTTAAATTATTTTTCTTGATAATAAGAGAATCATCTTTTCTCGTTTCACTTTTTATGTCACCGACTAATTCTTCAAGTACGTCTTCTAGAGTGACAACTCCAGCCAGGGCTCCATATTCGTCGAGTACCATTGCTATATGTTTTTTGTTATCTTTAAATTCTTTTAGAAGTTCATGCATTTTTTTTGAACTTGGAACAAAAAAAGGAGAATGAAGAAGTCCTCTCAGTTTTACTCCGGATTTTTGCTTGCGATTGTATCGTTGCAGGTCTTTTATGTAAAGAATTCCTATGATATTATCAGCGCTTTTATCATAAACAGGAATCCGCGAAAAAAAATTCTCCTTAATTTTTTGGAAAGCAGTTTCCAGGTCATCATCAGCATTTAAGGAAAAGACATCCACCCGTGGAGTCATCACCTCTTCCGCGGTTGTTTCGCCAAACCGGATTACATTATGGATCATTTCTTTTTCATCCGATTCCAGAACTCCCTCGTTTTCCCCTACAGATACAAGTGTATGAAATTCTTCTTCTGTAATAATAGGTTTGTTTTTGGTTGCTTGGCTTCCCATAAGAGCGACCACAGTCTTGGTTATCCGGGTTATCATCCACTGTAATGGATAAACCAAAGTATAAAAAAACTTTAACTGTCGGGAAGCAAAGAGAGAAAACTTTTCGGAATGTCTGATAGTGAATGTTTTGGGAGTGATTTCACCCAAAAAGAGTAAAAGGAACGTGCCGAATCCAATTGCCAGGGCAATCCCTTTATTTCCAAAAAAACTGATGGAAAGAGAAGTAATAAGAGCGGCAACTCCAACATTTACCAGCTCATTCCCAATATAAATAGTTACCATCAACTTTTTGGGGTCTTCGAGCAACAAGGCAACCAACTGTCGGGAATATTTTTTACTCTCTTTGAAATTGTCAATAGTAATCCGATTAAGAGAGAAAAAAGCGGCCTCACACCCAGAAAAAAAAGCTGAGCAGATAAGTAAAATAACCAACAGAACAAATCGAATTATTAACGATTCATCCAAAAAGTGTAAATCCTCCTCAACAGGTTAATAAATTATTCCCTATTGGTTTACTACAATAACTAAGTTTCCCAATTTGGAATCCAAAATCTGCACTTTGCAATTTATTTATTCCTTCAATATTTTACCAGTATCCGGTACACAACAAAATAGCTCAATTTAAACGACCGGGTTGCCGCAATAACAGAAACTGCATGAAGAGCAATGGTATGAGAGAAAGGGATGAAAGTCCCAATAGCAAAAGCAAGTGAACTACGGTGAGGGAATTCATCGGTTGATAAGATTTTGTGAAACCTGATTTTGATAGCTTTGCGAGAAATCATGGAACTAAAATATTATACATTAAAAAAATAAAAATTATCAATTTTTTTTAAAATGGTCATATCCCGTTTGGGATAGGGGTTTTTCTTTTCCATCAGGAGAAACCAGAATGATCCCGTGTTTTTTGTTCAATATCTCGCCGATATTTGTTATAGGGATTTTCATTTTCTTCCATTGTTTTTGAAGCTGTGGAACTTTCTTTTGCTTAATAGTGAAGAGGAGTTCATAGTCCTCCCCTCCAAAAAGAGCATAATCAAGTATATTTTTATTTATGGATTTATTAAATTTCCTTAAAGCGTAAGAAAGAGGTATTTTGTCGAGATAAATCCTTGCTCCGCATTTACTTTCTTCGCATATCCGTTTAAGGTCGGATGCCAACCCGTCACTGAGATCGATCATGGCCGATACACCTATCTTTTCAGCTAAAATTTGCCCTTCATCCAAACGGGGTTTTGGACTGAGATGGTATTCTGTTATCTTATTTTTTTTTACAGGATTAGATCTTTTTAAAATTTCCAAACCAGCGGCAGAATTTCCTAAAGTTCCTGTCACAAAAATCTTATCTTTATCCCTGGCTCCAGATCTTAGAATCAAGGTATTTTTTTTGACCTCACCAACAACAGTAATGCTGATAATCAAACCATTGACAGATTTCGAGATATCTCCACCTATAATATTGCAATTATATTTTTTTGCCATGCTTTCAAAGCCAGCATATAATTTCTCGACAAATTCAACCCTGGTGGAAATTGGTATCCCGAGAGAAATTAAAATATAAAGAGGGGAACCTCCCATAGCTGCAATATCGCTTAAATTAACAACTATAGATTTTTTACCTAACATTTGAGGGGAAATGTTAGGTAGCTCAAAATGGACATCTTCAATGAGGGTGTCTGTGGTGAAAAGCATGTCGTGATCAGGTGCGGCAACAATAGCGCAATCATCTCCCGGACCAAGCTTTATACGATGAGAACGTTTTCCTATTTTCCTACGCAATTTTTCTATTAGCCCAAACTCACCAATTTCATCTATTTGCATGTTTATATTTTAATATATCCTCTTACCATAAATAAATTGTTTTATTAAGAAGACGGTTTCTATATAATAATATTTAAGAAGCAAAAGCAGAAAATTTTTGCATAATTGTTTAGATTTTCGGGGCGTGGCGCAGTCTGGTCTAGCGTGCTTGACTGGGGGTCAAGTGGTCGGAGGTTCAAATCCTCTCGCCCCGATCATTTTTTTCAATGGGTTGCGGAGATTGAGAATTTCCAAAGCCCTCCACTGTAGTCAAATTGTAGTCAGAATTTAAAATATCTACTTGGCACCGTAGCAGCATTGATGAGCTATTTTGTTTTGCTCCAGATTTTTATGAGGTATCAGAAGAGTAAATAAATTGCTTATTAAAGGTGAATAAATAAGACCTTTGATAAGTTATTACTAATGTTTTATTTTTCCCGACAGCCTGGTTCGTCTGGAACGTAAGCGAAAATAAACTGTGAGAAAACCCATTAGCAGCAATATTAAAACCGAAGCCCGGAATTCAGGTGATCCGATTTCCAGCAAGGCGTTGCCGAAGAACCCGTAGGCGAAAGCCCTGGGTGTAAGCCCAAGAACGTGGGCTGTAAGATAGTTTTTAAATTTCATTCTCGAAAGGCCTGCGCCGTAATTAATGGCTGTTACCGGCATGACGGGAAGCAAACTTAATAAAAACACCAGGGAAAAACTGAACTGCTCTTTTTCGATAACCCTTGCCCCTAATTTTAGCCTGCTCATCACGTATTCATGTCCCATATGGCGGGCTACCCAAAATCCGAGGGTTCCCCCAAATGCCGCACCGAGAGATGCGTAAAGAGGACCAAAAATTGGTCCAAAGGCTAAACCACCGGCAACGAAGAGGGCAATGGATGGAATTAGAAAAAAAGGCCGAATGATAAATATAGCTGTATAAATAACAGGGCCTATGGATCCCAGGGACAACACATAATTTTTAAAAGTCTCTGGCGTTAGGCTTATGCCCCTGCGTACAGCCAAAAAGCCGGTAATCCAACCAACGAGTATAAGGAAAACAAAGGCGACAAACCGTTTTTTGGGGTTAGTGCCGAGAATACGCTGTGTGAGGTTATAAGTTTTTATTTTTTCACTTAATTTCAGCAACATGGTTTTTCCAACTCCTATGTTATAAGTTTCTTTTAAGACACGGCTGGAATAATTTATTATAGAAACGACATAAATGGCAAGTTTTACTGTAGTCAAATTGGTCAACTCCAACTGACGCCATAGAAAAACCATCACTCTGAGGATGATACAAACATCGGGGGGGGGCGCGCATGATTCTTGAAAGTGCTTCCTTGAGGTGTCACTTTATGTGTTATATGTAATCTATTGTATTAATATGTGTTTATTGTTTGAAGTATTGCCCTAATATATGGAAAGATAGAGAAAGGCAATCCATGGTTAGCTGGTAAATGACCACTTGATTAACAGTCATGGGGTCAAGATTAAAAGCCAGCTAAAACTATGTGGAAAAAACGGCTGCGGCGAGCAGTGGAATAGCAAAAGAAAGAGCGTAGCAAAGTTACACTAAAAGAACTTCCCTTCCTTCACTCTCAAAAGGTATTACCAAAAAGGACGGTCATTTTGTCACGGGCTAAGCGAAAGCCGGTATCGAGTCCTATCTCACCCCATTTAGGCCGAAACGTTGCCCGCATAAACAAAGTTCTGCTACTCCAGGATCCACCACGAAGAACCCTATATTTACCACTCTTCGGCCCTGGAATATTAGTGCGGGGACTTTTATTGTAATAGTCCTTATCATACCAGTCCTCTACCCACTCCCACACATTGCCAGATATGTCATATAAACCGAGGCTATTGGCTCTGTATGATTTTACCGGCGCTGTGTATGAAGACCCATCATTCTGATTTATGGTATTCCATGCGAAAGAACAGTTTGCATCACAAAAATTAGCATGCAGAAACATATCTTCTTTATTGGAAAAACCAGCATACATTATTTTCTTTCCCCCTTCCCGTGCGGCATATTCCCACTCTGCTTCAGTAGGAAGACGGTAACTCAATCGAGTCTTTTTGTTAAACCATTTTATATACGCTGTTGCATCGTTCCAGCTTATGCATGTGACCGGGTGTTTCTCTGTCTGAGAAAAATCAGGATTATCCCAGTAGATGCTACTGAACATTTTCATTTGACTACCAGTCCAGAATAAACATCCGTCTCCCTTTTCAGCTTCGGTTTTGTAAGCAGTTTCATTTAC
>MPMF02258041.1_pt1 | contig 12111 bp, 9 predicted proteins | sample 1617271 | NCBI WGS metagenome assembly MPMF02 (sample SAMN05944812, study PRJNA350692) | marine metagenome | biome: marine; feature: ODZ; material: water; isolation source: 120 m water sample prefiltered with 30 um filter, filtered on to 0.2 um... | place: Pacific Ocean | collected 2012-04-09... | reverse complement strand
GGCCACCTGCCCAGGACAGAGCCCCCGGGAGGGGGTGCCTAACACAAGCCGTTTGACACCCGCCCCAAGGGCGGGTTATACCAGAGGCAAGTGCCTCCCTTTTAGGCCGCCGCCTGCCTCCCAATTACTCCGCCGCCAACACCCGTCGACTGCGCGCCAATCTGGTACGTGCTCACCTCGGCGTTCCAGGTGCAGCGCAACCACGGCTGGACGTTGAGACTGGGGCAAACCCAGATCTGCTTGTTTTTCGTGTAGGGCTCGGTCTGGCTGATGTACTCGGGGTTCAACGCCGCACCTGCGATGTAGCAGGCAGCCGGATACATGTCATCGTAGTCGGTGACATACTGCATGACGCCCAGCCCAATCTGCTTCACGTTGCTGAGGCAGGACGTCTGACGCGCTTTCTCACGCGCCCGGGCAAATACGGGGAACAATATCGCGGCCAATATCGCGATTATCGCAATGACAACCAATAGCTCGATCAGGGTGAAACCTCTGCTTCGTATCATGGGACTCTCCCTCTCCTTTCACGGAATGGTGGCTCCTCGTCGTCGAGGTGGCCGGCACGACGCGTTTGGCTGCAGTCATCGGAGCATCAAACGCCATCATTCAAGCGGACGGAGTCGCGGATCTGCAACTCCGGTTCCAGAAACAGCTCGCCGCCGTTTGGTCCGTCACCGGTCGGCTCGATCAGGGCCGCGAGCATGTGGACAGCCTGTCGGGCCATCTCCTCTACGGGCACCCCGACCGTCGTGAGCGCGGGGACTGAGTACCGGCCTTGCGGGATGTCGTCAAACCCGATGACAGACACGTCTTCAGGTACTCGCAAGCCGGCGTCCGCCAGTCCTCGTATGGCCCCCAGCGCGACCGCGTCGTTGAATGCCACCAGCGCAGTGAGGTCTGAGTGTTCCTGCATCATCGCGCAGACCTCGCGGCGCCCGGCATCCATCGTAACGACGACGCCACGCATCGCCGGCTCCAGACCGGCCTCTTCAATCGCCCTCGTGTAACCGTGCTCGCGACCGTTCGTGCGGTAGGTGTTCGCGGTGAGCCCCAGAAAGCCGATCCGCTCGTGCCCCGCCTCGATGAGGTATCGGGTGGCATCGTAGCCTCCCTGCTCCTCATCCACGCTCACCAGTGGGAGGCCCGCTCCGGCGATGCCCCCCACGAGCACCGTCGGCGGCGCCTCCGGGCGACGGGTATCGACGTATCCGGCTACGGCCTCGGCGTTCCCGCAGAGCAACATGCCCGTGATCCGCCGGTCCTCGAGATCAGTCGCTGCATCCACGAACCCCTCAACCGTCGGCCTTCCCGAGACACCAATCACAACGTCGTAGGAATGGGCCAGCGCCGACTTAGTCATCTCGTCCGTCAGCATGGCGTAGAACGGATGCGTGAAGTCGCTGGGGAGCATGATTCCCAGAGTGTTCTCTGCCGGGCGAGCCAGCGTCTGCGCCAGACGGTTCGGACGGTATCCCAACTCTCGGGCCGCCGCGAGTACTCGGTCGCGGGCCTCGGCCGTTACCGAATCCTGGCCCCGCATCGCGCGCGAGACCGTAGCAATCGAGACGCCTGCCTTCTCGGCCACATCGTAGACTGTTGCCATGGATCTCCACCTGTTGTTAAGCGCTTACATTATCACAGAAAGCTTATGTAAGCGCTTACTCGCGAATGTTCTATCACGTCATGAGACCTGTGTCAAGAGATAGTTGTAAGCGCTTACAGATAATCGGAGTCGTCGTGCCGGTTTACTCCGGCGGGCCGATGGGTCTGAGGTCAGTCCTATCACCCACTGTGGTGCCAAAACGCTCGAACAGGGGCGCGACGTCCTCGCCGACGCTCTCGCTGATGGACATGATGTACTCGTCCATCGACACCTCGCGCTTCGGGTCGTTGTACTTGTTGTGCAGATACTCGAGCCACTTCGCGTACCAGTCTTCGCCGTACCGACCGTCCAAGATCGCCCAGAGCAACCACACTTTAGTCCACGCAACCACGTACTTCTCCGGAGGGACATCGGCCAGATCAACGTCGTTCAGGAGCGGGTCGTGTTGCGCGAGGTACTGTTCCACGTGAGGGCCGGACGGGCCGGTTCCGAGCTTGCCCATCAACTTGCGCTGGAACCACCCCGCGTGTGCCTCGCTGAACCACCCGGGCAGCACGCAGCCAGCCGTGCCGTCAATCGCCGCCGGCCCATACATGGTGTGAGCGAGTTCGTGACCGAGGATGCTCAGGATGGCGTCGTGGTCGGTGGCTGCCGTGCCCGCCAGCCGCGGCGTATATGCGTTTTCAGCCCAGCCGCCCCCCTCGCCCCCCGCGAGGTCGATGTAAAATGCCTCGCCGGGGCTGGGTGGGGTCGGGAGCATTTCCTGGAGGAGATCCCGCACCTCGGTGAAACGCGTCTTCGCCAGCTCGACGATGTCGGGAAGCTGGTTGTCCGCGTACAGCACCTTCACCCCGCCAACCTCGATCTCGTTCTCCGGGTAGAAGGCCCCGCCGATGCCGCTCGGCTCCCAGGGGAGGCGGCGTTCGTCGTGTCTCTCCCTGTGGCCACCCGCCGCGGTCGTGATGGCCCAATCGAGCAGATCAGCATTTGGCTGCGTGACTTGATCCGCCGTCACTGCGAACAACTCGAACGCGGCAACGCAGACCACCACGCCCTTGCCGAGCCGCCTCCAAGCGAGCGACCCCACACCGTCACCGACAACCACGGTCTCCCACGCGTCGGAGAACTCGGCCACGTTGAAGTCAGTGGGCAGATCGTACGAGTCCAGACCGGGGATGTCCTCTGCCGCACCGACGTCAGCCTTGTCGGGGAGCAATCTGCTGCCAAAGCTCGCGGCAACATCGGCCAGTGGCGACTCATGGTGCCAGCAGTGGATGACCAGTCCACCGCCTTGCTCCACAAACTGGGTCAGCGCTTCCCGTTCCTCGGGCAGGTAGGGCTGATGCTCCTTGCCGTTCTGATACGTGAGGACAACATCGAACTCAGGCGCGGGAAGCTCGACCATCGGCCGGTCGAGAAGCCACGTGTGGTCATCCTGCTTGCGGACGCGCATGGGCGTGCCGGGAGTGAGGGCGTAGTTGAGCGACGCCTGGTTGCCGGTCACCCGGTGACCGGCGGCTCGGAGCGTATCCTGAATCTGCCAGTGATGGAAGAAGCTGAATTCATGGCTGGAGTCAAGCAGCACGTTGATCCCCGAGTCGGCGATTCCGTCAGGCAGGGCCTGCGGCTCGATATCAGCTGCCTCAGCGGGCGGCAGGGCTGCGAGCACTGCGAATGCGAGCATCATCGTGTGGGCTCCTCTGGCCGGGCTCGGGTCACTCGAACTCAAACTGGCTGAACATCCGCATCTCGGCCTCGTCGTACGGGGTCCCGTCTGGCCGCAGCGCATCGTGCAACCAGACCTCAGGCATGGGATCACCCTTCTGGGCCGAGTACTGGTAGAAGGTCTGTGTCTTCCCCGCCACGAGTCCCCAGTGGTACGATCCAACGTGGTACTTCGCGAACAGCGGCAGCATCTGCTCGAATTGCCCCTCGCTCGGTCGGGCCAGCCACTCGGTCACGAGAACCGGCTTGCCCGCGGCTTGCTGATGCTGGATGAACTCCTCAAGCCCGCGGCCACCGTAGTTGTGGATGGAGGCGACATCGCTGATCGCCGGAAGTTGACGCGAATCCGGATTACCCCACACCGGCACGGTGACCGGCTGGATCGGGTCGAGTTCACGGACCCAACTCGCGCCTGCCTTCGCCAGGTTGAAGCTGGTAGTCACGTCAAAGAACGGCCCCGGCTCGTTGTAGATGTCCCAAACGACCACGCGCTCATCCTCGCGGTATCTCGTGACGAAATCATCGACGTATGCCTTCAGCTTCGGCCACTCCCGTCGATCCGTCACTGCCGCGAAGCCCGGGCTTGGCACCCAGCCGGAGTTGTGAATGCCGACGATTGGATCGTCCTGCGGGCCAAGGTACGGCTCGAGTTTCTGCGAGAAACACACGTCATCAAAGAACACCGGCATCGCCGTCATGCCATGGGTCGCGCAGATGCCGAGAACCCTCTCGAACCGCGCGAGCAACCCGTCACGTTCGGCTTCCCAGACCAGGTATGGCAAGAAGATCCGCAGGCTGTTGTAGCCATACCCCGCCGCCCAGCCCAGTTCTTCGTCGATCGTCTCCGGATCAAACGTCTCAGCCTGCCACATCTCGATCGGATTGATCGCGGTCCGCGGCAGGTAGTTGCAGCCTTTCAGCGCGCCCACCCGCTCATACCAGTCAGCCGTCCGCTCCGCCGCCCACAACGGGCCGCAGTCCACCTCACCGGCCTCCGGCAGCTCAACCGCGGCGCCGTTCGGTTCGGCAGGAACGCCCGACCGGATGTCGGCCAGGCCCACGTCGATGCCCTGGCTCTCGCCGGCTCGGTGGCAGTGCACGGCGAGCGTGTTCTCGCCGAGTCGCAGGGCCGCCCGGGCGGAATCCCGGATGGGCAGCAGCTCCCCGCACGTGTTGGCCCCAAGAACTCTCACGGCCAACTCGCCGTTGATGTGGACCTCGGCCTGGGCGTCGTGCCGGACCCGCACTCGCAGAGCCCTGACGTCGAGACCGTCGAGCGTGAAAGTCCGGCGCATCCAAATGTTCGGCGTGGTCCACTCTGTCCCGACCTCGGCGTGGGGCGTGCCCGGCGCGGCAAACGGCGCCTTGCCCGAATGCCACTCCGACTTCGTCTCGTCATACGCCTCAAGCTGGTAGCCATACCAGGGCGTGTCCGTCGCGTATCGCCATTCGCCGCCTGGCGGGACCACGTCATCGACCTCCAGCCACCCGAACTCCCGAATCCGTTCCAGCTCCTCCGGGTCATATGGCGTGCCGTCAGCGTGAAGCACATCGTGCTGCCACGCGTCGGGCATCGGGGTGCCCTCTTCCGAGCCCCAGGGCATGTACGTCTGCGTCCGGCCGGCCACGAGACCCCAGTTGTACCAGCCAACCTTCCGCTCGGCAAACAGCGGCAGCATCTGCTCGAAGTCGTTCCCATCGCGACGGACGACGCACTCAGTGCAGAGAACGGGGCGGCCGTACTCCCCGCACGTTGCGATCTTCTCCGCCAGCCGCCCTGGGCAGTCGTACCCGTGGAAGCTGACGACATCGGACAGTTCCATCAGGCGCCGAGACGCGGCACTGCTGAATTCGTTGCTGTAGGCGCCGACCGTGAGCGGCTGCGAGGGCGCGGCCTCGCGCGCCCAACCGCACGCCGCCTCCACAAGCGCCGCGCTTCGGTCGCCCGCGCCCGACATGCCCGGCTCGTTGTAGATGTCCCAGACCAGCACTCGCTCGTCATCCGCAAACGCGCCGACGATGTCTCTTACGTATGCCTCAAGCGCCGGCCAAGCGCTGGGGTCGTCCACGAGCGCGTGGCCGGGGCTTGGAGTCCAGCCGCTGTTATGTACGCCGGGCACGGGGTCATCCTGCGGGCCCACGAACGGTTCCTTCCCCGCAAACGCGCAGTCATCGAACAGGATCCACATCGTCCGGATGCCATGGCCCGCCGCAATGCTCAGGAACTCGCTCATGCGCCCCTTGAGCCCATCCGCGTCGTGGGCCCAGACCACGAAAGGCAGGAATACGCGCGCGCTGTTGTAGCCCGCGTCGGCCGCCCAGCCAAGCTCTTCGCCGATCGTGGTGGGCGAGAAACCCTCCGCCTGCCACATCTCGGTTGAGTTGACCGCGGTCCGCGGCAGGTAGTTGCAGCCGCGGATCGGATCAAGGGCTGAGTACCACTCCCAGGCCAGGTCTGGCGTCCATTCGAGACTCATGCCCTCTCCAATCGGCGCGAGGCATTCCGCCCCGCAAACTGGGCGTCTGGGCCTATGTAAGCGCTTACACGGAGGTAGGTTTAGCACAGGGAGCAGGCATCTGTCAAGCGGATCTGTGATTCTTCACCTGCGGGAGTTCGCCCTTGAGGCCGTTCAGCAGCGGATGGACAGCGGCTCCTCGAGGTACGCCTGGAGCACGATCCGCCGGCCATCGGTGAGGTCCATGATGTCTTCCACAGACGTCGCCTCAGTCGGCGTGATGTACAGTATCTGGTCCTCGCGCAGCCCCTCGACGAATTCCGCCAGCCCGTCGGTCGCTCGGTCATTGATCTGCACCGACCGCAGTCGATCCATTTCACGGAAAGCCGGGATGTGGTGCTCGTGGGTCCCGCAGAGATGGATCATCCCTCCATGCGGCGAGACGGACAGGAGTTCACTGTCCAGATCTGCGAGGAAGGCGCAATAGTGAGCTGCCGACACGAGCTGTGTCGCGCAACCGTCGACTTGGCCGAAGCCCGCCGGCGCATAGCGGCTGAAGGCGGCCGAGTTGCGCCGGACGTCCGTGGAGATGACCTCAAAGAACGCCTCTGTCACGGCCACCAACACGTCGTTGATAATGCGTAGCGCGCGCATCGCGACACCCGGCTCGATCGCCAACACCTCGAGGAAGCGCTCGCCGAGAATGTTGATTGCCGTGTTTATCGCACAGCTCAGCACGGGTGTGCTAATGAGAAGCCTGCCGTCACCCGCCTCCACAACGAACTTCGCGAGGTCGAGAGCCTTGCGCAGGATGGGCGACGCGTCGAGGTCGGGCATCTCTAGATCCGCCACTTCGCACTCGAGTTGATCGGACCACGCCTGCCCCTCGTGGAAGTACGTCTTCGCGCCGAGAAGGGCGTCTATGAAGTGCACGCCCAATGGGTCCAGCTCTACTGCCAGCGGCACGAACGTCGCGCGGCTGGCGAGGCGTGTGGCAGACTCAGCCATGTGCCCCACGACACTATCGAACCACGCCTCCGGCTCCTCGAGCATGTCGATTTCGGTGGTGCCGATCAGCGGGTGGTAAGGGCCAAAAAGAGGCCCGGCGATGGCCACCACGGAGTCAAGTTCGTCCCCGGCGTAAAGTCTGTCCACTCGCGCCCGGTGCCACGCCTGAGCCTCCTCGATCTCAAGTGTCAGCCAATCCATGTCGTACCGGCCCATCACTGCGTCCCCCGTGTCCCTGATGGCCTTCCCGACGGCTCCGTCGCTCCACGGCCGCCGAGCGGTGTGCTGGTCTGCGTGCTTCTCCCACAACGCCACCGAGCCCTGCGTTGCCTCGAGGATGGGTGACGACCGCACAGCGATGCCGCGCCGCCGAGGCAAGCACGCGCCAGCGGCTGGCCCCCGGGGCTCTGGACTCAACGTGCAGGCCGCACGCGTCGCCCCTTCATCGGCAGCCGCGATCGACGCCTGAACAGGCTCCGAAGTCCATTGTCAATTGCCGCGAATACCGCCCGCGCTACCACGCTATTCATAACTGGTTCCGGAACCTGGTAGGTGATCTGCACCACCAGCTCCTCCGGGGCCAGTTTCAGTTCTTGGACGCAACCTCGGACCAGTTCCTTCTTCTCAGCCATGTTCCCGTGAGCCATCACCTTGCCCAGGTTGCCGCGATACGCCATCGCCTCTTGGCGGCTGATGCGCGGGGGAGGGGTGGCCTGAGCCACCCGGGTCTCAAGTGCCGATCGATCGCTGATCAACTCATGGAGCCGCTCATTGGCCCATCCCGCGTCCTCAAGCCCATCCTCGATGGCTTGGCGGACGTTGGAGATCTTGGCATCGATGGCCGCCAGCTTGCGCTTCGCGTCTGGGTCATGGCCCGTCTCGCCCTGCCAGAGCGTCTGCAGCTCCTCGTTGATCAGGCGTGTGAACTCGCGCTCGTCGGCGCAGAATTTCAGCAGCTCTTGCATCCCATCGATGACCTCGGCCTCTACTTCATCCTGCGGCACGTATACGCCGGATCCGCAGCCCTTGCCCTTGCGATACGGTTGGCTGCCGCAGCAGTAATACCGATGCCTCCCGTTCTGAAAGCCAATCATGTTGCTGCCACAGCGGCTACAGACAAACAGGCCGCCGCTGAGGATGTACGAGGATGTCTTGCTGCGGTTGGATGTGCGATCGAACCGCGCCGGCCGGTTCCGGCGGCGCGCGTCGGCGATCGCCTTGGCTTCGTCTTCCGTGATCAGGGCTGGGTGAGCGTTGGGCACGATCTCCCACTCTTCCGGTGGGCGCTTGGAGCCGTTCTTGTTGTGGACGTTCCAGACTCCGTACCCCGCGTACTTGAGGAGCGTATTGGGCTGGAGCAAGGAGTTCCAGGTGGACGTGCTCCAGTACTTGCCCCGTCGCGCCGGGATCTCGCTGTCGTTGCAGAAGTCCCGCAAGTCATCCAGCGAAGCTCCCTTCGCCGCCAACTCGATGAGGCAATGGCGCGCCCATTCGTGGGCCGGACGACCAGCGACGACGGTCTCGTCAGGCAGCCAAATGCTCTTCATGATTGATCGGCCACGAGCCTCGCCGCGATGCAGCCGCTCTGCCCGATACCCCCAGAGCGGCTGGCCACCGTTCTTGTAGCACCAGCCCGTCTCGGAGTCGCGGGTCCGGATGTTGCTGCGCTGCCCCTTGCGAGTGTGGAAGCCGACCTCGCGGGAGTATGCCTCGTTCTTGGCGTGTAAGATGCTCTCCATGTAGACCCCCGCGACGCTCTCGGGGTCGAACTCGGGGTCGTTGAGGGAGATGACATCGACACTATGCTCTCGAAGCTACTGGATGAGCGACCGGCCACGAGCGCTGTCTCGGGAGAAACGGCTAAGGTCGTGGACTAGGATGACCGCGATACCGGGGTCGGCCTTGGCCGCCTCGATCATCCTGTCAAACTCCGGGCGCTTGGTCCCCTTCTTGAAGGCACTCCCGGTCTCGATGTACTCGCGGACAACTTCCATGCCGCGTCTCTCTGCGAAGTCGCGGATCTCACGGAGTTGCGCCGGAATGGAGAGGCCCATCTCCTCCTGCATGTCAGTGCTGACGCGAGCCCACGCAAATCCTCGGACGATCGCATCCGTCGCGTCCGGCTTTTCGCGCCCGATGCCTGCGGTGAGCGCTGTTAATAGGTCCGAGTCACTGCCCATGGTGCTGCCTCCAAGCGACGCCTACGATGTGCCCTCGCCGCTTCGTCCTGTGATCGAGGTGAAACTGCCGTTCTCGGGCTTGCGGGATGTCACCTCCACCGGAGCCGATGCTGAGTCACGGCCCCGATGGAGGTGTTCGCCACACCCGTGGGCGCGCGCGGTCCCGGACTACTGCGGTCGGCCGCTGTCGTCCATCAGCGCGGCGAGTGCAATGATGTGCCTCCGACAGCGGGGTATGGACTTGAGTCGGTCGTCGACGAAGCGACGGATCTCATCACCGCTCATGGCGTGCCTTTTGGCCAACTCCGCGGCTAACGCATCGGAGACGGGGGTCAACTCGCGCATGTGCCGTCCCATCTCGCGCACGAAGTCCCCGGGACATCGCTTTTGGTGGCCCCACGGCAGTACGGCCACGCTGCTATGCCCTGGAATGGCAACAACTCGCGCCTCGTCCGTGCCGCTGAGGGTGGGATGGCCGGCCGCGCTCGCCTCGGCCGACCGCAGCTCACTATCCCTCGATTGCTTGGCGCTTTCTACGGACGGGTAGATATCGTCATCGAGGTCAATGTCTGGCAGCGTCTCACCTGCGGCGTACGCGAGGAGCACCGTCGCTGAACGATATGTGGCTACATGGTCGTAGAGTGTCACTGCGACACCTCCTTGAGTTATTGGGGCGCTGTCGTTACAGGTGGGCATCGATGCTCACGATGACGTGCCCATCCTGGTAGCGCTTCAGCACTTCGCGCTGGCGCGCCAACCAGTGGTCTGGATCTTCCAGCGTTGCCTTTTCGCCTGGTTCGCCCTGCTTGTAGGCGATCTCGACCCAGTGGAAGTCGGGAGTCACGATGGCACGCAGATACCAGTCGATGCAGACATCTTCGGGGAGCGCCGTGTTCGCCCTCAGCTTCACATTGAAGTCGCTGTACTTGGCGAGACGGGCCTTGGCCTCCGGGTCATCCGGACGGGACGCCCCGACACCCAAGTACTCGTGGTTGCCAGTGAGCAGGCCGTTGAAACGGCCGCCGACAACCCACCAGTCCCACTCCGCTCGCGCCTTGCATATGCTGCGGGTTTGCCCGGCGATGAGGCAGAGAATGCACTCCTGGCTCATCCCGTCCGCGCGCAGTCCATCCTCGGTGAGGTCCACTGACGCGCCGAACGAAGTCGGGCACGGCTCGGAGTTGAAGCACCTCTCGCTCTGCAAGGCCATGCCCGGGAACCAGAACGGCTCCATTTGGCGTTCGACCTTGCTAATCAACACATCTGGTCCTTCCGGCTCTTGGTGCTCTACGATTACGCCTACGTGGCAATGCATCAGTCTGCGCCTCCTTGGGTAATTGGACTGCAGATTCGGGCGCACAACTTGCCGGGGCGCGCACAACGAGGTAGACTCGGCTATCACGCGTTTGTCGTCCCTCGAAGGTCCCGCGCCCCGGCGCGGGGCTTTCGGCCGTCTGCTTCCCTTCGTTCACCTCCTGGCTCGATCGTCGACACGACCCCGGCGCGCCGACGGTCATGCTCGATTTCCACGCAGCTACGACTCGATATCATCGGTCTGTAGTGGATCCCCCAGAATACCGTCATTAGCGTCATTGCCGTCAGAATCGCTGGAATCTGGGGATATCTTGGATGACGACACGCGTGACGGTACTGCGCCACCGCCGTCATCGGTATCGTCATCGCGATCATTGCCCGGATCCCCGGCGGTGACCGAGTCACGCCATAGGAAGATGGTCCGGCTGGCCGACTCACGGTTGTACTCGACGTTCAGCCCAGCCGCAGAGAGGTTGGTGCGGACCTCGTTAAGTCGCTTCGTCAGCCACGCGGAGCTCTTCGGCCAGGATTTTGCCCGCGTGTCGACATGGTGCGTATCAGCAAGCCTATCGAGTTCGCGCAACAACTCGCTCGGCGTGCCGTCCCACGACACCCGGTCGCGCATCAGCGTCACGACCATCTGCGCGACTGGATTGCTCTCCAGGACCTCGTCGTTACGGGCGGTGGTGTTGAGCCCGAAAGCCTCGAGAAACCCCTCGTGTGAGAACCCCAATGCCTCGGCAATCGCGCAGCCCCAGAGAGCGAAATCGGCAAGACGTGGCAACCTGCTGATGGAGACGTCTGGCCGCAGTGACATCGCTTTGCTGAGCGCGTCTGCCATTCCCGCGAATATGGTGGGCCTTGCCTGTTCGAACCGCTCAAGCACCTCGCTCTCCGGCCGTCGCTTGTCCGCGTCGATGGGCTCGAGCGAGAGCATCAGACAGCGGTCGAGTAAGTCCGGCTTCTCTGCGGTGATGTTGATGCCGTTCAGGCCGACGAGACGACGGTACTCGTAGACGACGTCGTCGTCGTCCGAGTAGAGCTCGCGCTTGCTGAACCCCTCGCCGGTGACGGCGCGGCAGAGCATGTCGCTGACGTCTTCCGGAATCCGACTGATGTTGTCGTAGAGTGGCGCGTAATGGTGGGCGAGCTGCTGGGCTAGTTGGGCACGGTCTCGCTCGAGTGACAGCGTCTCCAAAGCCGAGGGATCGATCAGCCGGCGGATCAACCGGAAGAAGGTCGTCTTCGCAGACCCCTGGGGCCCGTGCGTCAGCAATATCGGGTGCGGGATCCTCGGCACGAGTGCCGCGACGAGGTACACGAGAAGAAGCAACTCGTCCTCGGGGGATGCGAGGTTGACGAACCTGAGAAGCTGGCGGATGTCTCCGCCGCCCGCGACCGGCTCAGGCTGGGGGCGCTGGTGTGCATAGGGACGAAACAGCGTGGGTGGATCCGACTCGATGTGCCAGCCGTGTGGATCGATCCGGATGGCCCTTCGATCGCGATCGCTCAGATCATACCAGATCGCGCCATCGGCCTCAGCGACACGCACGTGGAGTGGGATTTCAGCACCCTTGTACGCGGCCTCGGCCTCGAGGACATTGAGCGCGGCAGAGATGGCCTGAGAGTTAGGAGCTTTGCCCTCGTCCTCGTAGAGCAGTCCCGCGAGGTAGCTCCTCAGGTGTCTGGCGCGACACGACATGGTGACGCGTCGTCCGTCTGTTGACGGCGCTTTAAACGGGAGGCACTACGGCGGCGTTTGAAATGGGAGGCACCTGGTAGACTACGCCGGATCGCAGGCCCTTTGGCGGCGGGGTTGGAG
>MPMF02229503.1_pt1 | contig 12114 bp, 14 predicted proteins | sample 1617271 | NCBI WGS metagenome assembly MPMF02 (sample SAMN05944812, study PRJNA350692) | marine metagenome | biome: marine; feature: ODZ; material: water; isolation source: 120 m water sample prefiltered with 30 um filter, filtered on to 0.2 um... | place: Pacific Ocean | collected 2012-04-09... | reverse complement strand
GGTCTCCGAGGGCTACACCTTCGTGAACGTCGGCGGCGACTCGATCTTCATGGCCGAGGGCGCCAAGCACTACCTAGCGGAAATGCGTGGGTAGGCGGCGGCGCAACGGCATCCCGGAGACGGTCTGATGGCTGAACTCAGCGGGCGGGTGGCGCTGGTGACCGGAGCGGCCGGCGGGCTGGGTCGGTTGACGGCGCACCGGCTGGCGGAGATGGGTGCGGCGGTGGCAGCGGTGGATATCGACGCCGACGGGGTGGCAGCAACGGCGAGCGAGGTGGCGGTTGAGCACGGGGTAGCAAGTCTGGCGATCGCGATCGATGTCTCGTCGAATGCAGCAGTGGAGGAGATGCACGCCACCATCGAGCGCGAACTGGGCCCGGTGAACGTACTGGTTAACGCGGCCGGCATATTGATGCTGGGCGGTATTCTCGATATCAGCGAAGAAGAGTGGGACCACATGATGGCGGTCAACCTCAAGAGCGTCTTCCTCGTGACGCGGGCGGTGCTGCCGGGAATGATGGAGACCGATTACGGTCGGATCATCAACATTTCGTCGCTGGCCGGGAAGGTGGGCGGAGTGCTGGCCGGTATCCACTACGGCACCTCGAAGGGCGCGCTGCTGTCGTTTACCAAGGCGCTGGCCCGGGATGTAGGCCGGCACGGCATCACCGCCAACTGCGTGTGCCCCTATACGGCCGAAACGGAGATGATCACGAAGTTCTCGAACGAACAGGTGGACGCAATGCGTGATATGAATCCGATGCGGCGACTGGCACGACCGGAAGAGGTAGCGGCCGCCATCGTCTTCCTGGCCTCGCCCGGCGCGGGCTTCATCAACGCCGAGATGCTGGACGTCGACGGCGGCTTCACGGCCGACTAGCCGGGATCGTGCCGACCCGCGTCATCGCCCACCGCGGAGCGCCGCGGCGGGCCCCTGAAAATACCCTCGCGTCGTTCCGCCGCGCTCTGGAGTTTCCGATCGACGGGCTGGAATTGGACGTGCACCTATCACGGGACGGCCACCCGGTGGTGCTGCACGATCGACTGGTGGATCGCACGACTGATGGCAGCGGGCCGGTGGACGAATTGGACCTGGCAGAAACTCAGGCGCTGGACGCCGGGTCGCATCTCGGCGCTGAATTCCGCGGCGAACGGATTCCGACGCTAGCCGAGGTGCTGGATCTGCCGAGTGGTACGGTCGAGATCCAGGTGGAACTCAAAGGCCTGACGCCGGGCCTGGCGGGCAAGGTGGTGGGGTTGCTGCGCGAACGGCGACTGGCGGACCGGGCGGTCATTACATCGTTTGTGCATACGCTGCTGCGGGACGTGCACGACCTGACCAGTGACTTTCGGATGGGAGCGCTGTTCGCGCCGAATCCACGCCTGCCGGCCGACGCGGGATTGCGCGCCGACGAATTGACCGGGATGGCGCGGGCAGCGCGGGCGGACATCGTGCTGGCCCATTACGGCGACCTGGACGACGCAACCATCGCGGCGATCCGGGAGCGCGGCTGTGAGGTGGGCGCTTGGACGGTGAACGAACCGGCGGACCTGCGCCGACTGTTCCAGGCCGGGCCGGAACGACTGACCAGCGACGTGCCTGACCTGGCGCTCGAACTACGCGAACCGACTCAATCCCCAAGAGAAGGAGCATCCGATGAACCTTGAACTTAAAGGCAAGAAGGCGCTTATCACCGGCGGGAGCCGGGGACTGGGCCGGGCGGCGGCGCTGGCGCTGGCCGGCGAGGGCTGCGATATCGCGATCGTGGCGCGGACCCAGGAGACGCTGGATCAAACGGCGGCGGAACTGCGCGAGACCGGGGTGCGGGTGATGCCGATCATGGCCGACGTGACCGATCCGGATGACATCCGCCGAATGGTGGCGGAGGGCTCGGCGGGGCTGGGTGGGCTAGACATCCTGATCGCCAATGCCGGAGGACAGGCGGGTGGCGAGTTGCTGGAATCGAGCGATGCGGACTGGCAGTTCACGCTGGATATCAACCTGTTGCACGCGGTCAGGTCGATCCGGGCGATCACGCCGTTCTTCAAGGATCGCGGCGGCGGCTCGATCGTGGTGGTGTCCTCGGTGACGGGCGCGGTTCCCTCGGTGCCGGCGCAGTACGGCGTGGCGAAGGCAGCAGAGTTGTATCTGGCGTCGGCGCTGGCGATGGAGCTGGCGCAGTTCAATGTGCGGATCAACGCGATCGCTCCGGGGTCGATCATGTTCGAGGGAGGTGGCTGGGCGCGACGCCTGGAGGAGCAGCCGGAGGCGATGGCGGACTTCGCCGACCGGCAGTTTCCGTTCAAACGTCTGGGGCGCGCCGACGAGATCGGCGACGTGATCGCGTTCCTAGTCTCGGCGCGGGCGTCGTGGATTACCGGAGCGACGATCCCGGTGGACGGCGCGCAGGTGAACCCGGGGCTATTCAGTCCGGCGGATCTGCCGGGCCCCGAGGACGCGGGTTAGCAGCAAGTCCTTGGTGGTTGCGGACCGAGGAAATACAATTAGCTGCCGAATGGGGTCAGTCGAAGCGCCTGAACCATGCGTACGGGCGTGCAAAGGAAGATCGAACGTTGGCAGCTACCACTAAGAAACCCGAGATAACCGCCTGGATGAAGCCGTCCTGCGGCTGGAGCAATGGCGTGCGCGCCGTGTTCGCCAAGTACGAGCTTGAGTATGAGGACAAGGACATCATCAACATCCCGGAGAATTTCTTCGAGATGGTGACGATGACCGGGCAGCGCTTCCAGCCCAGCATGCGCATCGACGGCCGTATCCTGGCCGACGTGAGCGGCGAAGAGGTTGAGGCATACCTGATCGAATCTGGCCTGGTGACGGGTTCCGACGCCGATGCTGGAGTCCCGCTGGACGAGGCCTGTGGCCCGGACGACGAGCACCAGGAAGTTCAGTTCGTGCAGCCCTACGGCAGCGCGGAACTGAAGGACATCTCCGAATAACTATTTCCGGGTCGCCGGCGGGCGACACGGATCAGCTTCGAAAACGTGCGGCGCGAGTGTGATGCTCGCGCCGTTTCGCTTCGAGGGATTAATCGCCGGTGAAGAAGGTTTTGCTTTCGTGGTCGTGCAGCAAGGACAGCGCCTGGTCGCTGTACCGGCTGCGCCAGGACCCGGACATCGAGGTGTGTGCCCTCATTGTCGGACTTCGCGGCGACTCCTGAACCTGCCAGCGGCCTCTATTGGGCAAAGAATGACTCCGCGAACCCGGTGGCTGATGAAAGCGAGACGCCATGCCTGACCCTAAGCCGAACATCCTCTTCCTGACTACGGACCAGCAGCGCTTTGACTGCCTGGGAGTGAACAGCGACGGCTTTGTGCAGACGCCGAACCTGGATCGACTGGCCGGGGAAGGGGCGAATCTGCTGCGGTTCTATGTCAACAACCCGGTCTGCATGCCCAGCCGCGCCAGCCTGCTGACGGGGAAGTATCCGCGTAATCACGGGGTGACCTGCAACGGGATTCCGCTGGCCGAGTCGATTCCGAATATCGCCCACGCGCTGGGGGAGGCAGGGTATGTGACGGGCAACCTGGGCAAGCTGCACTTCCTGCCGCACTCGGGCCGCAACTACGACGTGCCGCACCCGGACTATGGCTTTCATGTGATGGTCAACGCCGACGAGCCGGGCTGCTACCCGGACGCCTATATCCAGTGGATCCGCAAGGTCGCGCCGGAAATGGAGGCGAAGGTGCGGGTGCCGAACCCGGTCACGGAGGGGCGCAACATGTTCGACCACTGGGTATTCGACGCGCCGGAGGAATTGAGCTATTCGGCCTGGGTGGCCGACGAGACCATCAAGTTCATCGATTCCAATCCGGACCGCCCCTGGTTCGCGATCGCCGGGCTGTACCTCCCCCATACTCCATGCAACCCCTCGCAACAGTGGTTCGATTTGTACAAGGATGCGGATATCCCGGCACCGCTGCTGCGGGAGGGTGAACTGGATGACAAGCCGGCCGTCTTCCGCGAAATGGCCGCGCTCTACGCCGAGGGCGACAAGGCCAAGTGGGAGGATTTTCGGCGCTACTACTACGCATCGTGCTCGATGATCGACCATCACTGCGGTCGAGTGATCGAGCATCTGCGCGCGAGCGGGCAACTGGACAACACACTGGTGGTGTTCTATTCGGACCACGGTGAGATGGCCGGCGACCATCGCCTGATGGGGAAGCACCAGACGAATTACGAGTCGGTGATCCACGTGCCGGCGATCGTGCGCCACCCCGCCACCGTGCCCGCCGGATCGCAGGTCGAGGCAGTGATCGAAGCTGTGGACCTGATGCCTACGGTCCTCGACGCGGTCGGCGCCGACATCCCGCGTAGCGTTGACGGCGAATCGCGCTGGGCAGCCGTGATCAATTCCGACGATGCCGGCTCAGACGCGATCCTGCTGGAGTTCGCCACCCCGGAGGGTGAGAGCACCAAGACGCTGCGGACGGCGACGCACAAATACTGGGTGAACGAGCAGGGTGAGGAGGCGCTGTTCGATCTGCTCGATGACCCGGACGAGTTCGTGAACCGCGCCAGCGACCCGGCGGCCCTGGGCGATCTGCAGGAGATGCGCGGTCGGCTGTTGCAGAAGCTGATCAACACCGAGGACCGCACACGGACGCGGACCGGGCCGTACTAGGCGGGAGGCCGGCCTGGCCGGAGTTAGGCCTTTTCGGCGGGGGCGGCCTCGAGTAGCGGTGGCGGCGCGTAGGGAATGCGCTGGCGACGGGCAGTGAATTCGACCAGCTTCGACATGCGCTCGAAGGCGTACTCGAAGAAGGCGTAGTAGCCCTCGCAGAAGTAGCTGGGCTGCGGGGTCTCGTCGGCGGCAGCGACGCGGCGGTGAACCGGGCAGCCTCCCTGGCAGTAGTTGAGGTACTTGCAGCTGCGGCACCTGTCAGAGAGATTGGCCTTGCCGTTCAGGAACTTGTTGGCGAGGCCCGACTCGACCATCTTGCGCATCGGCATCCGCGTGACATTCCCGAGCTTCCAGTCGGGCTCGACGGTCCAGTCGCAGGTGTAAACGTCGCCGTTACCTTCGACGACGACGTAGTCCATGCAACGGTCACGGTGGATGCAAGAAGGATGGCCGAGGCCGGCAAAACCGACGGTGAAGTCATCGAAATCACGCACGTACATGTTGGGCTGGCCGTCGTTGAACCAGATGTCGAACATGCCCTTCAGGTATTCGCCGTACTCTTCCGGACTGACCGAGAAGGGCAGGACTTCGCCGGGCGTTTCGCCCGGTTCGACGATCGGGATGAACTGGAAGTGGCGCACGCCGAGGCTGTAGACGTAGTCGTAGACCTCGCGCCACTTCTTAACGGTGACGTCGTTGAGGACGATCAGGGCGTTGAAGTCGACTTCGTATTCCTGCAGTAACTTCAGGCCGCGGACGACGTTCTCGTGCGATCCTTTGCCGCCTTTGTTGATCCGGTAATGGTCGTGCAGGAGCGCCGGTCCGTCGATGCTGAGCCCGACCAGGAAGCCGTTTTCCTTCAGGTACCTTGCCCAGTCTTCATCGATCAGGGTGCCGTTGGTCTGGAGGGCGTTGCCGACACACTGGCCCGGCCCAACGAACTTGGCCTGGTATTCGATGGCCTGCTTGAAGAAGTCGAGTCCCATCAGAGTGGGCTCGCCGCCCTGCCAGGCAATGCTGGGATCGCGACCGGACATTTCCAGATATTGCTTCGTAAAGGTGGCCAGCACGCGCTTCGACATCATCAAGCCGGCGTCGCCGCTGAGGACGCCGTCGTCTTCGAGCTTGCCAACGTAGAAGCAGTAGTCGCAAGCGAGATTGCAGTGCGCGGATGCTGGCTTGACGAGCAGCGCCAGGGATTCGGTGGTAACGGTGTTCAAAGGGACCCTCCGGTCGTAAGGCGTAGCATCTTATCAGCGCGGCCACAGCCGCCGGTGCGCTAGCCGGTTGCCGTCTCCCACTGCCCATATCCCGGAAAGTACGTACTAGTGGGATAGAAGATTTGCCAGCCCAGTCAAATGAAGGCGTGTGCGGAATCTACGCGAGGCGCCGGCCGGCGAGCGGGCCGGCGGTGGCAGCACCGCTGAACGGGTCCCAGATGGTGCCGGTCTCGCGGTCGGTGAGGAGGCCGTCGGTGAAGTCGAACGTGAAGAGTCGATCGTCGACGGTGCAGGAGAAGATGCAGATGCCACGGGTGTCGGCGGCGGCCAGGATGGGGAGATCGCCAAGGTTTCGTTGATGGCGCCGGCAACGGCGAGGGGGAGGAAGTAGAAGGCGCGCTGAAATCGCCGCGGGCCACGCCGACGAAGAAATCATATTTCGGATCTTCGGCGGCGGCGTAGTTCTCGTCGGACTCTTCCAGGACCAGGGTGTCGGGGGGCTGGTCCCGCCAGGTCTGCCAGGGGCCGGTGAAGGCCGGTAACTGCTCCAGGCGAGCGCCGGCTAGCGGCCCGAGCAAGGCTTCAGCGAGAAGCTGGGTCCAGACGCTCCCGGTCTCGTGATCCCACCAGGTCATGTTGAGTTTGTAGAGTTGCGAGCGGTTGCCAAAGGTCAAGGCTTCCCCGTTTACCCGCCGGTCGTGCACAAGACCGGTGTAGCAGACCGGTCACCAGGTGACGAAGACCGGCACTCCCCCGACGACGTCTTCGACCATCTCGCGAACGTTGAGCAGGCGGACCGGGTAGGCGCGGGCCTCGCCGTTGATGTCGAGTCCCAAGAAAATGTCCCAGGGTTTTGAGATCGGTGGCGGCGGCGCTGACAAATTGCGGACCGTGGTTAGGGCGGAGGAAGTCGGGGCCGTAGCTGGCCTGCACGGTGTCCTGCTCGAGCAGCTCCTCGCCGGAACCGACCAGGTAGACCATTTCGCGCTCGACGGCGGCGTCGTGCTCACAGCTGGCGACCAGGGCCAGCCCGACCAGCGCCGAGAAGGCGGATAGCTTTCTAAGCATGAGGTTCATGCCCCGAGGCTAACCCCGGCACGGGGCCGGACAAGGTGAATTAGCCGACAGCGGCGCCGGCGGCAGGTTGGCCGGCAGAGACGCGGCTAGGCAAGGAATTTCTCCAGGCTGTCGAGTCCCTTGTCGATCATCTCCATGCTGGTCGCGAAGCTCAGGCGGACGCCGGAATCGACGCCGAAGGCCTCGCCGGGGACGACGGCTACGTGGGAGTCCTCGAGCAGGCGCTGCGCGAACTCGATAGAGCCGCTGACGCCGAGCTTCGCGAAGGTGCCGGAAACGTCGGGGAAAACGTAGAAGGCGCCGGCGGGACGCGGGCAGGTGACGCCTTCGAGGGCGTTGAGCCGGGCGTGGATGTGTTCGGCGCGGGACTCAAATTCCTGTCGCATCTCTTCGACACAGGCCTGGTCGCCGTTCAGGGCGGCGACAAGTCCGTGTTGTCCGAAGGTGAAGGTGCCGCTGGTGGTCTGGGTTTGGATCTTGGCCATGCCCTTGATGATGTCGGCCGGGCCGGCGGCGTAGCCGACCCGCCAGCCGGTCATGGCGTAGGTCTTGGAGCCAGCGTTGAAGGTGATGGTGTGGTCGTAGGCGTGGGCGGAGGCGGTGGCGTAGCTCTTGAAGGAGTCGTCGCCGAAGATGATGCGGTCATACATCTCGTCGCTGAAGACGACAATATCCTTGCCCTCGAGCACGGCGGCCAGGGCGTCGACCTCGGCGGGGGTGTAGAGGAAACCGCCTGGGTTACTGGGAGAATTGAAGACGAAGGCTTTGGTCCTCGGAGTGATGGCAGATTCCAGCTGGGCGGGAGTGATCTTAAAGGAGTTGTCAACATCGCCGAGCACGTACACCGGCACGCCGCCGCAGAGCGCGGCCTGCTCGGGGTAGGAGACCCAGTAGGGGGCGGGGATGATGACTTCGTCGCCTTCGTCGAGCAGGGTGGCGAAGGCGAGGTAGAGGGCCTCTTTGCCGCCGACGGTGACGATGACCTGGGAGGGGGCGTAGTCGAGCGCGTTTTCGCGGGCGAGCTTGGCGGCAACTGCCTCTTTGAGTGGGATGATGCCGGAGGAGGGGGTGGCGTACTTGGTGGCGCCGCCGTTCAGGGCGTCGATGGCGGCCTGCTTGATGTGATCGGGGGTGTCGAAGTCGGGCTCGCCGGCGCCGAAGCTGACGATGTCCTTGCCCTCGCGGCGCAACTGGGCGGCGCGCCCGCTGACGGCCATGGTGGCCGATTCGGCCAGGTTCAAGACTCGCTCAGACAGTTTCATTTTGAGGCCTTTCCTGGAGGAAGCGCCGGGCGGGCATTGCTTCCTTGCGACCGGCGAAAATGGGAAGCACTCTATTGTGCCTCAGAACCGGGTCGTCCGGCGAACCCGCCGGTTTGTCTTCCCGGACGGGTTCGACCAAGATACGAGGCCACCAGCCAACAATCGCGGACCGGGCGGCCCGACGCCAATGATGTCTACCGATCTGACCGGCCAAGTCGCGGTGGTCAGCAGGGTGGGGCATCGGGCGGTTTATCGTGACGACCCTGGCGGCGGCCGGAATGGATTCGCTGGCCGAGAAAGTCGGGGCATTGGATCGCGGCGTGCTGGTGCTGCCGGTGGATGAGGCTGATTGGGAGCAGGTGAGCGAGTTCGTGGGCCAAGTCGTGGAGCGGTTCGGGCGGATCGACCGGCTGGCACACAACGCCGACGGGAGCTTCGAGCCGGGTCCGCTGGCCGGTTCGGACCCGGCGGGCAGATCATTAATATCTCGTCGGGCCAGGGCCTGGAGGCGAACCCGAATGACGCAGCGTACAATGCGGCGGCGAAGGTGGCGCAGACGATGCTGACGCGCTGCCTGGCACCTGGAGGTGTGGGCGCGCCAGATCCTGGTGAATGAAGTGAATCGCGGCCTAACGGCGACTCCCGAGGTCCACTGGTCGGAACACGCGAACATTGATGAAATAGTGACCGCGTTCGAGACCCGCGAGGCGCCGTGGGGTCCGGCCGAACGGGTGAAGCACCCGCGGGAGGTCGCGGAGCTGTTCTTGAAGGTGGCGGGCTTTGACGCGGGCGGACCGACGGGACAGTTCTTCTCACTGGCGCGACATCCGATGTAATGGAGCAATTGAACATGCAGGAAGTGCGGAGGCACCCATGAGCGAGCAGAACCTGGCCGGCAAAGTGGCGGTGGTGACCGGCGGCGGGCGCGGGATCGGGCGGTCGATCGCGCTGTACCTGGCGAAGGCCGGGGCGGACGTGGCGCTCTGCTCAAGGAGCAGCGGCGAAATCGACGCGGTGGCCGGCGAGATCCGGGCGCTGGGACGCCGGGCGCTGGCGATGCCGGTGGATGTGGCCGACTGGGAACCGGTGGCGGCGTTCGCCGGCGCGGTGGTGGCGGAATTCGGGCAGATCGACATCCTGGTGAACAACGCCGGCGGCGGATTCGAGGTCACCCCGTTGGCCGAGAGCACTCCGAGTGGTTGGCGGGAGGCGGTGGAAATCAATCTGTTTGGCACATATCACATGATCCGTGCCTGCCTCGATGACATCCCCTCGGGCGGCAAGATAATCAATATCACTTCCGGAATGGGACTGGAACCGCGCCCGGGTAACTCGTCCTACAGCGCCGCTAAGGCCGGTGCGCACATGCTGACGCGCTGCCTGTCGCTGGAAATCTGGGATCGCGGGATCGATGTAAACGACATTATTCCGGGCCTGGTGGCGACGACCAACGTGGACTGGGCCAAGGACCGCAGCAGCGTCGAATCGGTGCTGGCGGAGTTCGAAGGCAAGAGCCCGCCGTTCGCGCCAAGCGAGCGGGTGAAGCATCCCGATGAACTGGGCGAACTGGTGCTGTGGGTGGCGTCGATGCCGCCGGGCGGACCGACGGGGCAGTCGTTCTCGCTGGCCCGAAGGCCGTTCTAGGAAATACCGACAAGTGCAATCGCAAAGGAGCAACACTATGGGTGAATTGTCGGGAAGAGTGGCGCTGGTGACCGGCGGCGGTCGCGGGATCGGCCGATCGACGGCTATCGCCCTGGCCGGGGCCGGGGCGGACATCGCGATCTGCTCGCGGACCCAGGCGGAACTGAACGAGGTGACGGGGCAGGTCAAAGCGGCCGGGAGCGATTGCTTCACCGGGGTGGTGGACGTGACGGAGCGGGAATCGGTGGAGGCGTTCTGCAAGGGGCTGGTGGAGCACTACAGCCGGGTGGACATCCTGGTCAACAACGCCGGCGGGGGACTAGAACAGAGCGTGGTGGCGGAGGCGGACGCGGATCTCTGGCGACGAACGGTGGAGGTGAATCTGTTCGGGACTTTCCTGTTCACACGGACGCTGCTGAAGCACATTTCCGACGGCGGCAAGATCATCAATGTGTCGTCGGGCATGGGACTGAAGGCCCGGATGCAGGCCAGCGCCTACAACGTGGCGAAGGCCGGCGTGCACATGTTCACCGAGTGCCTGGCGAACGAGCTGTGGCCGCGCCGGATCGATGTGAACAACCTGGTGCCGGGCCCGGTGGCGACGAGTACGTTCAACCGCGACGATCCGACCAATCGCACGCCGACCGAGGAGATCCTGGCGAAGTTCGCCGACGCGCCGCCGGCGCATTTCCCGGAGTTCGAGCGTGTTAAGCACCCGGACGAAGTGGGCGAACTGGCGCTCTGGATTGCCCTGCGACCCGAAGGCGGACCGACCGGACAGACGTTCTCGCTGGCGCGACGCCCACTGTAATCCATGAAGGAACTAGCTATGGCTGAAGGAAGTCTTGCCGGTCAGGTGGCGGTGGTCACCGGGGCGGGGCGGGGAGTGGGCCGGGCGATGGCGCGGCTGTTCGCGGCCGAGGGCGCCGACCTGGCGATCTGCGCGCGGACGGCGACGCAGCTCGAGTCGGTGGCGGAGGAATTGCGCGCCGGCGGCGCAAGAGTGGTCTCCAGGACCGTCGATATTACGGAGTGGGAGCAGGTGGAGGCGTTCGCGAACGAAGTAGCCGGCGAGTTGGGCCCGGTGAACGTGCTGATCAACAACGCGGCGGCAGGCGCGGACCTGGACAACATCGCCGATTCGGACGCGCCGGCCTGGGCGAAGACCGCGATCACCAACGTGATCGGCCCCTATTTCGTGAGCCGGGGGTTCATCCCGCACCTGGAGGATGGGGCCCGGATCGTGAATTTCGGATCGGGGAACGGGCAGGTACCGGTGGCGGGACGCTCGGCCTACGGGGTGGGCAAGGCGGGGCTGGCGATGCTCACGAAGTGCATGGCGCTGGAACTGTGGGAGCGTGGGGTCGAGGTGAATGAGTTCATCCCGGGCCCGACCGCAACAGTGATGCTGCCGTGGGCGATGCACCTGGATGACGAGGACGAGATCGCGCGGCAGTTCGCTGACCGGCCTTCGCCGGAAAATCCGAGCGAACGGGCCAAGACGCCAATAGAAGCAGCTGAGCACGTGCTGTGGATGGTGACGAGGCCGCCGGGCGGACCGACGGGGCAGCTCTATTCCTTGATGCGCCGGCCGGTCTAGCCACCCCTCGTCTGAGCGAGGCCGGGTGCCGCCCGACCGGGCGGACTAGCGGGTGGAGCCGCCGATGCAGTGGTGGCAGTTGTCATAGCCTTCGCTTCTGGCCTGCGCGAGCGTGTCCGGTGAAAAAGTAACCGCCTGGCCGTTTTGGACGATCGTGGCGATCTGACACTGCTGCTCTTTGGTCAGGTCGTGAACTTCGGTCGTGTCGGCATTGCCAAGGAGTTGATTCCCTACGAGCCGTGCGCTTATCGAAGTAGCCATCAGCCAATTCTCCTGCTGATTCTGCCTATTTCTGCCCCCTTCACACCCAAGCCCCACGCGCCTTTTGTGACGACCTGACTCTTACGTAGTCGTCCGTAGACGGACCCCACAGGGCAAGGCATGGCCCTTCCGGCTATTGACACTGCCCCGGGCCCTGACGTATAAACCGACCGACCAGTCGGTATTGTTTCAACCTTTCGGGGAGCCATGGCTGTCAGGGAACCAACCCGGCAATCGCGGGCGGATAAGACGCGACGGTTGCTGCTGGACGCAGCGCAGAACATCTTTAGCCGCAAGGGCTATCACGACGCCTCGATGGACGACATCGTTCAGGCGGCGGATCGCTCCAAGGGCGCGGCGTATTTCCATTTCCCGGGCAAGGGCGACATCTTCAAGGCGGTGAT
>MPMF02069939.1_pt1 | contig 12151 bp, 12 predicted proteins | sample 1617271 | NCBI WGS metagenome assembly MPMF02 (sample SAMN05944812, study PRJNA350692) | marine metagenome | biome: marine; feature: ODZ; material: water; isolation source: 120 m water sample prefiltered with 30 um filter, filtered on to 0.2 um... | place: Pacific Ocean | collected 2012-04-09... | reverse complement strand
TGAAGACGGTGTAGAAGTGGGTTGCGGGTCAACCATCGACCGCCCATCGGTGGGTGAGACTCGCATCGGTGCTGGCACCAAAATTGACAACCTCGTGCAAATCGGCCACGGGGTAGTTACGGGCAAAGGATGTGCCCTTGCCTCACAGGTGGGGATTGCCGGCGGAGCTCGCTTGGGTGACGGTGTCATCCTTGCCGGTCAGGTTGGAGTCGCTAATCGCGCTGTAATCGGCGATCGTGCCATTGCTAGCTCGAAGAGCGGTATTCATGGCGAAGTTGAAGCGGGGGAAGTCGTCAGTGGCTATCCCGCGATTCCAAATCGCCTCTGGTTGCGCTGTTCTGCCACCTTCAGCAAATTACCGGAGATGGCCAAAACGTTGAGGAAGCTGACAAGAGATACCCCTCGGTAACCTCACAGAAGGCACAAGCCATTTTGGAGTACCCCACATGCGCCAGCACCGCATCGTTCTGCTGCCTGGTGATGGTATCGGTCCTGAAATCACTGCTGTAGCAAAGTTGTTGCTTGATGCAGCAGGCGAACAACACGGTTTCAAGCTGAATTTCGAGCAACACCCCATAGGTGGTGTTGCCATAGACGCAAGCGGATCGCCGTTGCCCGCCAGCACCCTGGAGGCATGTCGAGCCAGTGATGCGGTACTCCTTGCAGCAATTGGTAGCCCTCGTTTTGATGCGCTGCCTAGGGAGCAACGGCCGGAAACAGGCCTGCTATGCCTTCGTGCAGGACTGAAACTATTTGCGAACCTCAGACCGGTGACGATCCTGCCGGCCCTGATCGATGCCAGCAGCCTGAAAGCAAAGGTGATCAAAGGAGTTGATCTAATGGTGGTGCGGGAGCTCACAGGCGGGATTTATTTCGGCCAACCGAAAGGGCGGATTGAGGCCGATGGGGATGAGCGCGCTTTCAACACAATGACCTACTCCAGAACAGAGGTGGACCGAATCGCCAAGGTTGCTTTCGACCTCGCCCGCGATCGCAGAGCAAAGCTTTGTTCGGTAGATAAGGCAAACGTGCTTGATGTCAGTCAGCTGTGGCGTGATCGTGTCGATGCTTTGGCTGCCAACTATGGAGATGTAGAGCTCAGCCACATGTATGTGGACAATGCCGCGATGCAATTGGTGCGCAACCCCAGGCAATTCGACGTGCTGCTCACCGGCAACCTGTTCGGAGACATCCTTAGTGACGAAGCAGCCATGCTTACAGGCTCGATTGGCATGCTGCCCTCAGCTTCGCTCGCCAGCGAAGGACCAGGACTGTTCGAACCGGTGCATGGTTCCGCACCCGATATTGCAGGACAAGACCTGGCCAATCCAATGGCAATGGTGCTTTGCGCAGCAATGATGCTGAGAATTGGCTTAAAGGAAAACGATGCCGCCACGGCTCTTGAACGATCAGTAGAGCGTGTTCTCGCGGCAGGTTTCCGTACAGGTGACCTAATGAGTGAGGGCTGTACCCAACTGGGCTGCGCAGGGATGGGGGAGCAATTGCTGCAAGCGCTTTAAAGGATTTAAAACCCTGATGAGCAAATGCTGATGTTGCCAAATTGATCTGTTTGCCGCATGACCTGCCAAAATCTCTGGGCCTGTCCTGCCTGCGTCGATGTCGAAGCGTCACCCGGTTGTCGCCGTTACAGGGTCCTCCGGAGCCGGAACCAGCACCGTAAAGCGGGCCTTCGAGCACATTTTTTCCCGCGAAAAAATCACACCCGCTGTTGTGGAGGGCGATAGCTACCATCGCTTCGAGCGGATGGCCATGAAGGAAGCCATGGCTGATGCCTTGGCCAAGGGTGAAAATTTCTCCCACTTCGGCCCAGAGGCGAACTTATTCGACAAGCTCGAAGAGCTCTTCCGTACCTACGGTCAAACAGGGGGTGGCAAGAAGCGTTACTACTTGCATAGCACTGAAGAGGCAGCAGAACATAACAGCCGCCTAGGTACGAAACTTGACCCCGGTCAGTTCACCCCTTGGGAGGAAATTCCAACCAAGACTGATGTTCTCTTCTATGAAGGTCTGCATGGTGGTGTCGTTGGTGATGGCTATGACGTAGCAGCCTGCGCCGACCTACTGGTTGGCGTGGTACCAATCACCAACCTTGAGTGGATACAAAAAATCCACCGCGACAATGCCGAGCGTGGCTATTCCGCAGAAGCAATTGTGGATACGATCCTGCGCCGCATGCCTGATTACATCAACCACATCTGTCCACAATTCAGCCGCACAGACATCAACTTCCAGAGAGTGCCCACTGTGGACACCTCCAACCCATTCATTTGTAGGAACATCCCTACGCCGGATGAAAGCTTTGTGATCATTCACTTCCGTAAAGGTGCTCGCGAAAAATGGGGCATCGACTTCGGAGATTTGCTCAACATGATTAATGACTCGTTTATGTCGAGTCCGACAAGCATCGTGGTGAACGGAGGCAAGATGGGTTTTGCAATGGAATTAATTCTGACCCCGATCATTCATCGCCTGATTGAAGACAAACATAACCTCTCCTAGACAAAATAATTTAGTTGCCTCAATAAACAACTATGATGGGATTATCTGAGTAATCAGTTAATCCTATTTCTATTTCTAACCTCTCATTTGTAATTGCAACAGCCGCCTCCCGATCAACCGAGGCAGCACGTTGGGATCGGATCAACAGTGGCCAACTGATTGAGAAAGCACGACAAATTTATTTCAACTATCTCTCCAACACCATCACTGGCACGGAACCCAGTGGTGTTGTACTGAATGAAAACAATGGGAAAGGGCGCGTTGTCTTTGATCTTCCGCTTCTGCTTCCAAAAGAAAAGTTTCTCAAGCTAGAGCTCCTGTGCACCCTTCCGATGCGCTCCCGCCAAACCCGTGCAAGAAACATCGCCATGTCTAGGCGCAGCTAATGCTCTGGATCTATATAGCGATCATCGGAGCTTGTATGGGCAGCTTTATCAATGTGATGGCCTGGCGGCTTCCCCGAAAGGAATCATTGATTTGGCCTGGTAGTCATTGCCCACGTTGCGGATGTGGTGTGCGTTGGCACGACAATTTGCCTGTGGTGGCATGGCTTCAACTGGGCGGTCGCTGTCGTGATTGCAGAGCCTTCATTCCAGTGCGTTATCCAGCTGTGGAAAGTCTCAGCGCCGGGCTTTGGCTATCAGCCGCTATAGCAGTTCCAACCAGCATGGGCGAGTTGCCTTTCTTGTTCAATCTCTTTGCTGGAGTGGTGCTTGTCAGTGTGCTGTTGTCACTGGTCCTCATCGACCTCGATCACATGTGGTTGCCAGAACCACTCTGTAGGGCTGGCCTTTTGTTAGGGCTGGCTTTTACAGCGATAGCGGCAGTGTTACTCGGCTGGGGTAAGGGATCAGCCCTGCTGCTCGACCATTTACTAGCAGCAACAGCAGCATTAATTGCTATGGAAGGGCTTAGCTTCCTTGCCAAAAAGCTTATTGGTCAGCCAGCCCTTGGTCTTGGTGATGCCAAATTGGCGGCCCTGGCTGGAGCATGGTTAGGACTGAATGGCGTAGCAATGGCCATGACCCTGGCCATCATCAGCGGTGCAACGGTTGGTCTCATCGGTCGGCTTACTGGTCAGTTAAAATCTCGCCAGCCATTCCCCTTCGGACCTTTCATTGCTTTTGGGGTCTGGGGTGTATGGCTTTTTGGATCAGATTGGTGGTGGCAACATTGGGCAAACCTAATGGGTCTTTAATGGACCAAATGCTGCCAGAAAAAAATGCCAACTGTCAGTGCGTGAATCGCGCTTTAGATTTGGATGATTCACCACTTCTTAATTTGCGGTATTGGAGATAAGCATGGACACTTGATCCATCCTTATCTTTACCCGAAAAGCCTTGTGCAAGTTGAGAAGTCACCCGTCCTCACACTGAGTTAAAGGATGAGTTTATTCGACTGGTTTGCTGATCGTCGCAAGGGTCAGTTCGTTGGCAAGGTGAGCCAGGAAACTGAAGAAAGCGATGGGCTTTGGGGCAAGTGCCCCGAATGTAGTCAGGTTGTTTACCGCAAGGATCTTCAAGCCAATGCCAGTGTTTGCAATAGCTGCGGCCATCACCACCGCATTAACAGCGAAGAACGGATCGCCCTGATCGCTGATCAAGGAAGTTTTAAACCACTGGATCGAAACCTCAGCCCTACAGATCCACTCGGCTTCAAAGACCGCCGTACCTATGCCGATCGACTGAGAGAAAGCCAGGCCACAACGGGCATGAAGGACGGGGTCGTAACAGGCCTTTGCCAAATTGAAACAATGCCTATGGCCATGGCGGTGATGGATTTCCGCTTCATGGGCGGTTCTATGGGATCAGTCGTTGGCGAAAAGATTACCCGACTTGTGGAGCGGGCCACAGCCCAACGCCTGCCCCTATTAATCATTTGCGCCTCAGGCGGAGCCCGAATGCAAGAAGGCATGCTCAGCTTGATGCAAATGGCCAAAATATCCGGTGCTCTTGGGCGGCATCGAGAGGCTGAACTGCTTTACATGCCACTGCTCACTCACCCAACTACCGGTGGTGTGACTGCCAGTTTCGCCATGCTCGGCGATCTGATTCTGGCGGAACCTAAGGCCCTGATTGGCTTCGCTGGACGCCGGGTCATTGAACAGACCTTACGTGAAAAGCTGCCAGATAATTTTCAGACCGCCGAATACCTGCAAGAGCATGGCTTCGTAGACACGATTGTGCCCCGCACGCAACTACGCAAAACGCTTGCCTCACTCTTACGCCTGCATGGCTGTAAAGCGAAGAAGGCTGCCGGCAGATGAGCACACGACTACTTGGATTTAGCCGCTGGCTGGGTCAGGGTGTAATGCTCCTACTGCTCACCCTTTTTATTCCTTTTGGCCTTCTCGAGCCAGGAATCGCAAGCGCTGGGCCAGTGGAATGGAAGGAAGTCCCCGCCACTGAGGATGGGCAGCAATGGTGGGATATAGGCAGCCTTCACTATGACAAGGATGGCAATCTCAGTGTGCTGAGTCGCTTCTATCCAGCGGTCAGAGAAGGCGAGAAGCAGCAAAATGGCAGCCTTTATTTGATGCATGTGGACTGCGATCAGAAGCTTTTCAGGGATACCTCGGTGAATGGTTTGCATCGTTTCCGCGCAGAATGGAAACCCTCTGATGGCGATGCCCTCATTGATGCAGTCATCGATGATGTTTGCACTGCAGAGGTGACGTAAATATCAATCATGAATCCAATCAGCCCTCCAATTGGTGTTGCTATCGCCGGCCTTGGCTTCGGTGAAAGCGTTCATCTTCCGGCATTAAAAGCGAACCCAGACCTACAGCCTGTTGCTCTATGGCATCCACGCAGAGAGCGACTAGAAATAGCCTGCAAAGAGCATGAACTTATCGGCTACAGCGACTGGTCAGCCCTATTGACTGATCCAAAGGTCGAGGCCGTGATTCTGGCAACACCACCAGGTCCGCGTTTTGAATTGGCCCTCGAAGCTCTGAAAGCTGGAAAACATTTGCTGTTGGAGAAACCAGTGGCGTTGCATGCCGATCAAGTCGCTGAACTGCAACGACTGGCCATGAAGAACTTACTGAGCGTGGCCGTGGACTTTGAATACCGTGCGGTGCCCTTGTTCATGCAAGCCAAGCGTTTGCTTGATCAAGGGATCGTCGGAACGCCATGGCTGGTGAAACTTGACTGGTTGATGAGCAGTCGCGCCAATGCTTCAAGACCATGGAATTGGTATTCCCAATCTGAGGCAGGTGGCGGCGTGATTGGGGCGCTAGGCACTCATGCCATAGACATGCTGCATTGGTTGTGTGGACCAACGAGCCATGTGAGTGCAATGTTATCCACCTCGATCCAAACAAGGCCTGATCCAAGCACTGGCAAACCTTGTGAGGTGAGCAGTGAAGACGTAACTCTGGCCCAGTTAAAGCTGGGTGGATTTGAGCAGCTTGAAATACCTGCACAGGTAAGCCTGACGGCAATCGCTCGCCAGGGACGAGGGTGCTGGCTGGAGATCTACGGCAGCAACGGCAGCCTTTTGCTTGGCAGTGACAACCAGAAAGACTATGTGCATGGCTTTGGCCTCTGGGTCGCCGCTGCCGGTGATCCACTACGCAGCATCAGTGCTGATTTGGATTTAGCCTTCGCCACCACATGGACTGATGGCCGCATCGCCCCTGTAGCGAGGCTTCAAGGCTGGTGGGCCGAGAGCATTCGCAGTGGCCAACCGATGGTGCCAGGGCTGGCGGAAGGATGGGCCAGTCAACAGGTGTGCGACAAGTTGAGGGATTCATCCACGTTGGGTCAGCGGTTGACGATCCAATCGACAATCTGAAAACAACTGAGATCGATATGGGTGGGTGACATTTCTGACCATCGTCTTATAAAGTCCGGGGTCGCAGGTCCAGGACTCATTGCTTGAGAACTGGCCCCTACTGACACTACGGAGATCTCTATGGCCCTCGTTCCGCTAAGGCTTCTGCTTGACCATGCCGCAGAAAACGGCTATGGCATACCTGCATTCAACGTGAACAACCTCGAGCAGGTGCAGGCCATCATGGAAGCGGCTGACGAGACTGACAGCCCAGTGATCCTGCAGGCCTCCCGCGGTGCTCGAAGCTACGCAGGTGAAATCTTCCTGCGACATCTGATCATCGCCGCCGTTGAGACCTATCCAGACATCCCCGTTGTGATGCATCAAGACCACGGGAATAGCCCCTCAACATGCTTTGGTGCTGCCGCGAACGGGTTCACCTCTGTGATGATGGATGGCTCTCTTGAGGCAGACGCCAAGACACCTGCCAGCTACGAGTACAACGTTGCTGTCACAAAAGAAGTCGTAGGCGTGGCCCATGCCATCGGCGTGAGCGTGGAGGGTGAATTGGGCTGCCTGGGCTCCTTGGAAACAGGTATGGGTGAAGCCGAAGACGGCCACGGATTTGAAGGCAAGCTCGACCACAGCCAACTGCTCACTGACCCGGCTGAGGCCTCCGACTTCGTCGCCAAAACCAAAGTTGACGCTTTAGCAATCGCGATTGGAACCAGCCACGGCGCCTACAAATTCACGCGCAAACCCACTGGTGAAGTCTTAGCGATTAGTCGAATTGCAGAAATCCATAAGGCCATCCCTAACACTCATTTAGTTATGCACGGCTCATCCTCCGTCCCCCAGGAATGGCTGCAGATGATCAATAAATACGGTGGTGCCATTCCCGAAACCTATGGCGTTCCCGTCGAAGAGATCCAAGAAGGGATTCGCAATGGCGTGCGAAAGGTAAATATCGACACCGACAATCGTCTGGCTTTCACCGCTGCTGTGCGTGAAGCCGCTGTCGCTGATCCTGCCAACTTCGATCCACGCCACTTCAACAAACCTGCGCGGAAATACATGAAGCAGGTATGTCTTGATCGCTATCAGCAGTTTTGGTGTGCCGGCAATGCCAGTAAAATCAAGCAACGTGATATCAACTATTACGCAGCCCTTTATGAAAAAGGGAAGCTCGATCCCAAAACCGCTGTTGCCGCCTGATTCAGGCTGAAGGAATCGCTGAGGGGGGCTGAAGCCTCCCTTTTTAATCAATAGGGCTCAGGAGAGCAACATCAGAGATCCATTGCGTCCGTCGAGGCGTGCTATTGCTCCAAGAGGTAAGGCAAAATTCGGTTGGCCATGACCAACAGGAAGATCACTCACCAATGGCACGCCAAGAGCAGAAAGACGCTCCTCAAGGATGCCGACCATAGAGAAGTCTCCAGGGGCAAGCTCCCCTTTCCAGCTGAAACGGCCTGTAGCCACAGCCGCAACACCACTTAGCAGACCTGCACTGCGCCATTGCGTGAGCATGCGATCAACCCTATAGGGGGCTTCGCCTACATCCTCGAGCACTAACACGGCACCCCGCAAATCAGGGAACCAGGGTGTTCCGATTAAATGCGTAGCCACGGTGAGATTGGTCACCACTAAAGGGCCTACAGCAATGCCTGGAATGACCCCTATACCTGATATCGGAGCTACAGATTGACAAGACAACAGATCAACCGTTCGTTGCCACTGTTCGTCAGATCCAGTAATCGATCCATGGATGGCGCCGCGAGATCCCACAACCCACTGGGCCAACAACAGAGAACTGGAGTCTGAGAAGCCGAGACTCCAAAGGGATCGTCGTGGGAAATGGAACCCTTCCTCCAAAACCCTTGCGCTACCCCAACCGGAGCCTATGTAGACAATTCCCTCAACATGAGGATCACTCCAGGCGGCCTCTAGTTCAGCGCGGCGCTGGGCATCAGTGCCAGAAAACCACTGCCATTGGCGATGCAACGATGGAGGTAATTCAAGGTGCCACTCCTGCTGCTTGCAACGCTCAACTAAAAGAGAAAAGTCTGTTTGAGGATCGATCCACGTACCAGTATTGACCGCCCGAATCCGTGAACCGTCACGAAGTGGTGTTGGCGCCGCCAAAGGTTTCGATGCATTAAAGGCTGGGGTCAACGTTCGACCTAGCTTTGGCCAAGCCAAGGTTGCTGCCAAGGCAGCCGGAACCCCCATAAGCAGCGAACGCCGTCGCATCGTCAATCAGCCAAGCAGTGACTGCAGCAATCCTCTGCCATCCACACCACCAATCACAGGATCACAAGCCCGTTCCGGATGGGGCATCAAGCCAAGCACATTGCCAGTCTTGTTTGTAATTCCAGCGATATCAGCCACTGAACCATTGGGATTATTGACATAGCGCAAGGCGATAGCGTCGTCGTCCTGTAGCTGGCAAAGGGTTTCGTCACTGCACTGATATCGCCCCTCACCATGGGCAATGGGCAGGGTGAGAGCATCCTTGCGTTGATGACCCTTTAGCCAGGGAGTGCGGTTGCTTTCCACAGTGAGCAGAGCATCCTCACAGATGAAATGAAGGCTTCGATTGCGGGTGAGAGCTCCAGGGAGCAGACCTAGTTCAGTCAGAACCTGAAAGCCATTGCAGATGCCGAGCACCCTGCCGCCACGTGCAACAAATTCCACCAGCGACTCAAGCACCGGCGCAAAACGGGCAATTGCACCACAACGGAGGTAGTCGCCATAACTAAATCCGCCTGGAAGCACAACAGCATCAAGACCATTTAAATCACGGGTCTCATGCCAGAGAAAGCGCGTTGGAATGTCCAAACATCCTTGCGCTGCCCAGCGCACATCGCGATCACAATTTGAGCCAGGGAAGACAACAACACCAATACTCATGGCTGCATTAAGCGGTGGTAGTAGCAACCGACTGAAGCTCAAGACTCCAATCTTCAATCACGGGATTGGCAAACAGGCGATCACTAAGCAGTTCCAACTGCTTGCGTGCTTCAGCTTCATCATCAGCCTCGAGCTCAAGATCAACAAATTTTCCGATCCGCAGTTTGCTGATGCCTTCCACCCCAAGGCGATTGGCAGCAGATCGAGCAGCCTCCCCAGCCGGGTCAAGCACTGAAGGACGCAGACTGACAAGAACGCGGGCATGAAATCGCGGCACGGTCTGTAGGAAGTGGATTGTTAAATCTTCGCAGCTCATGGCACCCTCTTTACTCAAGGCACCCTCTTTACAGGATAAAAGCGCGTTTAAAACCTAGGGCACTAGGCCCGCACTGCTTGTGTGGTGAATGGTGATGGTTGATTCAACGATCAAAACAATGCTGATTGTTATTACAGGATTAGGTTTGTTCATGCTAGTGATTAAGCCTTTAAGTAAGCAGAACTGATATGAGCGGTGCTCATAAGGTATTGAAATTGCAAGAGGATTCCATTCACTTGTTTAGTTTATGGATGGGCGTGGGGCAGATCCGTAGATGCTGGTGGCTCGATGTTAACAACCCACACATCTGCTTTAGCCAAAAGGGCTGTGGAAAGATACAGATACGCTCATAGATAGTAAAGAGACTTGAAAGTCATCCAGCCACGCTTGCTCAATGGGCAAACTCTGCGGTTAGAGAAGGTCTGAGGAGATGGGAAAAACCCACTGGATTAAAGATGAGAAGGCAAGCGATCTATCCATACGCAATTATCTAGAATGACCTGTTAAAAAATAATTGGTTTAGACTACCTGTGAGCCATAGATCAGTAAGTTTGAGCAATTATCACCAAATATAATTCAAATAGTCAATGGATACATTTGAAATTAAATCGCTGATATCAATCTCAATCTGCATACTTGTACTGTTTATCGGCAAGCGCATCAATGGCAATATTCAAGAGCTGCAGAATTTATCGACACCTGATTCTGTTACAGGCGGACTGATCATAGCACTAGCAATCACACTCTTGAAATGGGCAATGGATTTAGAGGTTACATTTGATCTTGGCGCAAGAGATTTCTTGCTTATTTATTTCTTTACTACGGTTGGTATAAGTTCAAATCTAAACAACATGCGAAGGGGAGGGAAAGCTCTGGGAATATTACTCGGTCTGGTTATTGCTTTTATCACGATTCAGAACCTTTTCGGCGAATGGATAGTTACTCTATTTGGACTCCAGGAAGGCTTTGTCCCACTTTTGGGTTCAGTTTCGCTTGCAGGTGGCCATGGTGTGACCATCGCATGGGCACCAACCTTTGCGAAACAACTTGGGATCAAGAATGCATTGGAAATTGGCATTGCAGCATCAACATTTGTCTTAATCGTTGCCAGCGTAATAGGTGGTCCAATCGCCAACCATTTGATCCGCAAAAATCAATTGAATTGAGATCATAGAAAAGAAACACATGATAAAAACAGGAATGGAGAAGAACATATAACTAAGACGGGATTGAATAAACAACCCCCATCAGTATTGGATTACAACAGTATTCTTGAGTCAGTTCTGGCTGTCAATATCTGTATTATTCTCGGGAAAATATGCCAGGGATTTCTCTTTAAGTTAGATATTCAACTGCCACTTTTTGTTGTCTCAATGATCGTTGGAATCATTTTGAGCAGCATTTTGCCGGATCGTAAGATTTTAAATGATTTTCTAATTTGGCCTAAACAAACAGCTGCATTACTATTTCTGGCAGAGCTTTCCCTTTGCACATTTCTGGCAATGTCAATCATGAGTCTCCAGTTTTGGGAACTATTGGATCTCCCGCCGGCCTTGCTGCTGATATTGGTCTTCCAAATTATCCTCTCTATAGCAGTCAACCTATACCTTGTTTTTCCGCTCATGGGTCGCAACTACGACGGAACTGTGATTTGCGCAGGATTTGCGGGAATGTCGATAGGGTCATCTGCTGCTGGGCTTGCAAATATGACGGCAATATCAAGGAGGTATGGGCCAACCAACAAAGCATTTATCAGTCGTGCCAATGATCGCAACATTTATTGAGATTATAAATTCAGGGCTTATTATTCCAGCCGCAATAAGGTTTTTATGATTTATTAAACCATAAAATGAAGATGGCAACGGTAAATCAACTTGCCAATACTGTTATGAGTGACCTGCCATGGATAGAATGCTTATGCAAATTCTGAATAGCGAATAGATAGATGCAGTAATAGGAAAAATATAACACAAAAAATTATAGTTGTCTGAGCATAACTATGCGGCTAAAGTCAAGATGAACTGAATGAACTGGACTAGCCCTGGTTGTTAGTTGTCTGGCTGATTGCATCTAAGACTCTCTGATTAAATCTTAACTTACAAGAGGATATAGATTATTTTGCCAAGCCTCAGTCATGATTCTAAAAAATAATAAGCTAGAAATGCTCGCTGGAATTCTATGTGCCAATGCTGCAGATAACAATTAGCCGAACTGGGTTTAGCTAGTGGATAGCTTGTTTAATTTGTTGATTCATCAACTCGCTGCCTCGACTAATAAAGTCATCTCGAGTGAACTCACCAGAATCAAGCCTCTGCAATAAGATCTTCTGTGCTGCATAGTCTTCATTGTGTAATCCAGCACGGCTTTGCAGCATCCGCCATGATTTACGGCGCTCTACATGGAAGAGAACCATCTGACGACTAACTGCATAATACTTAAACTTGCCATTGATTTCAGCCTTGAAATATACACCCCAATCAGGCACATAAGCATGATGATTCTCATTGAAAACATTTCTATAAATAACATCTTGCTGCCTAATTAGAGTAAGCATATTGTCGATATGTATAAACTCGTCGACTTGTGCTTCAGGAATCTCTTTGAGGTGTCTGCGAAAACGTGCTTCGG
>MPMF02123239.1_pt1 | contig 12154 bp, 11 predicted proteins | sample 1617271 | NCBI WGS metagenome assembly MPMF02 (sample SAMN05944812, study PRJNA350692) | marine metagenome | biome: marine; feature: ODZ; material: water; isolation source: 120 m water sample prefiltered with 30 um filter, filtered on to 0.2 um... | place: Pacific Ocean | collected 2012-04-09... | reverse complement strand
GTATATAGTGGTTTTTGTTTTTTACATGGAACTGAAATCTTATTAGTTCTTTTATTATTCACCCTATTTTCAGAGTATTTCTTATTTATTTTTATAGGATTTACTTTTCATTTATTTTTAGATGTAACTTGTAGTAGAATTTTTATGGATAGGATGGATAAAATTTCCCTAATACACGATTTCTTCAAATTCAAAAAATTAAAACATCTTTAATTTTCTATAATTCTTACATAATATTTATAAACTAAATTTAAATAAGCATATCATGCAAATTTTATTAATAATTCCTAGGTATAATCTAACTAATAAGGCAAATTATCAATATGTTTTTCCATTAGGATTGGGATATATTTCATCTGTCTTAAAAAAAGCAGGGTATAGTGTAGATTGCTTAAATTTAAATCATTTTAATGGAAAAATAGAAGATTTGATTACAAGAAGATTAAATACTAAAAAATATAATTTTGTCTGCACAGGCCATATTGGAATTGGATATGCAATTGTTGAAAAGATAATTAATATTATAAGGAGTCATGATTCCCAACCAAAAGTTATTTTTGGAGGGCCCTTAGTAACTAGTGAACCAAAATTAATTTTTGAAAATTTAAAACCCGATTTTGCAATATTAGGAGAAGGCGAATCGAAAGTAGTTCTCGAAGCTGTTGCCAACGAGCCATTTATCGTTGACAAGATCGCAACAAAGGAGCGCAAGAAGAGCGCAGCCCCACCGTTCATAACAAGCAAGCTCCAACAGGCATCGAAAATGCCGGTGAAGCGGACGATGATGATTGCTCAGCAACTCTACGAAGGTATCGAGTTGCCTGACGATGGGTCCGTCGGGCTCATTACCTACATGCGGACTGATTCAACTCGTGTCTCGTCCCAGGCGATCGAGGACGTTCGTACCCATATCGCGCAGGTATTCGGTGACGATTACTTACCGAAGACACCGAATACCTTTCGTGCGAAAACCGGCGCTCAGGATGCTCATGAGGCGATACGACCAACTTCAATGCGGTATGACCCCGAGACGGTTAAGGAGCATCTGACACGTGAGCAGTACTCGCTATACCGGATGATCTGGAACCGATTTGTCGCGTCTCAGATGCCTCCTGCTCGATTCGACGACACCACTGTTGATATCGGCGCCGGTCTTTATACCTTCCGGGTAAAGGGATCAGTGCTGAAATTTAAGGGCTGGATGGCCGCCCACGATCTGAACGCTGAGGAGAACGCGACTGAGGGGGAATGGCCAGAAAAGTAACGAACCTGGGGACGACATTCTGTCTGGCGCCTTACCGGTGATGCAGCAAGGAGAACAGTTAGAACTTAAACAGCTCCGTCCCGAGCAAAAATTTACGCAACCACCGCCACGGTTCAGTGAGGCAACGCTCGTGAAGGAACTTGAAGAGAATGGCATCGGTCGACCTAGCACGTATGCGGCGATCATTGGGGTGTTACAGACGCGGGAATACGTCGCGAAAATTGAAGGGCGGTTTAAGCCAACTGGTCTCGGCAAACTAGTGACGGAACTACTTGCTAAGAGTTTTGATGACATCCTCGACGTCGAGTACACGAAGGACTTGGAAGATTCACTGGACAAGATTGAAGATGGTAAGGCCGATTATCGCGGCACCATCGAGAATTTCTATGGAAAATTTAGTGCTGACCTAAGTCAGGCGGCCGAATCGATGCCAAACATCAAGGTCGAGGGCTTGCCAAGTGACGAGGTCTGTGACAAGTGCAATTCCCCGATGATTAAGAAGGTCGGTCGCTTTGGTCTCTTCCTTGCGTGCAGTAGCTATCCAGATTTCCAACTGACGCCGGTCGCGAGAAAGTATTTGGCGGAACGGGCCCGGAGCGGCTCTTCGATGAAACTTGGCCGTATTGGGCCACGCCAGTTGCTCGCACTGGAAACGTTGGCCGAAGCCAAGAAGGGGTTGGCCCAATCGGTGCTTCTCAAACACGCCGTAGCGGGGGCGACGTTGCAGCGTTTGGTTGTTCGGGGCTTGCTGCAGGTCGAAGGTCAGTGCCAGAACACCCGTGAACTCGAGAATGGCGATGCCGGGCAGGATGAAGTGGATGAGACCTGTGAGAACTGCGGTAAGGATATGGTCGTCAAGAGGGGACGCTTTGGCCAGTTTCTGGCTTGTTCTGGATATCCAGATTGCAAAACGACGCGAAAACTCATTTCGACGAAGCAAGGCTTGGCAGCAGCCAAGCCGGACCAGATCCTTGATGAAAAATGCCCTCGCTGTGACTCAAATTTGATCATTAAGCAAGGAAGGTTTGGTGAATTCACGGCATGCACCAGCTATCCGGAGTGCCGCTACATTAAGCTGAAAAGTACCGGCGTCACGTGTCCGAACGACGGCGGTGACATCGTTGAGCGAAAATCCCGTCGAGGGAGGGCATTTTACGGATGTGCTAATTACCCGGACTGTGATTTCACACTCTGGAACAAACCACTATTGGAGTCCTGTCCGAAGTGCCAAGCGCCCTTCCTGACGGAGAAGGTGACTAAACGGCACGGTCGCCAGTTGCTCTGCCATAAGGATGAGTGCGACTACATCCGGTCTGAAGAACTTGCGGTTGTGTAGCGTGACACCTCTGGCGTGACCTGGCCTGTCGGCTGGTCACGCCGCTTGATCTAGGTTCCGATACTCTGCACGCGCAATTAGAAGAATCAGACATTTGGCAGATAGGTTGCAATTCGAAATCGTTTCATGATTCATGTGATTGGCGGCGGTTTGGCTGGTAGCGAGGCGGCTTGGCAAGCGGCTTCAATGGGTGTTGAGGTCAGACTGTATGAAATGCGTCCGGTTCGCTCAACTGCTGTTCATTCCACCGACCGCCTCGCTGAACTCGTGTGCAGTAATTCCTTCCGTGGTAATAAATTGGAAAACGCTGTCGGGCTTCTCAAGGAAGAAATGCGGCGGATGGGCTCCCTCGTGATTCGGACTGGGGACCGGACCCGGGTACCTGCAGGCACGGCGCTAGCTGTCGACCGTAAACTCTTTGCTGATGAAGTGACTGCGGCGGTGCAGGCGCACCCGCTGATTACAATAGACAGGACAGAGATTGAGGCGATTCCTAAGGGACTTACGCCGATGGAGCCGTCAATCATCGCGACCGGTCCGTTGACGTCTGAGCGCCTATCGGCCGATATCGCAGCGTTCGTTGGTGCCGATCATCTGTACTTTTACGATGCGATTAGTCCAATTGTGCTTGCCGAGACAATTGATTGGAAGCGTGTATTTCGGGCATCGAGGTGGGGACGCGACTCGGTTGAAACCTTATCCGTCACATCTTCTGATCAGCAATCCGGTGATTATGTGAACTGTCCACTAACGGCCGACGAGTACGGCCGCTTCTTCGAGGCCTTAACGAACGCAGAGTCAGCCACGGTTCACGATTTTGACCACACCAAATTTTTTGAGGGATGCCTTCCCATCGAGGTAATAGCCAGTCGCGGTCGTGATACCCTGCGGTTCGGGCCGATGAAGCCAGTCGGTCTTATCGATCCACACGGCGGCGGGCCTCCGCCCCACGCTGTTGTGCAACTCAGGCAGGACAACTTAGCTGGCGATCACTTCAGTCTCGTCGGCTTTCAGACCCAACTGAAGTGGGGTGAACAAGATCGTGTACTTCGTCTAATCCCCGGCCTAGAGCAGGCTGAATTCGTGCGATTCGGTATGATTCATCGCAATACGTATATCAACGCGCCCACGGTTCTACGGCAGACTTGGCAAGCGCGTCAACGTGAGGACCTTTTCTTTGCCGGACAGTTGTCAGGGGTCGAGGGATACGTTGAGAGTGCGGCATCTGGCCTAATGGCCGGATTAAACGCCGCCGCTATCGTGCAGCGTCGGGAACCACTCGTTGCCCCTCGGACCACGGCGCTGGGGGCACTTGCATACTACGTGTCGCACGCCGTTCCTAGCGACTACCAGCCGACCAATATTGCTTTCGGTATCATGCCGCTACTGGCTAAGGCGCCGCGGCGAAGGGCCGCACGCCGTCTAGCCACCGCCGAGCGGGCACTTCGGGATTTAGGTGTGTGGCGGTCTGAAGTTGGACTTGAATGCGATGCTCAGTCAACTCAAAGCTTTTCTTGAATATTTGCGGTTGAATCGCAATCTTTCGGTGCATACCGTCCGCGCTTACGAGAGCGATCTGAATCAGTTCATCTGTTTTAGAGCGAAGGTGCTCAGACGGTCTGCTGATCAAGTACCCCTCAGCGACTTTGACCGGTATGCTGTCCGGGAGTTCTTGGCAGAACTGTATAAACGAGGCCTATCGGGAAAATCTCAGGCCAGAAAGCTCTCCGCGATTAAGATGTTTGGACAGTATCTTCAACGAGAGGAGCAAATCGACGAGGATCCGGTCAAGAGCATCATTAGTCCCAAGCTAGTGAGAAAGCTTCCAGCCCATCTTGAGGTGAACGAGATGGCACAACTTTTGGGCATGCCTGATACAAAGTCGTGGCGTGATCGTCGAGACAAAGCGATCCTCGAAGTGTTTTACGCGTCGGGTCTACGATTGAGTGAATTGGTTGGGCTTGACGTTGAACACCTTGACCTCAGCGAACGCCTGGTACGTGTCAAAGGTAAGGGCGGGCGGGAACGAGAGGTGCCGTTCAACCAATTTGCGGCGAAAGCCGTTCAAGATTACCTAGACCATCCCGAACGAAAAAAAGTGATTAAGAAGGCGAAGTTGTTACCGGTATCGCGTCGCGCGGTGCGACCCGTGCGTGTTCGAGAGAACCCTTTGTTCATAAATTATCGTGGCCATCGACTATCGACACGTAGTGTTGACCGCCTCGTGCGTCGCTATGTCAAAGCTTGGGCGGTAAAGATGGGTGAGGACCCTAAAGAGTTTAAGCACATCAGTCCGCATGCGTTGCGCCATTCATTTGCCACGCATTTGCTGGCGCGGGGTATGAATCTGCGGGCCATTCAGGAGTTGCTAGGGCACGAGGAGTTGGACACAACGCAGATATACACGAACCTCACTGACGACCACCGAACGATGGTCTACAGGAAGTCTCACCCAAGGGCGTAACCACCCGTCTCGCTTGTCGAAGGTTACTTGCGCTTACTCTCCGAAGTGTTCTGCAGAGTTTCCCACTCATGCATGAGGTCGCCGATCTCCCACATGAGCGCTTGGTGTTCTGCGACTAGGGTGTTCGCTGATTTTGGTTCTTTGTAGAAATCTGGCTGGCTCATTGTTACTTCAAGCTTCTTGAGAGCAGCTTCCCGGTCATTGATTTCCTGTTCAATCGCGGTCACGCGGCGGTGCTGGGCTTCGACAGCGCGCTGCTGCCGTTTGCGAACGTCTGCTGCTAGCCGACGGCGTTTACGAGCATCCGCTGGTGCGCGTTTCTGATCAGCAACCTTGGTCTTACCGGTGACCTCCTGTGTGGATTGTTTGATTGGCCTTGTGGTCGACGTTTTGTTTATCGCGATCCGTTGGGTTCGATTCCAGCAAAACTCCTCGTAAGTTCCTGGGTAGACTAACGCCTCACCCTGGCCGACTTCGATAATCTGGGTTGCTAGCCGATCCACAAAGTAGCGGTCGTGCGACACGAATATCAAGGTGCCATCAAAAGCCATAAGTGCTTCGAGAAGCACATCCGTGGAATCGATATCGAGATGGTTCGTCGGTTCGTCGAGGAGTAATGTATTAGCTGGGTGCAATAGCATTCGCGCCACCGCTAACCGCGTTCGTTCGCCACCAGACAGAACTCCGACCCGCTTATAAACGTCGTCCTCCGAGAAAAGAAATGCCCCGAGGATGTTACGAATCGCGGGCACAGCGTCAAGCGGTGCTCCAGCGACCAACGTGTCATGAACCGTCAGTGTCGGCTTGAGTTGGCTGGCTTCGTCCTGTGCAAAATACTGCATGGTGAGCTGGTGGCCCTCGGTTCGGGAACCTGTGTCAGGTGACTCGACCCCAGCTAGAAGCCGCATCAGTGTTGATTTACCAGACCCGTTTGGCCCGACGAGCGCGATTCGACTACCGCGCTCGATCAACAAATCGAATGGACGGAGGACTTCAGTGCTGCTATAGGTCTTACTCGCGCCCGTCAACGTGATCACGCTACGGCCGCTCTTACGGCAATTGGGAAACTTAAAGTGCACGATTTTTCGCTCGGGTGGCACTTCAATCGTTACGATTTTGCTAAGCATTTTTATACGACTCTGTACTTGCGCGGCCTTCGTTGCTTGGTAGCGAAACCGGTCCACGAATTGGCGGACTCGCGCGATCTCGTCCTCCTGTCGACGCTTTGCTTCTCGGAGACGTGCGAGGCGAGCATCCCGTTCACCGATGTAGGTGCTGTAAGTACCGGGATAGTCAGTGAGAGTCTTCAGGCTAATCTCGGTGATCCGGGTAACGACAGCATCGAGAAAGAAGCGGTCGTGTGAGACGAGCATTACGGCGTGCGGATACCCGGACAGATAGGTTTCGAGCCAGTTGCGTGCCTCCAAATCAAGATGATTCGTCGGCTCATCGAGCAGAAGTAAATTAGGGCGTCCGAGCAGAAGGGTGGCCAGGGCGATACGCATCTGCCACCCACCAGAGAACGTGTGGCTTTGACGTTTTCCATCTTCCTTCGTGAACCCTAATCCGCGAAGAATCGTCTCAACTCGTTGATCAAGTGCATAACCATCCTGGCGCTCAAAGGCTTCCTGTGCCTCACTGTAGCGTTCCAGTAAACGTGGGTGTTCAGCTGCTGGTACTGACGCATCGCCTAGCTGGTTCTCAAGGCCGCGCATTTCTCGCTTCAAGTTAAGGAGTTGCTGCTGACCACGCTTAACTTCGTCGACAACGGTTCGGCCTGAGTGTACAAGGCCATCTTGGGGAAGATACCCGACCGTCAACCCGTTCGGCCTGACGACACGTCCCGTGTCAGGGTCCTCGGAGCCAGCCATCATTTTCAGCAGAGTGGTCTTTCCAGCGCCGTTCGGCCCGCAGAGGCCTACCCGATCGCCAGGACCTAATTGCCAAGTGACTTCCTGAAGTAGTGTACGGGCGCCGAAACCTTTTGAGATGGCAGAAAGATGAATCATGACTAGTCGCTATCTGTGGTGCGACCGCGCAGGGCTGACGGGACTCCTCGTTGGTCAGGAGATCATGTTACCAGAATAGATAACCCTATGATTTAAATGGGTTTACATTCTCCAGGCTGCGATTTGAGGAGCTGGTCGTCGACTGCTTGCGTCCGATCACCGACCGTTAAGACCAATCTTGCGTCTAATATATGGAGTGGGAGGGGTGCGCGTATGTGTTCCGTTCAGTTTATGACGGTAAATGGAGTGTGGGGTCTACGAGGATGTTTGGTGCGCTAATGGCCTGGACCGACGAGGAATTGGTGTCCCGCTCGGTTCGTGGTGACCACGATAGTTTTAACCAACTCGTGGTCCGCTGGCAGAGACCAATTTACGCTTTGGCCTACCGAGTGATTGGACACGAAGAGGACGCACGGGATGTATGCCAGGAGACCTTTCTTCGGGCATTCCGCGGTATTAAGGGTTTTAAGGGAGAGGCGAAGTTTTCATCTTGGCTGTACCGGATTGCGCTCAATCTTTGCCGCGACAAGAATCGTAGTGCCCAACGGTCACCGCTAAATAAGGTGTCGGACGACGTCGACGTGCTTGACCTGGCACCGGCTGATGTAGCTGGTAGTTCGCTTGAAGACCAGGTTGGCTGGAGTGAGTTGGGTAGTGAAATCTCCCGGGCAATGATGACAATTCCGGATGAACAGCGCACAGCGATCGTCTTGAAGGAATATCAGGGTTTCACCTTTCGGGAGATTGCTGATTTCCAGGGTTGTCCGGTGAGCACGGTAAAGACGAGGGTGTATCAGGGGCTCACTCGCCTCCGACAGGAGCTTGAGTCCCGAGGGATTGACCGTGTGGCGACGTTTCCGTCACGAGCCCCGGACGCAGGGATGCGGCAGAGAATGAGGAGAGTGACATGATGGATAATCGGCACGACGACATCTGTAACGACAAGCCGTTGCTGGTGAGCTATCTCTACGACGAGTGTGGTTTGGATGAACGCGAACGTGTTGAGGCTCACCTCGCGGTGTGTGCACCATGCCGCGACGAGCTCCAAACGCTGACGGGTGTAAGAGGTCGCCTCGTGGACTGGACACCACCTGAATCGGCGCCGGACTTCCGTGTGGTTCCGGCTGATGCGGTGGCTGTGCCGCGCAGCCGGCCGTGGACCCTCTGGCAGGCAGCGCCGGTCTGGTCGTTGGCTGCTGTCCTTGTTTTGGTGGTTGTCACCTTGGTCGCGAATCTCGAAATCCGATATGGAGACGACGGACTAGTCGTGCGTTCCGCGTGGTCTGACGGCGTTCTCTCATCTGAGCCAACCCAGAGTGGTACGGAAGCAATATGGCACGCCGAACTGGCCGCGCTTGAATCTGAGCTACGGCGAGATTTTGAAACGTTCAGTTCTGGTGCGCTGCCCCAAACGAGCGAGACTATCGGTTCTGAAGTGAGTGAGGAATCGGTCCTTGTTCGTGTTCAGCGGCTGATCGAGGAGAGTGAACGCCGACAGCAGCGCGAATTAGCGCAGCGCTTTGCGGTGCTTTTGCGTGAGGCTGATGCGCAGCGGCAGGCCGACCTGGTCCGTATCGATCAACAAATGGACCGACATCAACACCTGTTCGATGCTGAAGTAGTGCAACACGGCGAACTCATGGATTATTTAGTGCGGGTGTCGTCCGGACGCTAGTTGTGGGAGGTGCACCTTGAAAACCATGATCTGTCTTGTCTTGATCTTAGTTGCGACCAGTGTTTCGTCGCAGGCCCAGCCGTCATCGGAGGTTGCGGCTGGAAGGGCAGACTCTAGTCAGTTGCGATACCAGTTGCGAGTCGTGGAGCGGGCGTTTGAAGAGGCAGTTGAGCATAGCGCACGGAATTTCGCGTCAAGGATGGAGGAATCGACGCCCGGGGCCGCACGATTTATGGGGAATACAGGGGCTCATGGTTTTAGATTAGACGGCTACGGTCTATTCTTCGACGTGCAGATACCGGTGCTGCGACGTAGTCTCTCTTGGGTGTTTCGCCACTTGAATCGACGACGCGATGAGCTTGGACCCACGCTGCAATCGTTGCGGGAACATGTGCGTTCGTTGGGTAACGTGGACGTGCGGGACTCGCTTGAGGAGGCTCTCCAGAGTTTAGAGTCGCTAGTTGGTCACCCGCTGCCACCGCCATCGCCACCGCCACCTGATGTCGACCCGAGCGAGGTGTACGCGATGGAGATTCGGGACGCGCTCGCTAATGCAATGTTGGACTACACTGACTCACTGCCGCTGGCGGCGAACGAGTGGCTGACCGTAGCCACTACGTCCAGTGGCAACCGCGGTGACTCGCCGACCGACCTACCAAGGGGTCTTGGGCTGATGCTGCGGGTGCGCGGGAATGTTCTTATCGCTCTCAGGCAGGGGGAAATAGCTAGGAGCGAAGCGCTGAGCCGGATCGAGTACTCAGAATTCTGATCTACAAGTTTCATGCAATACGTTTATCGGACCTCTCGTGTCTTGCAAGGGACTCTGCTAAGCCTTGTCCTCACCGTGGTGGGTTTTCTTTCCGGATGCGGAGGAGAGCCGCTCGATGTTACCAGCGAGTTACTCGTCACCGACGTAACGACAGGTTGGTTCGATAGTGGTATCCAACCGGATGGAAGGAATAAACTCGTCCCGCAGGTATCGTTTCAACTGAAGAACGGTGCACAGAACCGGATCTCAATTGTGACTGTCATGGGGGTCTTTCGGGTCATGGAGGACGTGCAGGAGTTGGGAAGCTCTACGGTGATGGCGATAAGTTCTGAGGGACTACCGGTCGGTGATTCAACCCAACCGATTGTGATGCGTGCGCGGCTTGGTTACGCGAGTACTGAACCCAGGCTCCAAATGCTGCAGCACCGGTTGTTCGTGGACGCGAAAGTCGAATTATTCGCCAAGCATCGCGGCTCTCAGTGGCTCCAAATTGGGGAATATGTCATCGACAGACAACTGTTGACGGATTGAAGTCCACGCCGTCACGCATGCTGACATATTTGCCGTAAAGTACACTAGGTGCGTGAGGCTCGTGCTGGCGGCTGGCTTGTAACGTTGACACTCTTTTCCTCCATTCGGTAGACTCGCGCCGTTGGTGTCCCGGTACTTTCTCAACCGCCGATTCTAGGACACGGCTGTTTCCCAAGCTCAAGATGCATCACAGCACGACAGTTCTCGCGGTACGACATGAAGGCCGAACTGTCTTGGCCGGTGATGGCCAGGTCACTTTTGGCCAGACAGTTGTTAAGCAAAGTGCCAGGAAGATACGCCGTCTCTACAACGACCGAGTTCTTGCGGGCTTTGCCGGTTCAGCTGCCGATTCATTCGCGCTGTTTGCCAGGTTCGAAACCAAGCTCGACCAATATCGTGGCAACCTTGAACGGTCAGCAGTTGAACTTGCCAAGGACTGGCGTACGGATCGCGTGTTGCGCCGACTGGAAGCGATGTTAGTTGTTGCAGACAAGGATTCGACGTTCCTGCTGTCGGGTACCGGAGATCTGATAGAGCCGGATGATGGCATTGTCGCTATCGGTTCTGGTGGGCCCTATGCGCTCGCGGCTGCCAAGGCACTGGCTGGACACACGAACCTCGATGCACGCCAGATCGCCGAAGCGGCAATGCGAATCGCCGCCGGAATCTGTGTGTACACGAATGACTCGATTTCAGTTGAGGAAGTGTAATAGTTCTTGATGGGGATGTTTCGTGGTCGTTGAATTCCACTGATGCCAATCTATCTGCCCAAAACTACCGTCTCTACGGCTGATTCGCTAACACCGCGCCAGATCGTTGCCGAACTCGACAAATTTGTTGTCGGGCAGGCCCAGGCTAAGCGCGCGGTCGCGGTCGCGCTTCGGAACCGAATGCGACGGCAGAAACTCTCGCCAGAACTGGCTGAGGAGGTTGCACCCAAGAACATTCTTATGATTGGTCCAACGGGTGTTGGCAAGACCGAAATTGCCAGACGTTTGGCCCGTTTGGCACAATCGCCGTTCATAAAGGTTGAAGCATCGAAGTTTACCGAGGTCGGCTACGTGGGCCGTGATGTCGAGTCCATGGTGCGTGATCTCACTGAGCTTGCCGTCGATATGGTCCGTGACGAGCGGCTGGTCGAGGTTAGAGAGCGCGCCAAGCAAAACGCTGAGGAACGGGTGCTCGATCTACTGCTGCCACCGATCGAACCTACGGGTAATAGCGATGAAGTGAACGCGGCACGTGAACAGGTGCGCCGGACACGTGAGAAATTTCGCGAGCAACTCAGGGATGGCCAGCTTGACAATCGACGTCTTGAGGTTGATGTCCGTGACAAGTCGTTTCCGTCATTTGAAGTAATAGCGGGCTCGTCGGTCGAAGAAATCGAGGAGCTTCTCCATCACCGTGTGTAACCGACGTGCCCCGATATTCTCTGCACGTTCGTTGACTAGGGTTGCCAATTCGGCCACGCGGTCCACTGCGTCGGGTTCAAAACTCAACTCGAGTCCCTCAGTTGCCAAAAGAGCCATGTACTGCTTGATCAGTGCTCCTCGCGGCTCAGTAAGGATTCGGACGAACTCCTCCGTACCGAGCGCCTGAAGCTCGACACGAATCGGAAACCGGCCTTGTAATTCTGGAATAAGGTCCGAGGGTTTCGCGACGTGAAACGCGCCGGCCGCTATAAACAAAATGTGGTCGGTTCGTACAATGCCGTGCTTTGTATTAACTGTCGTGCCTTCGACAATCGGCAAGACATCGCGTTGCACACCTTCCCGGCTCACATCAGGCCCATGCTTGCCCTCGTGCCCGGCAATCTTGTCGATCTCATCAATGAAAATGATGCCAGCCTGTTCAACCCGCTCAACGGCTGAACACCCGACCGATTCCATGTCGACGAGCTTCTGCTCTTCCTCCTGCACTAGATACTCCAGAGCTTCAGGCACAGGCATGCTTCGCTTACGGCTACGCCCTTGAAACAACCCTGGCAACATGTCTTTGACATTGATATCGATTTCTTCGACCGACGAGCCCGCTATTACTTCAAATGACGGAAACGACTTGTCACGGACATCAACCTCAAGACGTCGATTGTCAAGCTGGCCATCC
>MPMF02347570.1_pt1 | contig 12162 bp, 13 predicted proteins | sample 1617271 | NCBI WGS metagenome assembly MPMF02 (sample SAMN05944812, study PRJNA350692) | marine metagenome | biome: marine; feature: ODZ; material: water; isolation source: 120 m water sample prefiltered with 30 um filter, filtered on to 0.2 um... | place: Pacific Ocean | collected 2012-04-09... | reverse complement strand
GCTACAGTAGTTGTTCACCCGTGACCCGTGCCATTTGCCGTTCCGGCGCTACGCCCAAAGAATTGCGGCAAGACCAACGAGCGTGTCCCCCAATCTGAACTAGGCCGGACGCCAACTACCTAAACCCCGCCCTTTTGAATTGGCGGGGGGGGTGTTTCATCACATTCATTGCATCACCCCTGCGGGGGTGGCCAAGGACTTTGCATCACCCCTGCCGGGGTGCGCTAAGGACGGTTTCGCCGTCCTTAGCAATCCTCACGACCAACGTACCGTTGGATCAGTCAGAAGCACACTCGCCGTTAGGCAGACCGGCAGGGTTGCCGGTCGCATGTGAGCGTGTGTCGCCGCCGCCGCGTCAAGTAGCCACTCACTCCGTTCGCTGGGCCACTTGACCCGGTCGTCTCTCGCGTTAGTCCTGGCAAGGCGCCGCACTACGACAACGGACGCGAAGCGAGGACGGTGTACGCAATCACGGACCAACGAAGCACTTCCGGCGGGTACTCAATGGGTACTCACGAGTCAGCGATCGCAGCGCCCACCAACCAAAGCAGCGTAACATATTGATATAATGTGATAAATTGGTGCCCAGGGGTAGAATTGAACTACCGACACGCGGATTTTCAGTCCGCTGCTCTACCAACTGAGCTACCTGGGCACCGGGCTTGGCGAGGCCCGTGGGCCCCCCGTAACGAAGGCGGTTTATAGGGTAAAGCGCGAGGGCTGTCCAGCCGGCCGGAGGGCCGTCCGGCCGGCCCGGATCAGTGCAAGGTTTCATCCTCGTCTTCCGATTCGGAGAACTGGTCCGGCGGCTCGACCGCCGGGATGGCGTAGCGCTCACCCAGCCAGCGGCCGAGGTCAACCTCCTTGCAGCGCGGCGAACATAAGGGCCGGGTCTCGGCCGCCGCGGGCTGGCCGCAGATCGGGCAGCGGGCCGTGCCGGGGGCCTCGCCCGGCGCCACGTCAGCCCCCCAAAAGCGGCCCGCGGCCGTCGAGGAATTCCTCGAAAACGGCGACGAAGCCGTCGATGTCGGCGTCGCTCATGGGCAGCGAGAGGTTCACCATGTTGCGCCTGGGCGAATAGATGCCGCGGGCCAACAGATCCAACTGAAAGAGCGTGCGGGCCTCGGGGTCGGAGCTGAGATCCTCGATCGAGCGGATCGGGCCCGACTGGAAATGCACCGTGCTCAGCGAGCCCACACCGGTGGCCTGGACCGGCAACCCACGTGCCTCGGCCGCCTCGTTGAGGCGGCGGCGGAGTTCCTGGCCGCGGCGGTCGAGCCCGGCCGCCGCCTCGCTGTCATAGATCTCGGTCAAGCCGGTCAGCCCGGCCGCCATGGTCAGGACGTGGTTGTTGAAGGTACCGGCGTGCATGAAGGCATCGGGCCGGCGGGGATCGAAATGCTGCATGATCTCGGCCCGGCCGCCGAAGGCGCCCGAGGGCAGGCCGCCGCCGACGTATTTGCCCAGCGTCGTCATGTCGGGAACGATGCCCAATTCGGTCTGCAAGCCGCCGCCGCCGGTGCGCGAGGTCATGACCTCGTCGAACACCAGGATGATGCCGTGGCGTGCCGTGGCATCGCGCAGGGCCTGCAGGAACTCGGGCTCGCCGGGGATGCAGCCGCCGGCGCCCTGCATGGGCTCGACGATCACCGCCGCCAGCTCGCCGGCGTGCTCATCGATCAGCTTTTCCGCCCCCTCGGCGTCGTTGTAGCGCCCCATGACGAAAGGGAAGGGCGCGTTGAGCGGCGAGCCGCCGGGGCCGAAAACGAAGACGGCGCCATGGTAGGCGCCCTCGAAGACCATGATGGCGTCACGGCCGCTGACGGCCCGGGCGGCACTAAGGGCCAACAAGTTGGCCTCGGTGCCGGAGTTGCAGAGCCGCATTTGCTCGAACGAGGGGAAGCGGCGGCAAAGTTCGGCCGCCAATTTGGCCTCGAGCTCGCCCGGCGCCCCCATCAGCACGCCGTCGGCCAACTTGGCCTCGATGGCGGCGCGGATCACGGGATGCGAGTGGCCATAAAGGCCGGCCGTGTATTCGCCCAGGAAATCGCAATAGTCGTGGCCGTCGGCGTCCCACACCCGGGCCCCCTCGCCGCGCACCAGGGTCAGCGGAAAGGGCGGGTAGTAGAGCACCGAGCGTGTGTTGCCGCCGGGCATGACGGCACAGGCCTCGGCCTGCAGACGCTGGCTCTCGGGGTTGGCGGCGACGTAAGCCGCTTCGGCTTCGCCCACGGCGGTGGCCATGTCGAGATTGCGTGCGGCGTCGCTCATAGGCTTCCTCCCGCCATCAGGTGATTTCCAGATCGTGCTCATATCGCGCCAGCTCGGCATCCTCGTATACCTCGACCTGGCGGCCGAGGCGCCGGCCGAAGGCTTCGAGGTCGACGTCATCGTGCCATAAAAGCGCCGCCACTTCTGGTGCCACGGTAAGCGCGAGGGTGCCGCCGGGGCGGCTCGGGGCTTCGCGCTCGGCTTGGCGCAGAACTTCGGCGGCGACGCTTTCGGCGCTGGGCAGCCGGCCCGCGCCCTCGCAATGCTCGCAGACGTCGGAGAGGCTGGTGACCAGGGTTTGGCGGCTGCGCCTGCGCGTCAGGGCAACCAGTCCGAATTCCATCATGCGGCCGACGCGGACCGGCGCGGGATCGGTGGCAAAGGCCGCTTCCAGGGCGGCCACCACCTGGTCGCGGTGTTCGCGCTCGGGCAAGTGGATGAAGTCGATGACGATGATGCCGCCGATGCCGCGCAAGCGGATCTGGTGGGCCACGGCAGCCGCCGCCTCGAGGTTGCACACCAGCGCCGTCTCGGCTTGCTGGCGCCGCCCGCCATGGCGCCCTCCATATTGTCCCTTGTGACGGCCGCTGTTGACGTCGACGGCGGTCAGCGCCTCGGTGGTTTCGATGCAGATATGGCCGCCCGAGGGCAGCTCCACGTGGGGCTCGAGGGCGGCCAGGATCTGCTCGGCCACATCGTGATGGGCGAAGACGTCGCCGCCGGCGAAGCGTTGCAGCCGCTCGGCCAGATCCGGCATCACGGCCTGGGCATAGCGCTTGGCTTCGGCGTAGGCCTGGCTGTCGTCGATCAGCACGGTCTCGATCTCGGGCCCCAGGCGGTCGCGCAGTGCCTTTGACACCGGATCCAGATCGCCGTGCAGCAACAGCGGCGGGCGGGCGTCAAAGGCCTGGGCCCGGGCCTGAATGTCGTCCCAGCGGTCGCGAAGCTCGGTGGCATCGGCGGCCAGGTCTTCGGCCGCCGCGCCCTCGGCGGCGGTGCGCACGATGAAACCGCCGCCGCCTTCGATCTCCGCCGTGGCCTCGATCAGGCGGCGGCGCTCGGCCTCGTCGCTGATGCGGGCCGAGACGGCGACGCCCGAGCGCCTGGGCCCGAAGACCAGATAGCGCCCGGGCAAGGTAAGATCGGAGGTCAAGAACGCATCCTTGTCGCCGATGGCATCCTTCTGCACCTGGACGATGACGGCCTGGCCCTCGTCGACCAGGGCCTCGATGCCGAGCGCCTCGTCGCCCACCGGCGGGCCCTCGAAGTGGCGCGCCTCGGAGGCCGGCAGGAAACCGGCGCGCTCCAGCCCCAGTTCCACGAAGGCGGCGCCGACGCTGGGTACCACGCGTTCGGCCCGGCCCACGAAGATGTTGCCGACAGGGCCCTGTCGGCGGTTCTGCTCGATGGCCAGGTCAACCAGACGGCCGTCCTCCACCAGCGCGATACGCGTCTCGAGATAGCCGGCGTTGATCAGAACTTCGCTCGTCATGCGCCCCTCTTGGTCGAAGTCTCGGTGACAGGATAACCGAGACCGCCGAGCAGCGCCGCTACTTCATGGAGCGGCAGGCCGACGACGTTCGAGTAGGATCCGTTGAGGCGTTTGACGAAGGCCGCCGCCCGGCCCTGGATGGCATAGGCGCCGGCCTTGCCGTGCCATTCGCCGCTATCCAGATAGGCCTCGAGCTCGGCGCCGCCGAGCCGCTTGAAGGTGACCGTCGTAGTAACCAGGCGTTGTCGTGTAGGGCCTTGTGGCGCCACCAGAGAGACGCCGGTATGGACGCGGTGGCGCCGGCCCGAGAGCATTTCCAGCGCCCGCCGCGCCTGATCGCGGTCGTCCGCCTTGGGCAGTGAGCGCCGGCCGCAGGCCACCACCGTATCGGCGGCCAGCACGAATGCGCCGCCATGACGCATCGCCACGGCCGCCGCCTTGGCCCCGGCCAGGCGTTGCGCCAGAGCCGGCGGCGTTTCGCCGGGATGGGGGGTTTCGTCGATCATGGCGGCTTCCACGAAATCGGCAATGATCCCGATCTGGCGCAGCAACTCGAGACGGCGCGGTGAGGCCGAAGCCAGAATCAGGCGCGACTCCGACACGGCGCCCACTTTGGGCCAAGCCTATTTGTAGCGGAAGGTGATGCGGCCCTTGGTCAGGTCGTAGGGTGTCATCTCGACCAGGACCTTATCGCCGGCCAGCACCCGGATGCGGTGCTTGCGCATCCTGCCCGCGGTGTGCGCCAGAACCTCGTGTTCGTTTTCCAGCGTTACGCGGAACATGGCGTTCGGCAGCAGTTCGGTGACGGTGCCGTTGAACTCAAGCAATTCCTCTTTGGCCATCAAGCCTCCTCGTTGCCGCGGCCCCATGCCGCGGGAGGCAGAAAAATGCCCGCATGGCAGCGGAAAATCAAGTCAAACCCCAGTAAATCCTTCTTAAACCCGAGGCGCCGGCACCAGCCCGAAGCGGGCGCGGATGCGTTGGCCCAGCACATCACGTACGCCACGGTAGGCATCGAGCACGACCTCGCGGCTGCCTTGCGTGATGGTGGGATCGAAGATGGGCCAGAATTCCACCTCGCAGGCCATGGTGCGGGTCATCTCGAGGGCGTTGTGCTGGGCCTCGGGCGACAGCGTGATGACGACGTCGTAGGAGTTGTCCTCGAGATCGTCGAGCGTCTTGGGCCAGTGGCGCGACAAATCAAGGCCGATCTCCTCCATCACTGCCAGCACGAAGGGGTCGCGTTCGCCCACCCGGACGCCGGCCGAATCGACATAGACCGCGTGACCGTAGAGGTGTTTGGCGATGGCTTCGGCCATGGGCGAGCGCACGATGTTGTTGGTGCAGGCGAAGAGCACGGCGCCGGGAAGATCGCCCATGGAGATAAAGAATTATCCTTTTATGTGCAGGACGCAGACCAGCGTGAACAGGCGCCGCGCCGTGTTGGTGTCCATGCTCAGGCTGTCGGCCAGGCGCTCGACGAGGATCTCGGCGCCCTCGTTGTGCAGCCCGCGCCGGCCCATGTCGATGGTCTCGATGCGCGAGGGGCTGGCCGTCTTGATGGCGGCGAAATAGCTCTCGCAGACGACGAAGTACTCCTTGATCAGGTTGCGCAAGGGCGCCAGCGGCAGCACCACGCGCTCGTGCGTCTCGCTGTCGTCTTCGCCGCGCACGTCCAGCACCAGCCGGTTGTCCTCGATGCCGAGGTGCAGCGAATAGGGGCCAGGGGCGCCTGCCGTGAGGCTGAATTCGTTCTCCTCGAGAAGGTCGAAGATGGCTACCTTGCACTCGTGTTCGATGTCGGCGTTGCGCCGCACCACGGTGCTCTCGTCGAGCGCCACCTTGGCAATGCGTTGGCCGTCCTCGGCCACGGCTAGCCGTCCTCGCCGTCTTGGCCGTCCGCCAGGCGCAGCGCCACGGATAGGGCGTGGGCCGGCAGGCCTTCGGCCTCGGCCAGGGTGACAGCGGCCGGGCCGATGGCGGCCAATTGGGCCGGGCCGCAGCGCATGATGGTGGTGCGCTTGAGGAAATCGAAGACCGAGAGGCCGGACGAGAAGCGCGCGCTGCCCGAGGTCGGCAGCACGTGGCTGGGCCCGGCTACATAGTCACCCACGGCTTCCGGCGTGTGGCGGCCGAGGAAAACCGCCCCGGCATGGCGCACCCGATCAAACAGCGCCTCGGGCTCATCCAGCGCCAGTTGCAGGTGTTCGGGCGCCATGGCGTCGATCAGGGCCGGCGCCTGGTCGAGCGAAGGCACCACGATCACGGCTCCCAGATCGTGCCAGCTTTGCCGCGCCACGGCCGGCCTGGAAAGAGTCACCAAGTGACCCTCGACGGCCTCGACCACGGCTTGGGCAAAGTCGGCGTCGTCGCTGATCAGCACGGCCTGGGCCAGCTCGTCGTGTTCGGCCTGCGACAAAAGGTCGGCGGCGATCCAGGCGGGGTCGTTGGCGCCGTCGGCGACCACCAGGATTTCCGAGGGTCCGGCGATCAGGTCGATGCCGACGAGGCCGAAGACCTGGCGCTTGGCCGCCGCCACATAGGCGTTGCCGGGCCCGACGATCTTGTCGACCGGGCGGAGGCTATTCGTGCCGTATGCCAAGGCGGCGATGGCCTGGGCCCCGCCCAGCCGCCAGACCTCGTCGACGCCGGCCAGGCGCGCCGCCACCAGGACCAGCGGATTGAGCTCGCCTCCGGGGCTGGGCACCATCATGGCCAGGCGCCCGACCCCGGCGACGCCGGCCGGGATGGCATTCATCAGCACCGACGAAGGATAGGCCGCCTTGCCGCCGGGAACGTAAAGCCCGACGGCCTCGATGGCATTCCAGCGATAGCCCAATTCGACGCCCTCGGCATCGCGGAAGGATTGGTCGTCGGGCATTTGCCGGCGGTGGAAATCGGCGATGCGCTCGGCCGCCTGTTCGAGCGCGCGAAGCTGGGCCGCCGGGGCCGTGGCCGCTTTGATCTCGGCCGGATCTATAGCCAAGGTCTCGGGCTTCAGGAGCAAATCGTCGAAGCGTTCGGTGAATTCGATCAGGGCCTGATCGCCGCGCTGACGCACCGCCGTGATGATCTCGGCGACGACGCCGTCGACGTCGTCTTCGGCGGCCCGCTTGCGCGCCATCAGAGCCTCGAATTGGGCTTCGAAGTCGGCGGTCCTGCTGTCCAGCCTAGCGACCATCGAGGGCCTCGCGAAGACGCCGGATCCAGCCGCCCACTTCCTCGCTGCGGGTCTTGAAGGCGGCCCGGTTGACGGCCAGGCGCGAGGAGATGTCGACGATCTTTTCGATCTCGACCAGGCCGTTGGCCTCGAGGGTCTGGCCGCTGGAAACCAGATCGACGATACGCCGGCAAAGCCCCAGCCCGGGTGCCAGCTCCATGGCGCCGGAGAGCTCGATGCATTCCGCCTGGACGCCGCGGGCGGCGAAGTGGCGGCGCGTGATGCGCGGGTACTTGGTGGCGACGCGGATGTGGCTCCAGCGCGAGGGGTCGTCGCGGGCCGCCAGTTCGGCCGGCGCCGCCACCGCCATGTGGCAGCGCCCGACGCCGAGATCGAGCGGCGCATAAATTTCGCCGTAGTCGAATTCCAACAGCACGTCATTGCCGACGATACCGAGTTCGGCCGCCCCGAAGGCGACGAAGGTGGCGACATCGAACGAGCGCACCCTGATCAGCGAGAGGTTTTCGTGATTGGTGGCGAATTGCAGCCGGCGCTGGCCGGGCTCCAGGAAGGCCGGCTCGGGTTCGATGCCGGCACGGCGCAACAGCGGCATCACCTCGGCCAGGATGCGCCCCTTGGGCAAAGCCATGACCAGACCCCGGTTGCCAGCCATGCCGGGCCTCAAACGCCCTGCCCGGGGTCCACGTCGGCCCCGGTCCCGGCCTCTTCTTCCGTCACGGCGTGGGCCGGCTGGCGTCGCGTGGTCCAAGGCGCGCCCATGTCGGTGAGCTGGCATTCGATGCATTCGGCCTCTAGCCGGATCAGGCCGCCGCCGGCGAAGACCAGCGTGATCGCCGCCTCGGCGTCCTCGCCCTCTTGCCATTCCAGGGCCAAGAGCTCCAGCACTTCGTCCAGAGAATCTTGCTTGAGACCCTGAATCCTGGCCCCCAGCACACCGTTGAAGTGGACGCCACAACTGACCCGGCGGAAAAGCCCGTGGCCCCGCTTCCGGGCCGGTGCCGCCTCCCACATGAAACGGCTGAAGATGGCGGCGAAACGGTGCTCGCGGGGCAGGTAGATCATGTCGCCCATGCGTGTCAGGGCGTCCTGCAGGCAGGCCGAGATGACCGCCAGGTCCTGGCCGTCCTGGGCGCTCAGCTTGAGCGGCGGGGTGCTCATCAGGCTGCCTCGTCCTGCAGCCGCTCGATCAGGGCGCCGCAGCCGGCCAGCTTTTCCACTAGGCGCTCGTAGCCCCGGTCGAGGTGGTAGACCCGGCTGACCACGGTCTCGCCATCGGCCGCCAGGCCGGCCAGCACCAGCGAGACCGAGGCGCGCAAGTCGGTGGCCATGGTCGGCGCGCCCTTGAGGCGCGAGACGCCGCGGATCATCGCCGAGCCCCCGCTGACGACGATGTCGGCACCCATGCGGCAGAGCTCGGGCACGTGCATGAAGCGGTTCTCGAAGATGGTCTCGGAGATCATCGAGGCGCCTTCGGCGACGCTCAGCAGCGCCATCATCTGGGCCTGCATGTCGGTGGGAAAGCCGGGGTAGGGCTGGGTGGTGATATCGAGGCCGGCAAGGCCGCCGCCCGCCACCACGCTCAGCCCTGCCTCGGTCTCGCTGATCTCGACGCCGATGCGCTGCAGGGCCTCGACCACCGCCCTCATAAGTTCGAGCCGCGCGCCAACCAGCTCGAGGCTGCCACCGGTGATGGCGGCGGCGGCGGCGAAAGTGCCGCTTTCGATGCGGTCGGGCATGATGCGCCAGCCGGCGCCGGAGAGCGCGTCGGTGCCTTCTATTTCCAAGCGGTCGCTGCCGATGCCCTCGATGCGCGCCCCCATGGCCACCAGGCAACGCGCCAGTTCGGCGACTTCGGGCTCGCGGGCGGCGTTTTCGATAACCGATCCGCCGCGCGCCAGGGTGGCCGCCATCAGGGCGTTTTCCGTGGCCCCTACGGAAACCTTGGGAAAGCGGATCTCGCCGCCGCGCAGGCCGCCGGGCGCGCTGGCATTTATGTAACCGTCCACCAGCTCGATCTCGGCCCCCAGATCGGCCAGCGCCTGCAGGTGCAGATCGACCGGCCGCGGGCCGATGGCGCAGCCGCCGGGCAGCGACACCCGGGCCTTGCCGCGGCGCGCCAGCAAGGGCCCCAGCACCAGCACCGAAGCCCGCATCTTGCGCACCAGGTCGTAAGGCGCCAGCGTGTCGTGGACCCCGGCGGCATTCAGCGACAGCACCCGGCCGACGTGGCCTTCGTCGTCCGCGTCGCCGTTCATGGTGACCTCGACGCCGAGCCGGGCCAAGAGGCGCAACAAGGTGCTGACGTCGGCCAGGTGCGGCACGTTCGAGAGCCTGAGCGTGCCTTCGCTCAAGAGCGCCGCCGCCATCAGCTTGAGCGCTGCGTTCTTGGCCCCGCCGATACGAACCCGGCCGGCCAGCGGCACCCCGCCAGTGATGCGAATGCGATCCATCTTTCCCCTCGGTGCCAGCCCGGAAAGCCCCGCAGCGCCGCGGAAAAAGCCGAGCGCGGCCGGACGGCAGGGCTCTTTTAGCCCATCCGACAGGGGTTGGAAACAGCCCGCCGGCGCCCAACCCCGGGCGAACATTCTCGGCCCGGGCGGAGACAACATGCTAAACTCCCGCCTCCAGCACAGGAGAATACCCATGACGGACGTATATATCTTCGATGCCGTGCGCACACCCCGCGGCAAGGGCAGGAACGGCTCGTTGCAGGAGGTGCCGCCGGCCCACCTGGCGGCCGGGGCGCTGCGCGCCATTCGCGAGCGCAACGCGCTGGATACGGCCGAGGTCGACGACGTGGTGCTGGGCTGCGTCGCCCCGGTCGGCGAGCAGGGCTCGGTAATCGGCCGCACCGCCGTGCTGCTAGCCGATTACGACCAGTCGGTGGCCGGCATGCAGGTCAACCGTTTCTGTGCCTCGGGCCTGGACGCCGTCAACATTGCCGCCTCCAAGGTCATGGCCTGCGCGGTGCTGGGTCGTCCCTTGTGGCGTCGACAGGGTAGGAGCGCTGCGCAGCACGATGTGGGGCATCGGGGATGTGGGACATCGGGCAAGTAGCGCGACGCAGGCCGTGACCCGGTGAGAAATGCGGGTTAACCTCCGCGGCAAGTCCGGTTGGCGCAGGCGGTGAACATTCAGGGTCCACCGTGATGCTGCCCGACCATGGCAAGGAAGGCGAAGCAGGTATGACCAAAGCGAAAGCCCGCCAGCGGGCCAAGGCCAAAGCGGCGCAGAAAGCCAAGAAGCGCGAGGCCAACGCCGAACAGCCCGAGCAGCAACCTCGATCGGGCCAGTTCGATCCGGGATCGTTTTTGCAAAAAGGCCCGGGCATGAATGCCAACATCAAGAACTTCGGCGCTGCCAGACGCGGCGCCTCGCGGTCGAGATAGGCCGTGCCCCACCGCCGACCAGGGGGCCGCCGCGCTCCGCCACCAGCTTGATAGGCCCTCGGCCGGAGAAGGCCAATATGGCGACGAAATCGGCGGCTCCGTGAGAGGGGCAATCAGGGGAGCAAGCAGCCATGGCAACGAGCGCAGGTCTGGACGCGCTATCCGCCCAGATCGATCCGCCCACCCTGGTCGACGTGCTCGACCGCGCGGCCGAGCTTTCGCCTGAAACCACGGCCGTGATCTGTGGCGCCGAGCGTATCGACTATCGCCAGTACCGCCACGGCGCGGCGGTTTTCGCCCACGACCTGATCGGCCTGGGCGTCCGCGGCGAGCGTGTCGTGGTGCTGATGGCCAATTCCATCGAGATGTCGATGGTGATCCATGCCATCTGGGCCGCCGGTGCCGCCTGCGTGCTGCTCAACCCGCTCTATAGCGAACGCGAATTGGTGCCGCTGATCAAGGATGCCGGCCCCGCCGCCATCCTCTGCGATGCGGCGCAAGTAGAGAAGTTCGCGGCCATCGCCGAGGCCGCCGGCGTGGCCACCGTGGTGCCGTTGGGCCTCGGCGGCACCGCCTACGGCGACTGGCTGTCGCGCCCCGAGGTGGCGCTGCCCGAGCCCCGGCCCCGGCCCGGCGATCTCTGCTCGCTGCAATACACCGGCGGCACCACCGGCCTGCCCAAGGGCGCCCGGCACATCCACCAGGAACTCATGCACACGGTGCGGCTGACCCAATGGGCCTGGCCCACGGTGGCCGACAAGGACGTCTGGTGCGACGTGGCTCCCCAGTTCCACATCTGGGGGCTCTGTATGACCGCCATGACGCCGGTCTACGCCCGCGCCACGGTGGTGCTGATGCAGCGCTACGACCCGGGCGAGGTCTTGGCCGCCTTCGCCGCGCACCGTGTGACGGTCTTCGCTGGCGGGCCGGCCGCCATCTTCCACGGCCTGATGGCGCACCCGGATTTCAAGACCACCGACTATTCCAGCCTGCGCATCTGCGCCGGCGGCGGCTCGCCGCTGCCGCTGGCCATGGTCGAGGCCTGGCAAGCCGTGACCGGCAACACCATCCTCGAGGGCTACGGCATGTCGGAAGGGGCGCCGATCGCGCTTAATCTGTCCGATGGCTCGAACCGTGTCGGCACTTGCGGCCCGGTGGGCCCCGGCGTCGAGATCGAGGCCGTCGACGTGGAAACCGGCACCCGGGTGCTACCGGCCGGCGAGGACGGCGAGCTTCGGGTGCGGGGCCCACAGATGATGACGGAGTACTGGCAGCGGCCCGAGGAGAGCGCCGCCACGGTGCGCGACGGTTTCATCCACAGCGGCGACGTCGGCCACCTCGACGAGGATGGCTTTGTCGTCATCGTCGACCGCAAGAAGGACATGGCCATCGTCAACGGCTTTAACGTCTTCCCGCGCGAGATCGACGAGCTGCTGTTCAGCCACCCCGACGTGCATGAGGCCGCCGCCCTGGGCGTGCCCGACGCCAAGGCCGGCGAGACCATCCACGCCTACCTGGTGGCTAAGCCCGGGGCGGTGTTGGAGCCGGCTTTTGTGGCCACCTTTTGCGCCGAGCGGCTGGCGCCCTACAAGGTGCCGACGCAAATCTTCGTGGTCGACGAACTGCCCAAGACGCCGGCCGCCAAGACCGACAAGATGGCGCTGCGCCAACGTTCGAAAGCGGCGGGTGCCGAGAGCAGCGCTGATCCGGGCTAGAGCGTTTCAAGTTTGCTTGAATCCATACCCTGAATTCAGGAAGTAGTTTGCGCATTCCTGTGGTGGGAAGTCATCGATGAGATCGGCGATGGTTTGCCACAGCTCCTCGATGGT
>MPMF02262554.1_pt1 | contig 12165 bp, 15 predicted proteins | sample 1617271 | NCBI WGS metagenome assembly MPMF02 (sample SAMN05944812, study PRJNA350692) | marine metagenome | biome: marine; feature: ODZ; material: water; isolation source: 120 m water sample prefiltered with 30 um filter, filtered on to 0.2 um... | place: Pacific Ocean | collected 2012-04-09... | reverse complement strand
TGATCTACACGCTGGGTTAACCTTGGCAGGAGGAGTAGCAGATGCTCAAAATATTGTTGATATTTTACGTTACCATTCAAATCTTCATAGAGTTGAAAAACAGAATTCTATTTCAATTCATTCACTTGCTAGATTATGTTCATTGATTTTTCATCAAAATAGAGGATACCCATTCATGGCAGATATTTTACTTGGTGGTTATGATCAAAGTGGTCCTTCATTGTTTAATGTAGATATGTTTGGTTCAGTTGAAGAAAAATCATATGTGACAACTGGTAGTGGTTCCCCTGTAGCTTATGGTTTACTTGAAGAAGAATATAGAAATGATCTTACTGTGGAAGAAGCAAAAAAAATAGCTCTTAGAGCTGTAAAAGCAGCAATTGTTAGAAACATTGGTACCGGCGATGGAATTAACGTCGCAATTATGGACAAAGATGGATTCCGTCTTTTGACTGATGAACAAAAGAAAGCTGTCATCGAACTTTAGTGATTTAATGCAAAGAAAACAACAACAAAAAGAATTACCTCCTAGTAGCCAGAATATAATGGCAACCATACTGCAAAGTATACCAAAAGAAGCAAGTGTAACAAAAATAGAATATGAAGGACCACGAATTGCTCTCTATACAAATTCTCCACGATATCTATTAGAACACAATGATACAATTTCAAATCTTGTAAATGTAATTAAAAAAAGAATTGTCATTAGAACTGATGAATCCATTAGAAAGCCTGAAGATGAAGCTAGAAAAATTCTTTCAGAATGTGTTCCAAAAGAAGCAAATCTACAAGGAACAATTTTTGATACAACAACTGGTGAAGTTTCAGTTGAAGCAAAAAGACCTTGGTTGTTACAAAGAAATGCAAAGGAATTCAATCATGCTGAAGTTACTGAAAAAATAGGCTGGCGTTTACGTGTTAGAAAAGCTACAACTATTCCATCTCGTACAATTCAAACAATTAATGCGACTCTAAAACAAGCATCTTCTGAAAGAAGTAAACAATTCAAACAAGTTGGAGATGAAATTTTTAGACCTAGATTATCCCAAAGAACTGAAGTTTCTCTTTATACTCTTGGAGGATTTGGACAAGTTGGAAGATCTTCTATGTTATTATCCACTCCAGAAAGTAAAATTTTGATTGATTGTGGAATAAATCCTGGAGCTCGTTCACCAATGGATGCATTTCCCAGATTAGATTCTTTAGATATTACATTAGATGATCTTGATGCAGTAGTAATTGGTCATGCTCATTTAGATCATACAGGATTTTTACCAACTTTATGTAAATATGGATACAAGGGACCAATCTATTGTACTGAACCTACGTTACCAATGATGAATTTGATTCAATTAGATGCAATCAAAGTAGCTGCTGCACAGGGAAGAACCCCGATTTACTCAGAAAGAGATGTTAAACAAATTATGAAACAGACAATCACTTTACCTTATGGAACTGTGACTGATATCTCACCAGACATAAAATTAGTTCTTGCAAATGCTGGTCATATTTTAGGTTCTGCGTTATGTCATTTTCATATTGGAAATGGTGATCATAATTTTGTTTATTCTGGTGACATTAAATTTGGAAAAAGCATTTTGTTTGAGGCAGCATCATGGAACTTCCCTAGGGTAGAAACATTATTGATCGAAAGTACTTACGGACTAAAAGAAGATATCCAACCAACTAGACAAGAAGTAGAATCTTCTTTCATTAATGCAGTTAACAACACTTTAGCAGATGGAGGTAAAGTATTGATACCTATTCCAGCAGTTGGTCGTGCACAAGAAATCATGATGGTAATTGATCATTATATGAAATCTGGAGAAATGGTTGAGGCTCCAGTCTTTACAGAAGGAATGATTTCTGAAGCATCTGCAATACATGAATCATATCCTGAGTATCTTGCAAGAGAACTTAAACAAAAGATCCTAGAAACTGATGACAATCCATTTGATTCCGAATACTTCACAAATATTGAACATGCAGATGCTAGAGAGGAACCAATGAGAGATGATTCACCATGTATTATTTTAGCAACATCTGGAATGTTAGAAGGTGGACCTGTTTTAGAATATTTCAAAAATATTGCACCTGATAAAAAGAATAAAGTTTTGTTTGTATCTTATCAAGTTAATGGAACTTTAGGGAGACGAGTTTTAGATGGTTCAAAACAAGCAACCATGTTAGGTAAAGAAGGAAAAGTAGAAATTGTAACCATTAACTGTGGTGTTGAAAAACTAGATGGATTCAGTGGTCACAGTGATTATAATCAATTAATGTCATTTGTACAAAGATTACGTCCAAAACTTCGTCGTGTGTTAGTTAATCATGGTGAACGTTCAAAATCAAAAAATCTTGCAATGAATATTGGAAGAATGTATAAAGTTCCTGCACATTTTCCTCAGGTTCAAGAAGCAATAAAATTATTTTAAATCGTATTCTGGCTTCCAGATTTTTATTCCAGATGGAGCAACAATAATTCTCTCTTCTCCTAATCTTGCAATATCTGCACCAGCATTTTTTGCAATAGAATACAATTCTTCAACCACTTTACGAAGTTGTTCCACATCTTTTTGTGCTAATGGTGTAACTCTTAAAATCAAAATCATATCTTTTTTGATATCTTCTTTAATTGAATGAACATCACTGATATCTCTAATCGTAATGGCTTTCAAATATGTGGTATTTTCTTGTTTTTGCATCCTTATTGAAAATGCGATCCACTCATTCAAAAACTCTTCTTTAGTTTATGATAATTTTTTAAAAATTTCACGCCTACATTCTAAATTTAATGTAGGATTTTTCTTCCGCTCTATGAGTAAAAATTTCTTCAGAAGAATTATCTTTTTTAACTGTGATAATTCCTTGCTGATCTTTTGGTGCATCAGAATATCTGAGTGTCACAGTTGATGCAAATTTTACGTGATCTTTTGCATTCTTTCCACGTAAAATTGAAATTGGTCCAACTACCTCTTTAGCCTCAAGTAAAATATCTCCTGGTAATGCAATTGCTTTGATCATTTCATTTTCATCTTTATTTCTTCCAACTACAAATTTTGTTTCTTCATCTAATCTGAAATGTCTCCCAATTTTTAATAAATCGATATCATTAATTGTTGGAGTTTCAACATGATCAAACAAATCTTTTGCTTTGATTCCAAATTGTGGCTCTGTTAACAAACAACCTCCGCCAGCATTAGGAGGATTCTCAATTCCATATTTTTTTGCCATCTCTAATTGATTTCTTCTTGTTCTACCTCTGATCATTCCAAGATTTTCTCTTTTGATCAATCCTTCTTTTTCTGGAATTGTTTCTGGTAATAGTCCAGCTGATAATGGCCTTACAATTTTTCCAACTAGATCTGAATCCTTTTCAATAGTATTTAATGCAGGTCCATGTTGACTCATTGGACGTTGACCTAACACTTCACCTGAAATAATAAATTCTGCACCAATTTCTTCCATGTGTTTTTTTGCTGCATCAAACATCATTGTTCTACAATCTACACATGGATTGAAACCTGCACCAATTCAATGTTTTGGATTTTTTAACATCTTGATATATTCATCACCGAGATAAACTGTTTTCAAATTAACATTAAGATCATCTGATCTTTCTCTAATGTCAAATCCGCACCCTCTACCACAATCAAAATCACAGAAAGGAGTTTTAATTGCAACTGCTGAAACATCAAAACCTTGTTCTTGCATCATTCGTACTGCAAGTTGACTATCTAATCCTCCTGATAGCAATGCAACAACTTTCTTCTTTTCTTTTTCTTCTGTCACGATAATTTGGACAAAATTTCCATATACAAACTTTACATCATACATAAATTAAGAAACAGAGATTTTTGGATATGAGGCAACGCAGAAAAAATCTTCTAAAATTTGCTCAAAAGATAGATTGTGATACATTAGTCACGTTTGAGCCTGAAAATTTGTTTTACATGACTGGTTTTTGGGGTGAAGCAATTGGATTGCTTGAAAAAAATGGCAAAACCACTATTATTGCTCCTGAACTTGAAGTAGGAAGGGCACGAGATGAATCTGAAGCCTGTGATGTAATAACAGCAGAACGTGGAACTGGCCTAATTTCATCATTAATAGAAAAAATTAAGAAAAATCGAGTTTGTACTGATTGCCAAAATTATTCCGTAATGATGTCATTGAAAAAATCTATTCCAAAAATCAAATCATCAACAGAACCATTTTACAATTCTAGAATAATCAAAGATGAAAAAGAAGTCAAAATACTCAAAAAAGCTTCAAAAATTATAGATGAAATGTTTGATATTTGCACAAAAAAAATGAAAGTTGGACAAAAAGAATCTGAATTACAAACAATTTTGATGAAATATGCATTAGAACAAGAAATGTTTGATACTGGATACAAATCCACACTTAATCCCTTAATCATTGCAGGAGGCCCAAATGGTGCTTTACCTCATGCTCAAGTATCTCAAAGAAAATTCAAAAAAGGTGATCTTGTGGTAACTGATCTTACATTGAGATACAAAGGATATGTTTCAGATGCAACTAGAACATTTGCACTTGGAAAAATTTCATCTCAAGCAAATAATGCATATGAAATTGTAAAAGAATCACAAAAACTTGGTCTAAATGCTGTGAAACCTAATGTTGATTGTAAGGATGTAGATTTTGCATGCAGAAAATACATTGAAGATAAAAAATTTGGTCAATATTTTATTCACTCCACTGGCCACGGAATTGGTTTAGAAGTTCATGAACTTCCAACTATTTCATACAGAAGTGATATAAAATTAAGAGAAAATATGGCAATTACTGTAGAGCCTGGAATCTATATTGAAAATAAATTTGGAATAAGAATAGAAGATTCATTAATTGTTAGAGATAGACCAATTGTAATGCACAAATTTACTAAAGATTTAGTTACAATTTGAATTTAATCGTAGAAATCAACTTTATTGATTAAATATTTTGATTCAGAATTGTTTGATGAAATTTCACCTGAATTAGTATTTATATTCCAATCATAATTCATTTCTCCCTTGTGTGATTTAAAATTAAAAATAATTTGATGTTCTTCTGAATTAATATTTGAAACAGTTAGTTCAACTGATGTTTTTTTGTTATCAAATATTTTTTCATCTGGATATTCTTCGCTTATTTTGTCTTTAATTGCATCCTTTACAGTATATCCACCATTCTTCCCATCATATGCCATCAAAATTTCTACAACCTCTCCTTCTTTAATAGAAAGTTAAGGTAAACTTTTTTCAAAATTTTTCTCTTGTAATGGCATAATTACATAAATTCCAACCATTGCAATAACTGCAAGATAAATTGGTGCTCTTTTTTTAAGGAATGCTTTAAAAGCTGATTTTTTTGGTTTTTCTTCCTCTCTTTTTTTATCTTTAACCATTAGAATTCTCTTGAATTTTTAGTATTTTGTAGTTGTTATTAACTAAACTCTTAACCTTACAATTTTTCATGCATAAATTTCAAGAAATTTGACTGCATTTTGAAAAAGACTATTTTCTAAATTTGTCACATAATCACGAAAAAATGAGTTTTTTTAGATATGGAAACAAAATCAGGACTTTGCAATATCATAATCTTCTTTTCCATTACCGAATTTTTGTGTGATAATTTTTACTCTGTATTTTTTCCCTCTTTGAATATCCTGAGCTAACTGAGTAGCTTTTCCATTATCATAAAATTTTGCAACGATCATCTTTCTTGAAGTATAGAAGTTCTTTACCCCGTCAAATTCTTCTTCAGTTTCAATATTTACTTCAGTAATAGTTTCTTTTCCAATTTTTCTTTCAACATTTTCAACTTTCATAATTGTGAAAACACCCTTATCATCTAATTTTGAAAGTGAAGCTTCAACCATATCTCACAATTACCATGAACTTTTTGTATAGATTATGAACTTAAGCGTATTGGGATTTAGAATCTATTTCTAATTACAATAATTCTCAAGTGTTTTGTGCAGTTAAAATCAAAACTTCCCAAGGAAATTGTATAATTCCACTTTTCTTTGTGAATGGTTTTGTATTTGCTCTTACCATTTCTTTAAGCTCTTTTTTTTGTGATTTTTCAAGCAAACTCATTTTTTCTTTGATTGGTCTTGCAACATATTTTAGATAATTTTCCCAATACTGTTCAAAATTACCTGGACTATATGGAAAATTAAAATCGTTAATTGTTATTTTTGAAAAACCAACTTTTTTCACTTCTTCTTTCAGTAATTTTTTTGTACTAAATCTATCAAAATCTGGTGTTCCAGGTGGAACATAATCTGGAATAAATTGAGTTACTGCATCAAAAATACTATCAAAATATGGGACTTTTTTTGGATGTCCGTGAACCGATATTCCTAATTTGCCTGATTCTTTGAGATTGGTTTTCATATTTTTAAGAGCTTTTATTGAATTTGGAAAGAAAAACAATGCAAATTGACATGTTATAATGTCAAATTTTTCTTTGAATGAAAAATTTTCAGCATCAGCATTTACAAATAAAATATTTGATGTTCTATTATTCCATTTTTTTGCAATCTTTATTGCAGTTACTGATGTATCAGCACCTACCACATAACCAAATTTACCAACTTTTTGATTTAGAATTTTAGTAACAACCCCTGTACCACATGCCATATCAAGAACTTGATTCCCTTTTCCAACATTAACTAATTCTACTAATTTTTTTGTGCTCTGAAATGGACCATGTTTTGCAGTTGCCCATCTTTTATGATATCTTGGCGCTACCTCATTCCAAATTACCATATTTCGTTTTTTATATTCAAATAATTTCTTTTTCATTTTTCTTCAATTTTTTCTAAATCTGATTTTAATGTTCTTCCCGTTTCATGAAAATATCTTTGTTCTATTTCTTTTAGACTTTTAAATAATTTGATACTGTTAACATATTTCCTTTTTTGTTTGTTAACCATTTCTTTGTATTGCGATATCAATTTTTGAAATTCTTCATTCTATTTTTTTTTCAATTTCTTTTTTGATAAACTTCACTACCTTCTCTTTTTTCTTCCAACCTGAAGACGTTATTTTTTTATCATCTACAATAATCACTTGATTATAATCTGTATTTTTTTGATATTTTTTTCCAATATCATTTGCAACAATAATATCTGCACCTGACTCCTTCATCTTTTTTTGAGCTGATTTAACAATTGCATTTTTTGTCAGATTTGTTTCTGCTTTGAACCCTATCAACAAGGCATTTTTTTGATATTTTCTTATTTGATCTATAATTTTTGGTGCTTTTTTGAGCCTAATTACAAGTGATTTTTTATCACTTTTGATTTTAGATTTTGATACTTTTTCAGGAGTATAATCTGATACTGCAGCTGCCATTATAACTATATCATATTTTTTCTTTAGCTCATTTTTTGTTGCATCAAACATTTCTTTACTTGTTGTAACATTGATTACTTTGATTCCTTTTGTTGGAGTTTGTTTTCCTGGTCCATAAACTAAAGTTACTTTTGCACCTGCAGAGATTAATTCAGATGCTAAAAGTATGCCTGTTTTTCCAGAACTAAAATTTGTTATCCCTCTAACTGTATCAATGAATTCTATTGTTGGTCCTGCAGTCATCAACACTTTTTTATTTTTTAATATTGATGATGAACCAAATTTCTTTAAAACATAATCTAAAACATATTCAGGTTCTGGAGCTTTGGCTTTTCCTTCAATTAATTGTGGATTAAGAAATTCAATTTTATTTTTAAGAAATTTCATATTCTTTTTTACCGCAGAATTATCATACATTGATTCGTGCATAGCAAGACACATCAAAATTGGAATTTTTGAACCAAATCCTACAGTAAGAACTGTAGAAATTGGTGTATCATCAATTCCATTTGCTAATTTTCCAAGAGTATTTGCAGTTCCCGGATATACTATTACTAAATCTGATTGATTATAATCTGCTAATCTAATATGTTCCAATTCACCTGTAAGTTTTGTAATTACATCATTTCCAGTAGCCCATTTGAAATAATCTGGTTGAATTAATTTTGTTACTGCATTACTTGTAACACATCTTACATCTGCCCCATATCTCATTAGTAATCTGGCAAGTTCAATTGCTTTGTATGCTGCAACACTTCCTGCAACACAAAGTACAATTCGTTTTCCAGATAATTCTACACCATGTGAATTAACAATATCTAATGACGGATGATTTTTTTTCTTTACTTTCTTTTTAACTACCAATTTGCTCACGTAATTTCTTTAATTCATCATCATTCATTGAAAACCAATTTTCTTCCGCAGGAAACGTGCCTGTCTCTACGTCTTTCTTGAAATTCTCAAGAGAATTAACAATATCATTAGATAAATTCATGTATCTTTTTGCAAATTTTGGTTTTATTTTTTCATACATTCCAAGTAAATCCTGAACAACCAGTACTTGTCCATCACAATTCACTCCTGAACCAATTCCAATTGTTGGAACACTAACTGTTTCAGAGATAATTTCTGCTACTTCATGACTAACCATTTCTAATGCGATGCTAAATACGCCAGCTTCTTCAAGTTCTTTTGCATCATTAATTAATTTCATTGCAGAATCTTTTGTTTTTCCTTGAACTTTGTATCCTTGTGAAAGCATTGTTGTCTGTGGTTGTAATCCAATATGTCCCATTACAGGAATTCCTACATCCACAATTGCACTAATTGTTTCTGCCATTATTGAACCCCCTTCAAGTTTTACAGCATCAGCTCCTGCTTTGATTAATTTACCTGAATTATTTATCGCATCTTCTATACTTGCTTGATATGACATAAACGGTAAATCTGCAACAAGCAATGAATTATTTCTTGCTCTACTCACTGCTTCAGTAAACATACACATTTGTTCCATTGTTACAGGAATTGTATTTTCATATCCAAGCATTACCATTCCTGCACTGTCTCCAACTAACAATACATCAATTCCTGCTTTGTCACATAGTGAGGCTAATGTGTAATCATAGCTTGTAATTACTGAGATTTTCTTTTGTTCTTTTTTCATTTTAATAATATCTTGTACTGATTTATGCAATTCTTGCTCTCCTTGTAAGATTATTTTTTATTTGAATTACATTCTCTGTAAGATTATTTTTGTTATCAAACCCATCAACAATTTTTTGGAGAGATTTTGGTTTTTTCTTAGATAATTTCTTGGATTCATCAATTAACAAATCAATTGCACGTGTTACATTATCTACAATTGTAATGTTTGCAGTATGTGATGTTCTTGAAAGTGGGTTAAGATCAAATGTAATCACTATCTTCCCTGCTTTTCTAAGAGATATTGTTCTATCTCCATCTTCAAGTGGCACAATGACGACATCAGCTGCAAAAATTCCATTTTTATCCACTATTCTTCTAGCAGAATCAATTCCTGGTAATTTTGTTGATGTTTTATGATTTGTGCCTAAAATTTCCTTTGCACCGTTATTTTTGAGAGTTTTAACAATTGCATTTTTCCTTTTTTCGTTTGCATAAAACAAATTTACTTCAAGTTTTGCTTTGATTTGCTTTGATAATCTTATGATTTGTTTAGGACATAATGCTGCAATATTCCCATTAACTGAAATTACTGGCATTTCTGCCAAAAGTAATTGTGCGGCAGCAGCTTTGATTGCTTGTTTTGCTGTCTTACTTGTTTTTTCCCCAAGTAAATAATCAAATGCTTCCCCTCTTCCTTGTGCTAATAATCCTTCTTTAGCAACTAATCCATTTTCAAACCCGTTCACTAATCTTTCACGAATTAATAGAGATTTTGCTCTTGGATGTGATTTAGGAATTAAATGCATATAATTTCAGTTAATTATTGAGAACTCTTGCACCATTATTGTCTAATTCTGATTTTATAATTATGCCATCTGGATATTTTTGTAAAATTTCTATTACTCTATCTTCATCTTTTTTTGAAATCATTGAAAAAACTGTTTCTCCAAAAAGTGCAATTCCACATTTAACATTATTTTTTGATAACTCTTCTACTAATTTTTGCATTCTTGGTGTCATTACATCTACATATTTTGCAAATTCTAAAGACATGTCTTGAAAATGTTCTATATTTCTTGATTCTAATAATCTGTTTACCATTTTTCCACCAAGACCATTAATCTGAGGTAAACGTTCTTTGATGAATTTATTTGTAGAGATAGGAGAAAAACAAATCATAATAATTGATATTTTATCTATTGTGATCTTTTCTACACTTCCAATTCCAGGAGCACCTGGTTTAACACGAATTTCAAAACCTCCATGAAATGATGCTAGGACATCCCCTAATCCTGTTTTACAATTTACTTCTGCATTATGTGCAATTTGTCCAATCATTGTTTTATCTAATTTTGTATCAAGTGCTTGATCTAATGCAAATGATAACGATAATGCAACTGCACTACTAGAACCTAATCCATATCCAACTGGAATTGATATTTCATGTTGTATGTCAAAAAACTTAGTTGAAAATTCACCAAATTTTAAAAATTCATTTAATACGTATTCTGAAATATTTGTTTTATCTGGTTGATACCCTTTTGTTATAATTTTAAAATTAGTTTCTTGACCATTTTTTTCACTGACTTTGACTTTGGTAGTTACCCCTTGTTTTATTGAAAAACCTGCCCCCATCGAACCTAAGTTTTCTAAATTATTTTGATTATCATCTAAATGAGCCTTAAAAAATCCTGTAATGTGTGCTGGACAGAATGCTGTTGCTTCCATTAATTTGAGTTTAAACTAAACACAAAATATAAGAATATGGATTAAATTAATTAAATTAGTATAAATTGACTAAATTTGTTCGACGCCTACAAAGAATTGGAAGTAGTCTTCTTGTATCATTGCCAAAAGAATGGGTTGATGCAAATAATCTAGACAAAAGTAGTCAAGTTGAAATTGAAACTGGTCAGGACACAATCTCGATTTCAGCAAATAAAGAAATTAGACCAACAAAAGAACTTGAAATTTCTTACCCTCTTCCAAAAGAGGAAAACATCGTAGCTGACATTACTGGGGCATATCTTTTAGGATTTGATATAATCCAAATTAATTCTAAATCAACAATTCCTGGAGAAGACAGAGAGAAAATTCGTAATTCTATGAGGAGATTAGTTGGAATGGAAATAATTGAAGAAGATGCATCTCGCATCAACATGCAATTCCTTTTAGATACTGCAACCCTTAATCCCGAAAAAATTCTCAAAAGAATGAGTTCTATTGCACTTGGAATGTATAGTGATACATCAAATGGATTAATTTTAGATGATAAATCCACTTTGCAAACTTTGTCAAATAGGGATGTTGAGGTGAACAGACAATATTTTTTACTTGTTCGTCTAATTCGTAGTACTCTTGTTGATAGAAAACTAGCTAATGTATTTAATTTAGAAAATATTGACGTTCTTGATTATAGAGTTGCAGCTAATCTTCTTGAAAATGCAGGTGATTCCATAGTTGAACTTTCAAATTTTATTAATAATTCATCTTTGTCAAAAACTTTATCTAAAAAAATCTTTAATGTAGTTAAAGATTTTAACAAAATTGCAGAAAAATCAATTAATGCATTTACAAAACCTGATAGATTATTAGCAATTGAAGCAATTTCTTTACATAAACAATATGAAGAAAATCTTAATTTTCTTAAAACAACTTTAGGAAATAAAAAAGAAATCCCCATAACTTTTCTTGATATGGTGTATATGTTTGAAAGAATTGCTCAATCTTGGGCAGATGTTGCAGATCTTGTAAAGCCTATCTACAATAAATAACTAGTATAGTTTCTTTTTAGATGCATATGTTAAAACCGCACAAATTGTTTTTGAATCTTGTATTTTTCCAGACTTGATCATCTTTAATAATTTCTGCATATCCATTTTTACAACTGATAAAATTTCATCTTCATCAAGTTTCAAACCTGCAATTTTTTTTAGTCCTGAGGCTACAAAACAATGAATTATCTCTGCGTTATACCCAATTGACGGATAATACGTAATTAATGGAGTCATTTTTTTTGCTCCGTATCCAGTTTCTTCTTCAAGTTCTCTAAATGCACATTTAATCGGTTTTTCCTTTTTTTCTAATGTTCCTGCAGGAATTTCCAAAACATAACCATGAGGAAATCTATGTTGTTTAACAAGAATTACTTTTC
>MPMF02139816.1_pt1 | contig 12169 bp, 15 predicted proteins | sample 1617271 | NCBI WGS metagenome assembly MPMF02 (sample SAMN05944812, study PRJNA350692) | marine metagenome | biome: marine; feature: ODZ; material: water; isolation source: 120 m water sample prefiltered with 30 um filter, filtered on to 0.2 um... | place: Pacific Ocean | collected 2012-04-09... | reverse complement strand
GAGCTCGTCGAGGCGGGCCGCACGGACTTCGACGACGGCGATGCCTGCGGCGATCGCGGCATCGACCACGCGTCCACGCGCACCGGACGTGTCACCCGCGTAGCGGACCTCTCGCAGCCGCTCAGGGGCGTTTTCGAGCAGGACCTCGACGGCGCGCACGCCTGGGACGGCAACGGGCTTCACGGGCCGGTCATGGCGGCGTGGATGGCGTCCAGGGCCGCGAGCGGGTCGGACGCAGCAGTGACGGCGCGCCCGACCACCAGCATGCTGGCGCCGCGCTCGCCGTCTTCGGGCGGGCACGGCCCGGCAACCATCAGCTTGTCGGCGACGGTTTTGATATGGGCGAGGTGCGCCTCGAGGTGTTCCTTGCGCAAGGATTCGCCATTTTCCGAATCGGCACAAAAGACGACGTAGTGCATGGGGGTCTCCCGAAAGGTCAGGTGTCACGCGCCCGCGGCGCGTTCAAGCGATGATAACCGAGGCGGGCCTGCGCTGCCATGGGCAGGCTGGGCGGCCCCTATCCGGTCTCGGCCTTGAAGGGGCGGGCAAGCAACCCCGCGATTTCGGCGTCGATTTCAGCGCCGTGGTTCAAAATCCGGTCGACGGCCAGGGCGATCGGCATTTCGATGCCGCGCGCCTGCGCCATTTCGCAGAGCGCCGAGGCCGTGTGCGCCCCTTCGGCGACCGAGCGCCGCGCGGCGAGATAGTCGCGCGCGTTCTCGCCCTTGGCGAGTGCGAGTCCCAGCGACATGTTGCGCGACTGCGAAGACGTGGCCGTCAGGACCAGATCGCCGAGGCCCGAAAGCCCCATTAGCGTTTCGGGTTTCGCCCCCATTGCCACGCCGAAGCGCAGGATTTCGGCAAACCCGCGGGTGATCAGGGCGGCGCGGGCGTTGTCGCCGAAGTCGCGGCCGCTGACGATGCCGCAGGCGATGGCCATCACGTTCTTGACCGCGCCGCCGATTTGCGCGCCGGTCAGATCGGCCGAACGGTAGGGCCGGAAGGTGCGCCCGCCCAATGCCTGAACCAGCGCGTCGGCGCAAATTTCATCGCGGCAGGCCAGCGTGACGGCGGTCGGCAGGCCGTTCGCCACTTCGCGAGCAAAAGTCGGTCCCGACAGCACCGCAGGCACTGCCCCGGGCAGCGTTTCGGCGATGACGTCCGAGAGCAAGGCGCGGGATTCGTTCTCGATCCCCTTGGCGCAAATCACGACGGGCGTTGCCGGTGCGAGGTGGGGGGCGAGGCGCTCGGTCACGCTGCGCAGGTGCTGGGTGGGGGCGGCCAGCAGCACCGCGTCCGCTCCCGCCGCTTCGGCGAGATCGGTGGTGGCGCGGATTTGGGGATCAAGCGCCACCTCCGGCAGATAGACCCGGTTTTCGTGGCCCGTGTTGATGGCTTCCGCGACCTCGGGTTCCAGCGCCCAAATCGTCACGGCGCGCCCGGCCTGGGCCGCGACGCCCGCAAGCGCCGTTCCCCAGGCGCCCGCGCCGATGATGCCAATGCGTTCGATGCTCATGTGTCCTGCCCGCGCGCATCATAGGGGCGGGACCGCATCGCGGCGAGGGGGGCGAGCGGGGCGGCGGGAATCGGGCGCCACACGCCGCCTTTTCGCCACGCCTCCCGCCCGCTATGGTTCGATATGACCGACGACCTGCAACCGACCGACGCGGAACAAAAGCTCATCGCCGCCGCCGCGAAAGGTGAGCTTTGCTCGCTGGGAGACGCCGAAGGGTCGCCAACCGACGAATCGTTCGGTGCCGATTGGGGCGAAGACCGCATCATCTGCGCCGAGTTTATTTATGCGCTTTGTGTCGAGGGCCGCTGGCCGGCGCACGCCAAGGGCGTCCACTTGGTGGGCGCGAAAATCATCGGTACCCTCGACTTCGAATCGGCAGAGCTTCGCTGTCCCCTCTATTTGGTGAAATGCCTGGTCGAACAAACACCCGTCTTCCGGGATGAAAAAAACCGGCTCTCTACATTACGCGGTGCCGCCTCCCCAGCTTTTCCGGGGACAGGTTGGAATCGCACGCCAACCTTTCGTTTGACGGCAGTGTGTTGTGGGATGGTGAGGTGCGGCTTCTCGGGGCAAAGATAGGCGGGCAGCTCATTTGCAGCGATGCGAAATTCACAAACCCGAGGGCGAAAGACGACACCAATGCCTACGCCTTCAGCGCCGAGGGGACCGATGTCGGTAGAGATCTTCTTCTGCGAGGCGCGAAGGCAACCGGCGAAGTGCGGCTTCTCGGGGCAAAGATCGGCGGACAGTTCATTTGCAGCGTTGCGGTATTCACAAACCCGAGGGCGAAAGACGACACCAATGCCTACGCCTTCAATGCCGATGGAACGGAAGTCGGTGAGATCTGTATCTTCGATTCTGTCAAAACAACCGGGATGGTCCGGCTTCTCGGGGCCAAGATCGGCGGGCAGCTGAACTGCGACGGCGCGACGTTCGGCAATCCGCGGGCCGGCAAGGGCAACGAGGCCTATGCCTTCAGTGCCGACAGTATGGACGTCGGGGAGAGTTTCTTTTTCCGGTTCGTTACGGCCACCGGAGGAATCCGAATTGTTGGGGCGATCTTCAAATCCAATTTGTCCATCGTGGAAGGAGAATTCAGCCACGCGGGCGGGTACGCAATCGATCTCGAGTGAGCCAAAATCGACGCCACTTTGTTTCTGATGGGAATCAAAATGGTCTCAGGTTCCATCAATCTCACCCACACGCGCTGTGGCGTCCTCGCTGATGATCCATCGTGGTGGCGGAAGGATGCGCTTTATCTCGACGGATTCGAATATCGCGCCGTCGGTTCCGGCGGCGAGATGGACGTCTCGGAGCGTCTCCGCTGGCTCGATTGCGAGGCGTCGCCTGAGTTTCGCCCGCAGCCCTACGAGCAGCTAATCAAGGTCTATCGCGACATGGGGCACGAATCGGACGCCCGCGAAGTCGCCATCGCCAAGCAGGAGGCGCTCCGCAAATACGGCCAATTATCGTGGCGAGGGCGCGCCTGGAACTGGACCCTCGGTACGCTGATCGCCCACGGATACCGGCCTTGGCGGGTCCTACTACCAGCGCTGCTTGTGGTCATTCTCGGTACTGCGGCGTTTGGGGACGGCTTCAACCGCGGCCTCATGGTCCCGACCAACACGCGCTATCTCGAAGAAAGCATCAAGTTGCCGGACCAATACCCGATGTTCAGTGCGCTCGGCTACTCGATCGATGCCTTCGTACCCATTGTCGATCTGCGCCAGCAGGCGTTCTGGGTTCCCGCTGGAAACGGATTTTGGGGATTGGCGCTGTGGGGCTACATGTGGTTCCACATCGCGTCCGGCTGGGTTCTAACGACCATTTTCGTCCTTGGTTTCACCGGCGTCGTCCGCAAGGACTGACCCCCTACCCCTTCAAACACACCATCGGTTCGAGGCGCGCGACGCGTTTGGCAAGCCCCGCCCGCGCCGAGGCTTCGACGACCGCGGAGACATCCTTGTAGGCGCCGGGCGCTTCTTCGGCGACGCCCCGCTGCGAAGGACTGCGGGCGACAATGCCGCGTTCGGCGAGCTCGTCCACCACCGCGCGCCCCGACCAGGTCTTGCGCGCTTTCGTCCGGCTCATGGTGCGCCCGGCGCCGTGGCAGGCGGAACCGAAGGCGCGCGCCATGCTCGTTTGCGTGCCCGCGAGAATGTACGAAGCCGTCCCATGCTGCCGCCGATCAGCACCGGCTGGCCGGCGCCGCGCAAATCTTCGGGCAGTTCGGCGTGGCCGGGGCCGAAGGCGCGGGTCGCTCCCTTGCGGTGAACGAACAACCGCCGCGTCCGGCCGCCGATTTCGTGGTCTTCCTCTTTGCAGGTGTTGTGCGAGACGTCGTAGAGGAGCGAAAGCCGCGCCTCGGGCAGTACCGCGGCGAAGGCCTCGCGCGCCAGGTGCGTGACGATCTCGCGGTTGGCGAAGGCGCAGTTGATGGCGGCGCGCATGGCGCCAAGATAACGACGCCCGAGATCGGAATTGAGCGGCGCGCAGGCAAGCTCGCGATCGGGCAGCGTCAGGCCGAAACCGGCGGCCGCATCCACCATCTCGCGCAAGTATTCGGTGCCGACCTGATGGCCGAGCCCGCGCGAACCGCAATGGATGCTGAGCACCGCCTCCCCTTCGGCGATTCCGAAGGTGCGTGCGATATCGGCGTCGTAGATCTTCACCACTTTCTGGATTTCAAGGTAATGGTTGCCGGAACCGAGCGTTCCCATCTCGCGGCGCTGGCGCTTCCTCGCCTGTTTGGAAATGCAGTCGGTGCGCGCGCCCGCCATGGTGCCGTGTTCCTCGATGCGGTCGAGGTCGGCCGCCTCGCCGCGACCGCGCTTGACCGCCCAGCGCGGGCCCCCTTCCAGCCTGGCGTTCATCTAGTGGTCGTCGAGGGCGATCGCACCGGTGCTGCCCAGTCCGGTGGGAACGGTCTTGAACAGTCGATCGGCAAGCGCGCTCTTGGCGGGTTCGATGTCGGTCGCGCCAAGGCCGGTGTGCAGCGCGCGCACGCCGCAGGAAATGTCGAAGCCGACCCCGCCGACCGACACCACGCCGCCATCGTCGGCATCGAACGCCGCCACCCCGCCGATCGGAAAGCCATAGCCCCAGTGCGCGTCCGGCATGGCGTAGGCGGCGCCGACGATACTCGGCAGCGCGGCCACGTTCACCGCCTGGTCATAGACCTTGTCGTCCATGCCGCGCAGCAGCTCTTCGTCGGCGAAAATCACCGCATCGACGCGCATCGCGCCCGTGGGCGGCACGCGCCATTCGTAGTCCGAAACCTTTTCCCATCGCGCGGGGTCCATCGCGCTCTCCTCTGTCCAGTACCCCCTACACGTCGATCACGCATTCGGCCGACCATACGCCGTTCTCTTCAGCGACCCGAAGGCCGGTGTAAGTCGCCCCCCTGACCTCGACCGCGGGCGCGTGCCGGGCGACGTCGATTTCCTCGCCCCATGCGGTGGCGCGCAAGCGCGTGCCGTCGATGGTGACGTCGAATCTTGAAAACAGCATCCGCCGGGTCGCCATTTCAAAGATCAGCGCGTTCAGCCACGCCACCAGCAGCGATTCGTCGTCGCCGCCCGTGGCCGTAACCGCGACGGCGCGCGTTGCCGCCACCGAGTCCGGATCGCAAACCGCCGTCGTCAGCGCCAGCGCCGTCTGTTCGAACGCCGCCTCGCGAGTCGGGCCGAAGCCGCGCACGCCGATGTCGGCCTGGTGAGAAAGGTGTTCCCAGCCCGTGGCCGGCATCGCTAGCCCGCCGCCACCGCCAGGTTGAAGGCAATGGAAATGCGCGTGCCCTCGCCGAGGTAGGGCCGCACCCCGTGCGACAGCCAGGCCGGAAACATCAGCATGATCCCGGCGCGCGGGCGCACCAGTTCGGTCGCGCCCACGGTCTGCCCGTCCGGGCCCTGAAAACAGAGCGCGGGCGCAACCATCGAGGGCCCCGGGCCGCGCGGGTCCATGATGACGAACTCGCCGCCCAAAGCCTCGTCATCGGCGCAGCCGTCGCCGTCGACGTAGTACGTCCCCGACCAGAACGCGCCGGGGTGGACGTGAAACTCGTTCGAATGGCCCTTGCGGTTGATGTTGGCCCAGGCGTTGACCTCCCATTCGACATCGGCCGGCCGCCCCGACCGCGCCGCCGTCATGCGGTCGGCCACCCCTAATGCGGTTTCGATGACCTGTTCGCCCGCCTTGCCGTCCCACTTGTGATAATCGCGGCTCGAATGCCAGCCGCCGATATTGGAATCGTATCCTTGCGGCGGCGGCTTCTTTTTTTCGCGCGCAAGGATGGTTTTTTTCAGCCGCGCATCGAGCTTTTCGTGATCCGGCAGCATCGCCATGATTACCGGCGTCGCAAAGGTGTTGCGGACTTCCACCCGTTCGGGCATCGGCGGCGGTTTCGGTATGGCGTCTCCGGGTCGGCGTAGGGGTCCTGATCTTGCCGCCCGCCGGTCCGGGTGGTTCGGTTTTCTGGCGGAGCGACCCTGGCTAGCGGCGCGACTCTCCAGTCGTGCGACTCTGGCATTTCGATCCCTCGATGTCAGCCCGGACCGGGAGGTCCCGTGTCGCAGGTCCGGCAGGGGCTACTCGCGGGCGCCCGCGCCCGGCGCCTTCGCCGCCTCGGGATCGAGTGGCCAGCGCGCCCGCGGCGGCGCTTCCAGCGAATCGGTAAGGCCGCGCGAAAGGCGTTCGACCCCGGCCCAGGCGATCATCACACCGTTGTCGGTGCAGAGCCGCGCCGGCGGCACGGTCAGCGAAAACCCTTCCGCCTCGCATAAACCCAAAAGGCGCGCCCGCAACGTCTCGTTGGCGGCGACGCCACCGGCGACGACAAGGGTGCGGGCATAGTCGTAGCGCGCGCGCATTTCGGTGAAGGCATTAGCGGTCCGGTCGAGCAAGACGTCGCCGACCGCGGCCTGAAACGAGGCGGCAATACCCGCGACCCGATTGGCGGGCAGGTCGCCGCCCTCGCTCTGGCGGCGGACCTCATGGACGAGCGCGGTCTTCAGTCCCGAAAACGAAAAATGGCAACCAGCCCGGCCGCGCATCGGTCGCGGCAGATCATGGGCGCCCGGATCGCCCGTGCGCGCTGCCCGTTCGATCGCCGGTCCGCCGGGATAGCCGAGGCCCAGCAATTTCGCCGCCTTGTCGAAGGCTTCGCCGACGGCATCGTCCACCGTGGTGCCGAGGCGCGTGTAACTATTGACGTCCTCGACAATCAAGAGCTGGCAGTGCCCGCCCGAAACCAGCAGCAGCAGATAGGGAAAGGCGACTTTGCCGCCGAGGCGTGCCGACAGTGCATGGGCCTCGAGGTGGTTGACGGCGATGAACGGCTTCGCCAATGCTGCCGCCAGCGCCTTGCCGGTGGTCAGGCCCACCATCAGCCCGCCGATCAGCCCCGGGCCGGCAGTGGCAGCGACCGCCTCGATGTCGCCCCAGTCCGCCTCCGCCTCGGCCAGCGCCCGGGCGATCAGGCCGTCGAGGTACTCGATATGGGCGCGCGCCGCAATTTCCGGCACCACGCCCCCATAGGGACGGTGCGCCTCGATTTGCGAGCGCACGATATCGGCCAGAATCCGCCCGTCCGCGGTCACCAGCGCCGCCGCGGTCTCGTCGCAACTGGTTTCGATACCGAGAACGGCCATCCGATGCCCGCCCTTTCACCAACTTTCAATGAATTAAGCTATAAACCAAGCGAACCGGCAGCACAGCACTCCCGGGACGGTATGGAACCACAAGACCCGGATAAACGCCTTCGCCTCGGCACCCGTGGCAGCCCGCTTGCGCTGGCGCAGACCAACATGGTGCGGGCGCGCCTGATCGAGGCGGACGAGAGCTTGACCGCCGAGAACACCGAGATCGTCACCATCAAGACCTCGGGCGATCTGATTCAGGACCGCCCGCTGGCCGACGTCGGCGGCAAGGGGCTGTTCACCAAGGAAATCGAAGAGGCGCTGCTGGACGGGTCCATCGACATCGCCGTCCATTCAATGAAGGACATGCCGACCGAGTTTCCCGGCGGCTTGACGGTTCCCTGCATTCTCGAACGCGAGGATCCGCGCGATGCGTTCCTGTCGCCGGGCCATCCCGATCCGTGGTCGCTGCCCGAAGGCGCCATGGTCGGAACGTCCAGTCTGCGCCGCCAGGCGCAACTGCTGCACCGCCGCCCCGACCTCAAGGTGGTGAACTTCCGCGGCAACGTTCACACGCGCTTGCGCAAGCTTCGGGACGGCGAAGTCGATGCGACGTTGCTGGCGCTGGCGGGTCTCAAGCGTCTCGGCATGGCTGATGCGGTGACGGGCGTCATCGAAGCCGACGATCTGTTGCCGGCGGTGGCTCAGGGCGCGATCGGGATCGAATGCCGCGACGGGGATCAACGGGTTCTCGACGGGCTTGCGTCCCTCAACGACGACGATACCTTTGATTGCGTCGCGGCGGAGCGGGCCGTGCTGGCGGCGCTCGACGGATCGTGCCGCACACCGATTGCGGCCCTTGCGGAACTCGACGGCGATGCGCTGCACTTGCGCGCCCTGATCGTCACGCCCGACGGCAAGACGCTTCACCGGTCCGACCGCACCGGACCGCGGGATGCGGCCAAGGCGCTGGGCGGGGAGGCGGGCGAGGCGTTGCGTGCGCTTGGCGGCGAGAATTTCTTTTCGGCCGGAGGGTGAGGCGTGCGAGTCCTGCTGACACGGCCCGAAAGAGATTCCCGGAGGTTCGCCGAACAGTTCGCGACGCCGGGGATCGAAACCCTGTTCGAACCGATGCTGACCATCGAGTACGAGGTATCGCCGCTGGATCTATCCTCCTATCAGGCGATCCTTCTCACTAGCCGCTATGGCGCCCGCGGACTGGCCCGGGCGACCGAGCAGCGCGGCGTGCCGATTCTTACGGTAGGATCGGCCACCGCAGCGACCGCGGAAGAAGAAGGTTTTACGCGCGTGCGCAGCGCCCGCGGCGATGCAGCGGTTCTGGCTCAGTTCACCAAAAGCGTCCTTGATTCCGGCGACGGGCCGGTGTTGTTCGTCCACGGCCAGGACACCACCGGCGATCTCAAATCGGCGCTCGAAACGGCGGGCTTTGCCGTCGACGAAAGTGTTCTCTACGCCGCGCACGCGGCTGAGAAGCTTTCGTCGGAAACTGTTTCAGCGCTTGACGAAGGGTCGGTCGATGGCGTTCTCCTTTTCTCGCCCCGGACCGCAAGGACCTTTGTTAGTCTCGTCGCCATGGCGGACCTCTCACATCGCACGGTGAACATCGATGCCTACTGCCTGAGCGACGCCGTTGCCGAGGCGGCTCTGGGATTGGCATGGCGCCGCATCCTCGTGGCGTCACGGCCCGAGGCCGATGCCCTGATCGCACTCCTGTCCGGGCCGGGCATCGCATGAGCACTGCGGCCGGCGATCCGGCGCCCCGGCGCAAGCCACGCGGTCGGGCGGGCAACGTCTGGATCGTCGTCTTTGTCGTGCTGGTTTTTGCTGCCGGTATGCTGTCGAGCCCCTTTGGCCAGCGTCTCGTGGGCCTCGATCTCGACGCTCTTTTCGGGTACGGGGACGACGCCGAGGCTGCTGCCGCTCGCGATGCGGCCCTCGACGAGGCCGGCCGGCGGTTAAGCGAGATCGAAAAGCAGATCGATTCCCTTGAGCGGAACCTGGCCACCGCCGGCGGTGACATCGCGCGTCTCGAAGGCGAGATCGATCCCGGCGCGGTGCAGGGCCTCACCGCGGAACTCGACGCCGTTCGCGCTGAGGCGCGGAATACACAAAGTGCGCTTGCCGAGGTCCGCAGCGCGCTTGGCGCTTACGGCGATCTTGCCGCGGCCCTGGACGATCTTGGCGAGCGTACCGAATCCCTCGAAGTCGCGCGCGATCGGCCCGCGCCGGTCGAGCAGCGGGCGCCGTCCCGGTTGGCGGACGATCAGGCCGCCGATCTGGAGCAACGCCTGGCCGCGCTGACCGGCCGGATTGAATCGCTCGAGGGCGCGGACGTTCCCTCGGACGCGGGCGCGCAACTTGCGGCCCTCGAAGGGCGGCTGGCGGCACTCGAACGCGATCTTCCCGAAACAGCCGCTGGCGTTCGCGCCCGGCTCGATATGTTGGAGACCGAGGGCGCTGCGCGCGGCCCGGAAACGGCGCTGGTGGTGGCGATCGCCCGACTGCGTGATGCCGCTGCGCGCGGCCCGTTTGCGGACGCGCTTGCGCCGGTGGACCGGCTGATCGGCGACCTCGGCGATGCGGAAATGACGGGCCTGCTCGACGCACTCGCGCCCGCGGCCGAGACCGGCGTGCCCGGGCTGGCGGGGCTCCAGTCCGAGTTTTCAGATCTCGCAGGCCGCGCCGTTCATGCCGGCCGGATCGGATCGCAAGCGGACTGGATCGAATGGACCTGGAACCGCCTGACCTCGATTGTCAGTGTGCGCCGCACCGGCGACATCGCCGGGGCCGATACCGAGGCCCGCATTGCCCGTGCCGAGATCCGGCTGGCGCGGGGCGATCTCGCGGGCGCGCTCGGCGAAATCGAGAACCTCTCCGGCGAGGCGGCGGCGGTCCTGGCGCCGTGGCGGCAGCGCGCCGAATTGCGACTCTCGGCGGCCCGCGCCCTCGACGCGCTGTCGCTGCGGGCGCTTGCCCTTTTTGGTGCATCGTGAGGGCCGCGTGATGCGCCTGTTTCTCGGTTTTGCCATTGTGGCGGTTGCGGCCGCGGCCGCGGCGTGGCTGGTCGACCGGCCGGGCGTCGTGGTGCTCGACTGGCAGGGCTACCGGATCGAATCTTCGCTCGCGGTCGTGTTGGCGGCGCTGGTGCTGGTGATGGCGGCGGCAGCGGTTTTGTACCAGTTCTGGCGCTGGCTCCGGCGGGGGCCGATGATCGCGGGCCGGGCCCGGGCCGACCGCCGGCGCGTTCGCGGCCAGCTCGCCCTGACCCAGGGCATGGTCGCGGTTGCCGCCGGTGACAAAGCGGCCGCCCTGCGGTTTGGGCGTCAGGCCGAATTGCTCATCGCAGAGTCGCCGTTGACGATGCTGCTCTCGGCCCAGGCGGCGCAGTTGAACGGCGACGATCTCGCCGCGCGGCGTTACTTCGCCGCCATGCTCGAACGGCCGGAAATGGAATTTCTCGGCTTGCGCGGGCTGATCGCCCAGGCGACCCGCGACGGCCAGACCGGAAGCGCCCTCAATCTCGCCCGCCGCGCCTTTACCTTGCGCCCCGACGCGCCGTGGCTGGTGACCGCATTGTTCGATCTCGAGGCCCGGGCCGGCAACTGGGCCGAGGCGGGCCGCGTCATCGACCATGCGCTTCGTAACAAACTGGTGGCTCCCGAAAATGGGCAACAGCGCAAGGCGGTTGCGCTCTATCAGATGGCGCGGACGATGCGCGAATCCGACCACGGCACGGTGGCGCGCAAACTTGCGCTCGAATCGCTGTCCCTCGATCCGGGCCTGGTGCCGGCGGCCGCGTTCGCCGCCGATCTTCTGCTCGCCCAGGGAAAACGCCGCCGCGCGCTTCATTTGATTGAACAGACCTGGGCCTTGCAGCCGCACCCCGATCTCGGCGCTGTCTACGAAGCCGCGCTTGCCGACGAGCCCGCGCCGCGCCGCCTGGCGCGCGTCGAAAAGCTCGCCGGACTCCGTGCCAACGACCGCCATTCAAGACTGATGCTGGCGCGTGCCGCGCTTGCCGCCGGGGAATTCGACTCAGCGCGTGCCGCGCTGGAACCGCTGACGGCGGACGACCCGGACGCGGAAACCTGCCGCATCATGGCCGACCTGGAAGAACGCGCGCGCGGCCCCGCTTATGCTCGCACCTGGCTGACGCGGATTGAAGCCGCGCCGTCCGGGCCGGGCTGGGTGTGCGAGGTCTGCGACCATGGCGTCGCGGACTGGTCCGCCTATTGCGACAACTGCCAAAGCTTCGATTCGCTCCGCTGGGGGCGGCTCAATGGCGACACGCGCATCGCCCGGAACGGCGCCGCGGATGCGGCCTCCACCTCGGGCCGAACGGAAAGCCTGCCGCCGGCGCAGGGCGCGGCACCGCCACCGCCGCCGCCGGACGCCGCTTCCGTTCCCGTTGACGGCCCCGAACGCGCGGGGTAGCGTTGCCGCCGCTCCGGTCGGCCCCTCTGTTTCGAGTGCCTCCGGTGATCCGGTTGCGGCCGGATCAAGTTTCCGGGCGCCGGTCACGCGCCCCCGGCGCCGCCTTAGCTCAGCTGGTAGAGCATCGCATTCGTAATGCGGGGGTCGTAGGTTCGAGTCCTACAGGCGGCACCATTTTTCATACTTCCAGATCGAGGGGCTGCACCGGGGTGCGGGCGAATACATCGTCGGCGATGCCACCATCGAACTCGCGCGACTCGCCGCGAAAACGCTGCCCGGACAGATACTTGTCGGCGACTTCGAACGGCCCCTCGGCACCGAGGGCGAGGCCCTCGATTCGCTTGCCTTCATGGCGGCGGTTCAGCGCCGCCTCGACGATTTCGCCGGTGCCGAACTGGACGCGGGCCGCATATCCGGAATCCGCTGCTACTTCACCGGCGAGCCGCAAAGCGACGGCCGCTTTCTGGTCAACAAGTACGACGTCGTCGACAAGCACAGACTTCATCACACCGCCTTCAACGCGAAAATGAACATCTACCGCGACGAAGCGGAGCCCCTGTAT
>MPMF02257408.1_pt1 | contig 12172 bp, 12 predicted proteins | sample 1617271 | NCBI WGS metagenome assembly MPMF02 (sample SAMN05944812, study PRJNA350692) | marine metagenome | biome: marine; feature: ODZ; material: water; isolation source: 120 m water sample prefiltered with 30 um filter, filtered on to 0.2 um... | place: Pacific Ocean | collected 2012-04-09... | reverse complement strand
GCGAAGCATCTCGACACCCATCTCGATTGGATATTCAGCCTCTTTCCTCGCCTCAAGGAGCGCATCAACAACAAGGGTAACCAGCTCAGCGGCGGCGAGCAGCAGATGCTCACGATGGCGCGCGGGCTGGGGACCGAGCCCAAGCTCATGCTCGTGGACGAACCGACCGATGGACTGATGCCCGCCTACGTCGAAACGATCCAGAACGTCATGGTCGAAATTCAAAATAAGGGCATCGCCATCCTGCTCGTCAAGCAGAATTTCCGCATGGCGCTCACCATCACGAACCGCGCCTATCTCATCGAAAAGGGCGTTATCTGCTGGGAGGGGAAAAGCGCCGACCTGCTTGAGGATCAAGAGACGAGGATGCGCTATCTCGGCGTTTGATATTTTAAACGAATCACGACGAGCGCCCCGGAGACCCTCCGGGGCGTTTTATTTTTTCCTGAGATCGACCAACCGCCGCGCCTTGAGGTTTTTCATGGGATCGTGAATCTCCCCCTCGGCGGCAAATTCCACCTCGGGAGTCACCATCACCGCCGCCCGGACCTGGCCGGGCACTTCACTGGACAGTCGCCCGCGTTCGGCTTCGGACGCCTCAAGCCGGACGATGAGCTCGTCCATCGAATCGGGGTCCGAGGCCTCGCTCTTCCGGATGACGAGTTGAAACTCCCTGATCGCCCGGTCGGCCGAGAGTAGCTCGTAAACGAGATCGGGGTTTATCAGCATCCCCTTGACCTTTACCAGATCGCCTGTCCGCCGCGGCGGACTCACGATTCGCTCTCCGAGGCGGCCGCAATGGGGGCAGGCCTCGAGCCGGAGGCCGACCAGATCGCCGATGATGTAACGCAGAAGGACCGTACCCCGCCGGTGGAGGTGGGTGAGGGCGACGCTCCCCTCCTCCCCCTCGGGCAGCCGCCGCCCAGTATTGGAGTCCACGACTTCGAGATAGTAAAGCTCTGGGACCACGTTGTGCGGAATAGCCTCCCCCGTGCACTGAACGAATCCCCCCTGCATTTCGGTGGCCGCGTAGCGCGCGCGCACCTGCGGGTCCTTCGCCCCGAAGTGACGGAGGTGATCCATGTACTCCTCTCGCAGGGCGGCGCTCACGGCCTCGCCCGTCGTCAACACCATCCGCGCCCGGTCCAGCCGCGCTCCCCGCTCCCGAGCGAGGCGCAGGAAACGCCGAACGAAGCTCGGCACCCCCCAGATTACCGTCGCCCCCGCCGCCGCAACGGCATCGACGGCCTCGCCGAGGTTCCGCCGCACCGGGTAGTCCGGGTGGGGGCTTCCCGTCAGAGCGCTTACAATCGGGATGCCCAGGATTTCCGCCGATCGCACCGGGCAGAGAAAAGCCCCAGTGGGCATCGGCGAGAGGGGATAGAGATTCGCGATCAAGTCACCCGGGCGAAAACCCTCGGTCTCGTTACAGATTCGCGCCTGCATCATGATGTGGTACTGATCGTGAGTGGTGTTAAAGAAGGGCGAGGGTCGCCCGCTGGTGGTCCCCGTCGTATAGGCGACGTTCCAGAGGGTGCGCTCCTCGAACGTAAGATCTCCGGCCAACTCCGGGTCGAGCGAGAAAGCCCTGGGATCGGCCATGAAATCGCTCTTTTCCGTCAGCGGAAATTTCTCGAGATCGTCGAGGGTGCGGATGTCTGCAGGGGATATTTTTTCCTCTTCAAAGCGTTTTTTATAAAACGGGTGCGCCCGGGCGCAAAGCGCCACCGTCCGGCGAAGGCGCGTCTCCCTCAATTCCCGAAGTTCTCGAAACTCCTCCGGCGGCCCCACTAGAAAACCCCCGCTTTGCGCTGAAGGCTGCGAATATACCCGATGATCTGGGCCACATCCTCGCGTTTCACTTTCGGAAGAGGTTTCATGTCGCCGAATCACCAGTGATGCTGGCCCACCCCCCGCTCGACGGCGAGGTAGAAGGCGATGTCGCCGTGGTGGTTCGGCTCGTAATACCGGCGGACGAGCGGCGGTCCCTTGTCCGATCCCTGCGCCCCCTTGCCGTGGCACTGCATGCAGTTTTGGAGAAAGAGGGTGCGCCCCTTCGCCAGGGCGACCGAAGGCCCGGCGACGGCGGCCGTGCCCCGGGGGGATTTCGTGGGAATGGGCGCAAGTAAAAAAACGGCGGCAACAGCAATAGCTGCGACCACCGAAAAAATGACAATTTTGTTCATTAAGGAAATTCCTTTTCAATCATGATTCCTGGAAAAAAGCGCGCAGACCGCCTTTCCCCGCTCGGGGCCCGTTCGGGACGAAACCCGGCAAAGGTCTTACGGAGAATATCAGCTTTTTCGGGACGTTTTCACCTCAATCGAGGTTATGATGCGTTCCAGCTTCACCGAACCGCATTTGGGGCATTTCCGCCTTTTTTTCTCGTATTCCGTTATAGAGAGAGTTATCACTATCTTTTCGCCGCATTTCCGGCACTCGAATTCGTAGATCGGCATCTGAAACCCCTACCCTTCTCCGAAAATCGGAAGCTAAAAAATTCGCCCAAGGGAGTGAACGCTTCATTCCATACCATGAAATCTAGGGGCTGCCGGGAGTCCCGTCAAACAAAATTGAATTGAACAACCGGTCCGCCTCGATTATCTTGGTAATCAACAACCCATCATTTAAGTGAATTCATGCCACGGAGACCCATCATGCCCCACCCCGATTTTATCCGCGCCGAGCGTCATATTTACGAGGACCCGCTCCGCCGGACGTTGATGGATATGGTGAACATCCCGAGCCCCACGGGGGGCGAGGGCGAGATGGCGGCCTACCTCGAAGGGCGGTTGCGCCGGGCGGGCCTCCGGACCCAGCTTCAGGAGGTCAGCGCTGGTCGGCCAAACGCTGTGGGAACCCTCCCTGGCATGGGCGGGGGAGTCAACTTGCTCTTCACCGGACACATGGACACCTCCTATGGCGGCGACGAGGACTACCTCGACGGAGAGGGCTTCAAGCCAAGGGCCGTCTACCGCGACGGATGGATCTGGGGACTCGGCGCCAACAACATGAAGAGCGGTCTCGCCTGCGCCCTGGTGGCCGTTGAAGCCATCGCCGAAGAGGGAATCTCCCTTCCCGGCGATATCTCCCTGGCCGGGGTGGTAGGAGAAATCGAAAAGGCGCCCATCGAGGAGTTTCAGGGGGAATCCTTCTCGGGCTACGGAACGGGGACGCGCCACCTCATCACCCACGGCGTCACGGCGGACTGCGCTATTTTGGCCGAGTCCACCTCGCTCCAGGTCTCCAACGCCAACATGGGCTGCATCTGGGCGAAGATAACCGCCACCGGAACGATGGCCCATAGCGCCTACGGGAAAAAACCGGGCCACCGGAACGCCGTCGAGGAAATTCACCGTATCCAGTCGACGGTGATGGATTGGGCTCCCAGCTACAGCGAACGAAACGAATTCATGGGCGAGCGCCCCTCGGTGACGATCGCCGCCGTGAAGGGCGGACTGACCTGGCGCCTTTCGAGGAATCCTTTTGAGGCGAGCCTTTACATCGACGTGCGAACCGTGCCGGGACAGACGGCGGACCAGGTGAAACGCGAGCTGCGGGCGCTCCTCAAAAGCGTCGCAGAGGAAAGCGGCGGGACCGAGGCCGAGCTTTCGTTCTACGTAAACGACCCGGCCACGCTGATCGACCCAGGCCAGCCCGTCATCGGGGCGATGCGGGCCGCCCACGAGGAGATCACCGGCGCGGCGGCCGAGCCCATCATCCGCCTGCCCGCCGCCGACTCCACCCACTTCAACCGCTACGACATTCCTTGCGCCGTCTACGGGCCGGGAGGCTTCTCCCACCCCGACGCCGGGACCTGGATGCACGCCGCCGGCGAGCACATCTCGGTAGCAAACATGCTCACCGCCGCGCGGGTCTACCTCGCCGCCGCCCTCGACATCTGCAACCGGACACCGGCCTAATAAGGAATTCTCATGTCTCCAGATCCCATCACCGTTGCCCACGAGGACGAGCGCGGCCGGATATATTTCGCCGATTCGATGACCTATTTCGACGACCGCATCACGGGCAGCGATGTGATCATGTCGGGCTCCTACGCGGCGGGCCCGACCCTCTCGTGGGCCCTCAAGGTAGGCGCGAAGGCCGGAATCGCCCACGCCGCCGGGGTGGGAAAAGACGATGCCGGAATCAGCGGCCTCGCCCTCGCCGATCGGTTCGGGATGCCCGCTGCCGCCTGCGAGACCATGTCAGCGCGCCTTGCCGACGGCACCTCAGTCTACGAGGGAAGCGTCGGACACGCGAACGAAAACGCCCGAAAGCTCGGCGTCGAGATCGGGCAGCCGGTCTCCGAGGCCGCGCGCCTCATGCTCGACGGTCCGGCCCGCCAACCCACCGATCCGGGGGCGGACGGCGTTTCGAACGAAATCTACACCCTCGAGGAAACGGCTAGCGGCACCGTCTACGCCTCGTGGGGGATTCCCGTCCTCCGTTCGATCAAGGAGCCCCGGCCCGACGACGTATTCGTCCAGGCCTCCCACTGCGGGACCACCCTATCGAAATTCGTCATCCCACTGAAGCTAAAGGGAGTGATCGCAAATGACGCCGGCATGGGGAAGGACAACTCGGGAATTTCCTCGTTCGGCCCGCTGGCCGAGGCGGGGATCGCCGCCGCCGCCGTCGGCGCCATGAGTGCGCGCATCGGCGACGTCATGAGCACCTGGAACGACGGGGTGATTTCGGTGATGAACGCCGTGGCCGAGGCCCGGGGCGTCCGCACGGGAATGAGCACGGCCGAGGCCGCCCGGAAAATGCTCTAGGGTTTTTTCCGGGGCTTGACCGCTCGGACAACGGCGCTCTCAAGCCCTTCGACAAGATAGGGCGTTCGGCTGACGATCTCTGCCTCCTCGAAACCCGCCGCGCGCAGGCCGCCGAGATATTCCTCCTCGCTGATCGCCCCCGCGATGCAGGCACACCACTCCTCCGTCGAGCCCTGGCCCTCGAACCCCTCCCCCTTGATGACGTCCGAGACGACGAACCGCCCGCCGTGCTTGAGGACGCGGTGGGATTCCCTGAAAACCGCCGCCTTGTCGGGCGAGAGGTTAATCACACAGTTGGAGATTATCGCGTCCACCTCGCCGTCCCCGACCGGCATCGCCTCCATCTCGCCTTTCCGGAACTCGACGTTCACGAGGCCCATCTTCTCGTGGTTCGCCTCGGCCTTTGCGAGCATGGCGTCGGTCATATCGAGCCCGATGCTCCGCCCGGACCCGCCCACCTCGCCGGCGGCGAGAAAACAGTCCAGCCCCGCGCCCGAGCCCAGATCGAGAACTGTCTCGCCTTCCTTGAGCCCGGCGATATCGATCGGGTTGCCGCAGGCGGCGTTCGACTCGACCAGTCCGGTCGGAAGGTCCGCCACTCGCTCCTCGGAGTAGCCGCTCGCCAATAGGCTTTCGACGCCCACGAGCATCTCGCCCCCGCCGCAGCAGCTCTCCTTCCCCACGGCCACCCGCGAGTACACCTCCCGAATCGCCTCCTTAACGTCTCCGCCACCGGGGTTGGTCCCTTCGGGGCTGGGTCCGCAACAAGCATCCGCCATCTGATTTCGCTCCTTGGTAAAGCCGGCCCCGCTACCGGTGCGACCGGCGCGGACCAGCGCGGACCAGCGAATTATCGTCATTAACGATAATGCCCGGCATCCTCCCCCATTCCCCCAAAAGTTCGCAAGGGATTATAGAGGGATCATGTGGATATCCTCAGGTTACGTATAACTATTTGATTTTAAAATAGATACTGGGGTGACCTCGCGGTTCATCGCGACGGACGGAGTTCACCCCTCCTCGCGATGGAGACAGAAGTCGCGGGTCCTCCCCGCGACTTCTACCAAAGAGATTTGAGGCGGCCGCCGTCGAGGTTGAGCGATACGCCGGTGATGTAGCCCGCACGATCGGAACACAAAAAAGCGATGGCGTCGGCGATCTCTTCGGGCTTGCCGAACCGGCCCAGCGCGTTTTTCCGGGCGGCGCGGCGGCGGGCCTCCTCCTCGTTCTCGGCCTCGACTTCCTCGGCCAGCCCCTCGGCGTTCCGCCGCCAGAGGTCGGTGTCCACCCAGCCCGGACAGACGGCGTTGACGTTGATGCCCTCCTCGCCAAACTCGGTCGAAAGGGATTTCGTCAGGTTGAGCAGCGCGGCGTTCGTTATTCCGCTGCCGAACATATAGGGGTCGGGCTCCTTCCCGGCCCCGCCGATCATATTCACGATGCGCCCCCAGCCGCCCTCGCGCATGTGGGGCAAAATCGGGGGAAGTTAGGCGGTTTTTAGAGGTTCCCATAAGCTTAAAAAGGGGAGGAGACAAGGGAAAACTGCGGGGAAAATTATACAACGCCCATATATAATTGTTTATGAAAGCGTTAAGAAATACAAAATTGACGACCCTAAATCTCACACCTCGCCGACCGCCAGTTTTTTCGCATCCCCGCCGCCCGGGTCACCTCCCCGGGCGAGACCTTCGCCATGAGGCGCTTTTGATAGGGGTCGGCGAATATCCGCCCGCTCGAAAGCGCATGCTCAAGCCACATCAGCGCCAGCGCCCGGTCGGGGCGCAGCCCGGGGGTCCTCCACGCGTACTCGCCCGCGTGAATTTTGCTGACTTCGATCTGGGACTCGAGGTGGCCCTTCCGGGCGGCCGTACAATACCATTTCAAGGCCTTGCGCGTGCTCAGGAACCCGCCCGCGCCACAGCAGTAGGACTGGCCCAGGGCAAAGTGGGCGTCCAGATCGCCCTCCTTCGCCAGCGCCTCTTTTTCGGAGCGCTTGTCGAGGTCGAGCAGCCCCTTCACGTTGCCCACCGCCGTGCGGGCGGCTTCCTCGACCACACAGCCCGCCGCCAGGGTCAACAGAGCCGCCAGGGCGGCGGTCCTCGCCGAATTCCCAGCCATTCGTCAGCTTCCTTTTTTCTCTCGCGTGGTTCTCTCTCGCATGGCGCGGAGCACACGCTCCGGGGTGACGGGCAGTTCCGCCACGTAGGCGCCCGTCGCATCGGCAATCGCGTTCGCGACGGCGGCGGCGGTCGGAACGATGGGCGTCTCCCCCGCCCCCTTTGCGCCGTAAGGGCCGTCGGCCGCGTTTTTCTCGACGATGAGACTCTCCACCGCACCGATGTCCATCGCGGTCGGCATGAGCATGTGCTCAAGCCCGGGCGCCTCGATAGTCCCGCCTTTCGCGGCAAGTTCCTCAGAGAGGGCATACCCCAGCCCCTGGACCACACCGCCCTCCATCTGGCCCTCAAGCTGAAGTGGATTGAAGGCGAATCCCACGTCCTGGGCGTTGATGAAGCGGAGCACCTCTACCTCCCCCGTGTCGGGGTCCACGCGCACGTGAGCGATCTGGGTGGCGAACTGGGGAGCCGAGCGGGCGGGCTCGGGATGTCCTTCGACGGTGGAAGCGTCGTGGGGCGGGTTCAGGCCTCTGAACGAGCCGCTTCCGATGGGGGGGCCTCCGCCGGCGCTGTAAGCGCGGGCGACCAACTCCTTGAGGGAGAGCCGCCGGCCGGGGTCGACTTGGGCACGGACGCCGCCACCCGTGTATTTCAGGTCCTCGGGCGCGACCTCCATCGCCTCGGCTGCCTCGCGGATGAGCTGCGCCTTCATATCGTCGGCCGCGAGGCGGATGGCCTGGCCGGCGTTGAAGGTGGTTCGGCTGCCGCCGGTGATTCGGTCGTAGGGCGTCGAGGCGGTGTCGGCGCTGATCACCGACACCCGCGAGAGGTCAACCCCCATCTCGGCCGCCACCAGCTGGGCGGCGATCGTGTTCAGTCCCGTGCCCAGATCGCTTCCTCCCACAGCGACGATCAGGGTGCCGTCCTCGTTGGCACGGAGGGTGGCGCCGGAGGGTCCCCCACCCGTCGGAAAGCGCGAGCAGGCGACCCCGTAGCCCTCGCCGCTCCCTTTTTTCCGGCCCGCCCAGTCAAACGCCACGGCCGCCCGGAGCAGGGTGTCCTCCAGGCTGACGGCGTACATCCTTGCGCCAACCGAGTCGAGGTTCCCTTCGCGGAAGGCGTTCTTGATCCGGAACTCGATGGGGTCGATCCCCAGTTCACGGGCGATCCGGTCTATCTGCACCTCACAGGCGTAGGCCGCCTGGGGCGCCCCGAGCCCGCGGACCGAGCCGTTGGGAAGCTTGTTCGTGTAGGCGATCTTCGCCTCGATGGAAACATGCTTCATCCGGTAGGGACCGCTGATGGAGTAGGTCGTCCGCCCGAGCACGTTGGGCCCCGAGGTGGCGAAGGCGCCCGTGTCGCCGGTGATCTCGGCCCTGCGGGCGAGGAGTTTGCCCTCCGAGTTGACGCCGGTCTCAAGGCGGAACCGGAAGGGGTGCCGGGGGTGGCTCGTCAGCGTGTCATCCTCCCGGCCCAGGATAATCTGCACGGGTCGGCCCGCTGTCGCCGCGAGCAGGACGGTCACCACTTCGAGCAGCTGGGTCGTCTTGCCGCCGAAGCCTCCTCCCACATGGGTGCAGATCACGCGGAGGCGCGAGAGGCTAATACCGAGCGCCTCGGCGATGAAGGAGCGGACGGCGAACACAGCCTGAGAGGGCGTCCATACGGTGTAGCTCCCGCCGCCCGACGGGTCGGCGAGGCAGGCGCGGGGCTCGAGGTAGCCGGCGTGCATGAGCTGGGTCTCGTAGGTGTCCTCGAAAACATGGTCCGCCCGGCCTAGGGCGGCCTCGGCGTCACCGCTGTTGACCCGGATGAAACACGGCATGTTCCCCGAGCGAATGTTCCCCCGGAAGGATTTGTAGCCCCCGAGATCGGGGTGGATGATCGGCGCGCCCTCGGCGAGGGCGGAGTCCATGTCGAAAACGGCGGGAAGCGGCTCGTACTCCACCCGGATGAGCGAAAGGGCCTCCTCGGCCACATCGCCGTCCACCGCCGCGACCGCAGCCACCCGCTCGCCCCAGAAGCGCACCCTCCCTCGAGCAAAAAGCGTTTCGTCCTCGACGAAGCGCCCGAGACGAACCTGTGGAGTGTCCTCGTCCGTCACCACCGCGTGGACGCCCGGCAGCGCCCGGGCGCGCCGGGTGTCGATCCGCCGAATCAGAGCGTGGGGGTGCGAGCTCAGGAGCAACCGCCCGGTGAGCATACCGGGCAGCCCCTCGTCCGCGCCGAAACGGGCCTCTCCGGCCGCCTTCTCGGGACCGTCGGTCCGGGGGATACGCGCCCCAAGGGGATAGGTGGGGCTCCCGTCCGAGGGATTATCGCTTCCGTTTCCAAGGGTCATTTTTCTTTCGCCTCAATCGCCGTCGCCGTCCGGTTTCGATAAATCTTCAGCGAAAAGAATACCACGGAACAAACCCGAGAAAAGGCGGCCAGTTTACCCGCCGTGAGAAGTTAACTACACTCCGGCCATGTCCAGCGCCGACAAACCACCGATTCTATCCCGGAAAAACGCGCAAGAACCCTCGGTTTTCGACCCGAGGAACCTGATGCGCGAGGCGAGGCGCCAGCTCGCCATCCCCGAGGGAAGCGTCCCCGAAATCTGCCTCCTCGATCCGGACGGGGACATCCTCCGTCATCTGAAGCGCTCGGGCGAGGCCGCCCGCAACGAAAGCTGGGCCTGCTACCACACCGAACTCTACGATTTCTCCCTCGGGGACCTGCGCCTGGGCATCGTCGGCTGCGCGGTGGGGGCCTCATTCGCGGTCCTCATCGCCGAGGAGATGTTCGCCTCGGGCTGTAAGTTCCTCATCAGCATGACCTCGTCGGGCCAGATCATGCCCATCCGGAAACCGCCCTTCTTCGTGCTGATTGAAAAATCGCTCCGCGACGAAGGGACGAGCTACCACTACCTCCCGCCCTCGGAGTACAGCGAAATTCCGGGCGAAGTGCTCTCAATCCTGAAGGACGCTTTCGCGGAAATTTCCGACGCGGTCGAGCGCGGGACCACCTGGACGACGGACGCGCCCTTCCGCGAGACAGAGACGGCCATCGCGCACTGCCGGAGCGCGGGGATACTGGCCGTCGAGATGGAGGCGGCCGCTCTTTACGCTTTTTCTCGGGCGCGCGGGAAACCGGCCGTCTGCTTCGCGCACGTGACCAACCAGATGGGAAACAACGAGGAGGACTTCGAGAAGGGCGAGGAGATGGGCGGGCCGGACGCCCTCCGCGTCATCGAGGCCGCCGCCAGGGCTTGGCTGGCCTCGGGGCCGGGCGCCTAGTGCCTACTGGCCATATATCTCCCCCGTTTCGAACCATTCTTCGCCGGGCTGCTCGGGGGGATCTTCGTAGCGCTTGATCTCGATCTCGATATGGTCCGGATCGTAGAAATAGCTCGCGTAGCCGATGCCGAAGGCGCCAAGGTTCCGATCCGGGCCCCGGTGAATTTCATAGCCGTTCTCCACCACCCGCCGGAGGATCGCCTCGTATTCCGGCTCATCAAACGAGAAGGCCACATGGTCCATCCCGCCGGTCCACTTCTGGTTCGCTTTTTTCGCTAAATTCTCGGATACCACCGAGGGTTTTTTATCGGCTTTCTCGGTGTTTGCCTTTTTGCTGTGGAAAAGGACGAGGACATCCTCCCCCACGCGAAAGACCACCTGCTCGATCGCGCCGTCGCCGACCAAACGCCGGCAGACGGGCTTAAAGCCCATGACCTCGCGGTAGAAGGCAATGGATCTGTCCAGGTCGGTGACGCGCAGGGCCACGTGTTCGATCATGGTCTTCATTTCATTCACCTCTCTTTTGGGGCCTCACTCTTCGTAGGCCCTGACGATCTCGACCCCGGCCCCGGGCTCCGGCCCGGTCCGGCCCTCGGCCACCGCCCGGACGGCGTCGATGATGCTCTGGTAGCCCGTGCACCGGCAAAGGTTCCCCGTCAGCCAGTCCTTGATCTCTTCCTCGCTCGGGTCGGGGTTCTCGCCGAGCAGCGCGTGCGCCGAGACGATCATCCCCGGCGTGCAGTAGCCGCACTGGGTCGCGCCGTGGCTCGCGAAACTCTCCTGAAGCGGGTGAAGACCCTCCTCGAGGCTCCCCAGGCCCTCGATCGTGGTGACATCGGTCCCCGAAGCGCGCACCGCCAGCGTCAGGCAAGCGCTCACCAGGCGGCCGTTCAAGAGTACGCTGCAACTCCCGCACACCCCCTGGTCGCAGGCCCGCTTCGTGCCCATCATCGAGAGGTCCTCGCGCAGAACGTCAACCAGGTAGCGGCCCGGAGGGACCGCCACCTCGACCGACTCACCGTTCAGCGTGAACGATACGACCCTCTTCCCGGGCTGAGCCATTGGCACAAACCTCCCCGAAAATCATTCATCGACGCGGCCCCCGCCGAGGCGGGCGCCCCGGAAACCGGGGGATACAAAGAAATTTATAGCACGGGCGCAGGCAGGCCGCATCCGGGCCCACGACCCGCTAAAGCTTGTGCAACTCGGGAAGGAGTTCGCCCGAGATCAACCGCATGCTGTGGAGCGCGGTCGAGAGCGGCATGCCAGCCCAGTGGGTCCGGACGACGAGATGGTTCACCCCGACCCGCTCCCAGTAGGGTCTGAGCTGCTCATAGCACTCCTCGGGCGAGCCGAGAATAAAGCGGTCCTTCAAAAGCTCGTCGAAGGCCAGATCGAAACTCTCCTCCTCGGGCATGGCCTCGTCCTGTCCCCATTTAAAGTAATCCTTGTACTTCCCGCTGAGATAGGGGCCGCACATCTCAAGCGCCTCGCGGCGGTCCCGGGCGCAGAAAACCTCCTTGATGATGGGAAGCTCCTTCGGAAACGGCCTGCCGCATCGCTCAAGCTCGGCCTTGTAGAGGCCGATCTGACGCAGGTTCGTCGCCGTCGTCGAATGCGGGCTGACGAACCAGGCGTCCCCCAGCCGGGCGGCCCGCTCGACGGCCCCATCGTTGTTCGCAGCGATCCAGATTGGAGGCCCCGGCTTCTGGACGGGCCGGATGTTCATGGTCACGCCTTCGAGCTTGCAGACCTCGCTCTCGTAGGTGATGTTCTCCTCGGTCCAGAGCCGCTGGACGAGTTCCAGGCACTCCTCGAACCGGGCGACGCGCTTTCCTCTGGGCACCTGAAAGGCGTCGAACTCCACCTCCCGGTAGCCGAGGCCCACCCCGAAGATGAAATTCCCCCGGGCGATGACGTCGAGGGTCGCCACCGTCTCGGCGACGTAGACCGGGTTGTGCAGGTTGATGAGCAGGATGCCCAGTCCGATGGTCATGTC
>MPMF02248697.1_pt1 | contig 12210 bp, 10 predicted proteins | sample 1617271 | NCBI WGS metagenome assembly MPMF02 (sample SAMN05944812, study PRJNA350692) | marine metagenome | biome: marine; feature: ODZ; material: water; isolation source: 120 m water sample prefiltered with 30 um filter, filtered on to 0.2 um... | place: Pacific Ocean | collected 2012-04-09... | reverse complement strand
AGTAATGACCACCTGCGGTGAAATGTTGATGGAGATTCTCGAATCCTACGGCGTGGATACCGTATTTGGTATTCCGGGCGTCCACACGCTTGAACTTTATCGTGGGCTGCAGCGTACCGATATGCGCCACGTAACACCGCGCCACGAACAAGGTGCCGGGTTCATGGCCGACGGCTATGCGCGCATCACCGGCAAGCCCGGCGTGTGCCTGATCATTACCGGCCCCGGGATGACGAATATAACCACCGCCATGGGTCAAGCCTATGGCGATTCCATCCCCATGCTGGTTATTTCATCGACCAATGCCGTGGGCCAGGCGGGGTTGCAGGAAGGCCATCTACACGAGCTTCGTCAACAACGCGAACTGGTGGCCGGTGTGGCAGCGTTCAGCCAGACCGTGCTGCGCCCCGAGGACCTGCCCGGCGTTATTGCACGCGCCTTTGCTGTCTTTAACGGCGCCCGACCGCGCCCGGTTCACATTGAAATTCCCATCGATATCTTTGCCCGACCCTCTGAAGGCATCAACAGGGGCGTGGCTGTGTATGCATCACGGCCCGGACCCGCGCCATCAGCCATCGCCGAAGCCGCCGATTGGCTCGCGGGTGCGAAATCTCCGGTTATTTTTTTAGGCGGCGGCACGGTGGATGCGGCCCAGGAAGCACAGGCCCTGGTCGAGCGGCTGGGCGCCCCCACAGCGCTCACCAGCAACGCCAAGGGCGTGCTGCCACCGGGCCATGCCTTGTCGTGCAGCTCCTACATTCCCTATCCGCCCATGCGTAAGCTTCTGGCGGAAGCCGATGTGGTGCTGGCTGTGGGCACGGAAATGGGCGAAACGGATTATGATATTTACCGCCACGGTATTTTCCCCCTGCCCAGCAGGCTGATCCGTATTGATATCGAACAGGACCAGACCGCGCGCAATTACCGGGCTGATCTTGCCATCACCAGTGATGCGGCACTCGCCCTGGCAGCCCTTGATGTGGCACTGGGCGAACGGGGGGTCCAGATTGATACGAAGGCAGGCGCCAAGAAAGCACAAGCGGTACGTAAAGAAAGCGTAGAAGAAATCAGTGAATCGGCGTCAGTACATAAACCCTGGCTGGATGCCATTACGGCAGCCTTTGATGATGCGATCGTGGTCGGCGATTCCACCCTGCCGGTTTATACCGGCAATCACATTTATGAAGCTCCCCAGCCCCGATCCTGGTTCAATTCCGCCACCGGATACGGCACGCTGGGTTATGGTCTGCCGGGTGCAATCGGCGCCAAGATCGCCGCACCTGATCGCCCGGTGATCTGCATTACGGGTGATGGCGGCATTTTGTTCACCATTGGCGAACTGGCATCCGCAGTAGAAGCCAAAGCGGGTATCGCTATCCTGCTATGGAATAACCAGGGCTATAAAACCATCTCGGACTATATGGTCGCTGATCAGATCGCGCCTGTGGGCTGTATCGAATACACCCCGGATTTCCTGGCCATCGCCAGGGGGTTCGGCTGTAAAGCGGAGCATGTGGATACCCCGGAAGCCCTCACACAGGCATTGAAAACCGCGCACAAACGCGATATTCCCACGTTAATTGAGGTTCAGGGCTAAAACAGGCCAAATTGGGGCACAAAAACTCGCTGAAATTAACCAAGACACGTGACCGCAACTGCCGCATTGTGCGCCGCAAAGGCCGTGTTTATGTCATCAACAAGAAGAACCCGCGCTTTAAAGTTCGCCAGGGTAAGCAATTAGCCTATTTATAGTAATTGCTGGCGGAACTTAACCGCGCTCCACTTCTTTTCCGCCATATTGCAAACACCTCTAATTCTTCAGGCTCTTTGGGCCAACTTGTGCTGACGGGATACAGTGTCAACCTAATCGGGCCACCAAAGATTCTGGCTTGAGATAGGGGGCATCATTACTATCGTTTCCCTCTACAACATCATAGTTGAAATAACGAATGAGTTTTATTATGGTAAACATTCATCAATACTAAGATAGGAAAGAGATATGCGAAATCTAATTAGGAAACTGTCACTCAGTCTGGTTTTCGTTCTTTCATTTGGAATGAATGCTCAAGCGGGTGAGCTCGCAAAAAGTGGAGAATTTTCTGGAGCTGCTTTTTACTCCGGAAAAGTGTTAGCAATGGTTATGAAGGGGAAAGCCCCAGTATTAATTCAAGCTGAATATTATGGTGGTACCAAGAATAGTGCTGGCAGCGGTTTATTTCATATGAATTCTTTCAAATGCAATTTCACTTTAGAAGTGGTTCAAATGCCTCAGACAGAAAGCATTGGATTCTGTACCTTCGTTGATGCTGATGGAGACACTATAATGCAGCGGGGCGTGATAAACGGAACACTGGGAGGGCCCGGTAAGGGGATTGCAAAGTTTGTTCACGGAACTGGTAAATATGAAGGGATTACTGGCGATGCAGTTTGGAATATCAGCCCAGTACCTTCTGCTGAACAGGGTACATTTCAAGGGTGGAATTCATTTAGCGGGTCTTACCAACTACCCTGATACCAAACCCTGAGTCTATGAGAAAGGTGTAGTTCATATACTAAAATGATGTAGCCAATGGCCCTGCTGAAGCAGGGCCATTGTGTGTTTATTGAGAATGTCCGGCATCATTAAAGCGGGAACTAGTAATATTGAGCAGTGTCTTGAATATTGCTATTAAAGAGTGGGGCTCAGAGCAAACTTGACCGCCCCTTACCGAAAGATAACGTTGTGGGAAGCCTCTAGGGGAATTTGATCATGTACCTTGGCTTAGCCGGTTTTGCACTTTTTGCGTTTCTTTATAGTCTTATCGCTGGAAAAGTTCAGCGATTGCCTCTTTCGGCTCCGATCATCTTTGTGGCAGCCGGCATGGCAATGAGCCCCTTTGGCCTGAACTGGTTTTCGCCTCAGGCGGCTGAAATGAACGGCAAACCCCTGATCGATGTCACCCTTGCCCTGATTCTGTTTATTGATGCCGCCAACGCCAACCTTGCGGTCCTTCGACGTAACCTGCGCATTCCTGTTCGAATGCTGGCGATAGGGCTGCCACTTACGATCGCACTTGGGACTGTCGTGGCAGCTTTCTGGTTCGATGTCCTTTCCCTTTACGAATCTGCCGTCCTTGGCACAATGCTGGCGGCAACAGATGCTGCGTTGGGCAAAGCCGTTGTCACCAATCCTCAGGTACCCGACCGTTTGCGAGAGGGATTAAGTTGCGAGAGCGGCCTAAACGATGGTCTCTGCGTTCCTTTTCTACTTCTCTTTATTGCGCTGGAACTCGGGGAAGCAAGCCGTGGGGACGGTCTTGCCTGGGTTCTATTATCCGAGGAGATCGGGATTGGCGTGCTGGTTGGGGTAGGCCTGACATGGCTGGGAGCTACGTTGCTTAAGTTTGCCCAAGGCAAAAACTGGCTCGACGGGATCTGGCTACAGATGAGCCTACCTGCGCTGGCAGTCGCTTGTTTCGCGGTTGCGCAATCCTTGGAAGGCAGCGGATACATTGCAGCCTTCGTCGGGGGCCTGGTATTTCGTGGCCTGATCGGAGACAAGGTGCACCACCTTGTCGAGCCTGCAGAAGGAATCAGTGAAGTCCTGGCGCTGGTCGCCTGGGTGATGTTCGGATTGCTTATTGTTCCACTGGCACTACCGGTCATTGATTTTCAGATTCTGAGTTATGCGATCTTAAGCCTGACGCTTATTCGTATCATTCCAATCGCGCTTTCTCTGTCTGGCTCGAAGGAGAGTTCTGCAAGCAAGTTGTTCCTGGGTTGGTTTGGCCCCCGAGGACTCGCAAGTCTCGCGTTTGCCTCGATTGTCGTCTCACAACAACTGCCCAACACTGAACTCATCGTCGCGGTAGTGGTGTGCACAGTCGGTTTAAGTTTATTGGCACACGGCATCTCGGCAAAACCGTTATCTGAGCGGCTCGCCGCCTCTGAAGCGAAGCGACGCGAGACTAGGTGATTAGGCTTTTTGTCGATGCGCTTATGGTCTCGCCTCGGAAAGACGTTAGACTTGTTATCATTCTTCGCGATCTAGAATTTTCAGGAGCAATGCGCCATGACCGGTGAACTTCATCCTCTCGCCCCGCACGCGCTACCTTCCTATCTGGGGGGAGCAGATGGAAGCGATCCGCTGTTTACAGCGATCGCCGTCACCGTAGTCGCAATGATTCTCGGCATCGGCGTTTTCTATTTAAAGATCCATGCCATTCCTGAACAGCTAGCCCATAAGCATGGAAATACCCAATCGCAGCTGATCATGGTTCTGGCACTGTTGGCCCTGTTCACCCACAACAATGTTTTCTGGGTTGTGGCGTTGATTCTTGCGCTACTTAAGCTGCCGGATTTTCTGACGCCAATCAATAATATTTCGCGCTCATTAGCTCAGATCGCCAGGCGACCGGTAGAAAACTCGGGCGAACCTAATCAAGATAAAGCAAGGGAGCATTAAATCATGCTGGAACTCATCTTCTGCTCCCTCGTCACTGTACTTCCTGATTATTTGTTCCGGCGGTACCGTCAAGGAAAACGGTGGGGCGCTGAAATTAACTTCTTTACCATGTGGTATGAGCTCCGTTGGGGCATTACGGCATGCTTGGTCCTAACCGTTACATTAATTACCGTTGTCTTCTATTTTCATCCCTCTACGACTAATGCGGGACCTTACTTTCGAACCATTCCAATTCTTCCGGAAGGCGGTGGTCGCGTCGAAGAGATCTTCGTTAAGAATGGTGCACCCGTATCGGCCGGTGATCCCCTATTCAGCCTTCTGGATAGTTCCCAACTCGCCGCCGTGAATGTCGCGAAGGGCCAGTTGAATCAGCTTGAATCGGCATTCTCCCAAGCCAATATTCAACTGGAGGCTGCAAATGCAACGCTTGCTAAGGCGCAAAGCGCGCTGAAGCAGGCCGAAAACGAACTCTCCAAGAAACAGCGCCTCTCAGCTCAACTGATCAGCCAGATCGAATTAGATCGACTTACCAATAACGTTGCCCAGAAACGTGGTAGCGTGCAGACCGCACAGGCCAATATTGAGGCCGCTCAGTCTCAAATTGACGAAGTCCTTCCCGCACAGCGCGAGAGCGCCCAACGGGCGCTCGAACAAGCTGAAGTGGAACTGGGTAAAACGGTAATTTATGCAGGAGTCGATGGCGAAGTGGCTCAGTTCTTCTTGCAGCGCGGCGACTACGTGAACCCCATTCTTCGGCCGGCGGGCGTGTTGATTCCCTCTGAAGGACCAGAATCAGGCCGTTATCAGATCGCCGCGGGATTTAATCAACTGGCAACACAAGTAATTAAATTGGGTACGCTGGCTGAAGTGGTATGTTTGTCAGATCCGTTCAAGGTGATTCCGATGGTCGTTACCCGCGTGCAGCCCGTTGTCGCCGCGGGACAACTTAAGCCTTCGGACACGCTCCTGGACACACAACAACGTGCTCGCCCCGGCACCTTAACCGTTGTGATGGAGCCACTGTATACCGGCGGCCTAAAAAAAGTGATGCCCGGTAGCAAATGCATCGCTAACGCATACACCAATAATCACGACTTATTGGAATCAGGCGAATTGGGGTTTGGCGAAACAGTGTTTCTGCATATTGTAGATACGGTAGGGCTCGTGCACGCAATCATCTTGCGGATTCAAGCGCTTCTGATGCCGGTTCAGATGCTCGTGTTCGCCGGGCACTGAGACTAAAACGGCCGGTGCTCGCAGCAAGCGTGGCACCGGTCACCCCAACCTTTTAAGCCGATTACGCCGCCAGTCGGGCTACCTAAAGGGGCAAGTATCGCTCTCTGAATAAAGGCCGTATCGCCGGATTGATGGGATGCGGCGCTGCCTTAGCCGAAATTTGTCCAGGAGTCTTCCCGCCTGTGATGCTTGATGCAGAAATGTTAAGCGTCTTAGGCGAGATCGGTTCCGAGATGGAACAGGCAGTCCCCGCGTTCGACGCGGCCGGGAATGCGCTTGCAGATGACGAGCCCGTCACTCGTAAAAGTCATCTCGGTGGGCTCTTGCCAGGGTGTTTCCGGGGTGTGAATAAAGCCCGCGCGTTGACCGGTCTTGACCTCGTCACCGAGTTCGACCGTGGGTTCGAATAGCCCCAACTCCGAAGCGTAAGTGAAGTAGTCGAATGTCGGTGCATGTAGCATGCGGCTTGCCGTATCGCTGGGCGGAACGCGCGATGTCTTAAGTACCCCGATATGGTGAAGGACACGCATCACACCATCAGAGCAAATCTTTAGGCAGTGAGGCGTGACTGTGCCACTGCCGCCCATTTCCGTCGTGAACGAAAGCATGCCGCTTCGCTCGGAAGCGTGATTGCTGTTACCGCTCCCGGCGTGACCGGATGGGAAGAAAAAACTGTGTGGTGCGCCAAAGACCTGCATCATCTCGCGAACTCGACGGTTGCGCGCCTCATCCTCATAAGTTGCTGACACAGTTGTCGGCAGATAATGCAGCGATGAACCTCCGCTATGTAGGTCGAGACCAAAATCGGCAATTTGCATGAGCACCGTTTCAATAAAGTGCGCGATCATGAGCGTTGGCGAGCCATCCGGATCGCCTGGGAATACTCGGTTGAGGTTAACGTCATCGATGGGCGAGGTGCGAAGGCCCGCTTTGGCGGCCGGGTAGTTGGCCATAGGGAAAATGATCACTCGGCCCGCGATATCCTGTGGCTCCAGTTCGCGTGCAAGACGTGTCAACGTGACCTGACCTTCGTATTCATCACCGTGGGTGCCTGACATCAGCAGTACGGTCGGTCCTTCACCGTGATTGACACAGACAATGGGCAGAGGAAGCCAACCGTAGGCAGAACGATGCACAGAGTGGGGCAGGCGCACATAGTCGCAGTGTTTTCCCGGCGCATCGAAATCAAAGGGTACGCTGAGTTTGCTCGGTTGAGCTGTTATGTGTGGTTTCATTGGTGAATTAAACCACATCAAGGTTTTGGTGTGCCTGGTGAAGAATTCCTGTAGTTTGTGTGCCCGATACATTATTAACTACAGGGAGTTGGGCATTTAAGGATATTGGTGAGACTCTGTGCATTTCCGGCGATACCCGGGATGCCGCACGAGTCGACTACCCGTGGCGCGAAGTGCACCGTGTGACACTAAGAGGCCGGAGCCAGAAAACGCATGTTTATTCAATTAATCAATAGCGATTTATAGTCAACGGTAGAGCAATTAGCCTATTTATAGTGATTGATGGTTAGCCTTAACCACGCTCCACTATTAACAGCGGCCAAGTGTTTGTAGCAGATTGTGGCAGGAATGGGCGTTAATACTGCCTATACTCCTAGTGGCCCTGGAAAACTCTTAACCTTAGATTCCACCTGGAGACTCACCATGGACAATATACCGATCATCACCAAACGCCGACTACAGGCAGAGGTCATAGGCCCAGTATTCGACGAAATGTCAGCACAGCTAGGGCAACAGAAAGCCGAAGATATTCTGCGTGTGGCTATCCAGAAAGCAGCGATTGCTGAAGGCCAGCACTTTGCAGCCACTCACAACTCACCGGACCAGTCGCCCCTTCGCAACTTTATCGATCTATTCGAACAGTGGCAAGCGGGTGGCGCACTGGAGGTCGATGTTTTGTATGAATCCGACGACCAGTTCGATTTCAACGTGACTCGTTGCCGTTATGCAGAGATGTACAAGGACATGGATCTGGGAAACATCGGCCACCTACTCTCCTGCCATCGCGACGGCACTTTCTGTCAGGGATTCGATGACCGCATCACATTACAAAGAGACCAGACCATTATGGGCGGCGCCTCCTGCTGTACCTTCCACTACCGGTGTGAAACCTGAACTGATTTTCACAATCTATCTGGCACGAAGAAGCGTTAATGCTGCCTAACCTCAGGCCGAAAACGTGTTCCTAAACAAGATTACCAGCCCAGGTAATGGGTAGCCCTACCCTTCCAGCTTATCTCGGATAGGCGCACGTTTTTCTTATATTCGGATATCGCCTGATGGAGGTTTAGCACTCCCCTACCCGCTGGGTTACAGCCAGCAACAGTGGAGATCACTGTGACCAGAATGTGACCGACAGGAGCCCACTCCTGTCCATTTGAGTCACAATCAGTCACAACCGCGTGGGATCGGTGCGCGTATGTGGTTGATATATAGGTCCTGCTGTTAACCCACTGGACTCATAATCCATTGGTCGAAGGTTCGAGTCCTTCCGGGCCCACCAAACCAGCGTCCAGCCCGATCCGATAAAGTCCTAATACTACTTATTTTGTAGACTTTCTAGTAAATAACCGTCCAGCCTTGTCTAGGCTAATGTAATGGAATCTGACGGTACCTGACGGTATATTTGACGGTACATTGAGAATATTCCCCTCAGATACCGTCATGGCGCTGACAAACCTCAAAGTCCAGAAAGCAAAACCCCGGGCAAGGCAGTACAAACTCGCCGATGAGCGCGGCATGTATCTGTTGATCCCAACACCCGCCTAAAGCTAGTCAAAAGGCATTCCAATACCGGGGAGGGAATCTCAGCCATCCCAGGATTGGGGAGGTATAAGTCCACCCACCCGTTGCGGCCGTGGCCAGGCAAGACGGTGATCCGTCAACGGGGGGCAAGCATTTCTTAATTTATTCGCAGGGGGTTGAGTGGGTCTGTGATGAATCGAACTGGTTCAATTCTTAGGGGTTACAACATCCTGATGTGACTTACGAGTGCTGAGGCGCGCCATTATTAACACTGAGAATATACTTTCCAGAAGCATCGTAGCCAACTACATTCCAGGGTTTCCCGAACATCCATGTCCCTACGTACTTGCGTCCATCGGCCCATGTGTAGGTGCCTTGGCCATGGCTCTTGCCGTCCTTGTATTCCCCGGCGTACTTGCCTCCACTGGATGATGTAAAGGTGTCTTCAGTCACGGGCAACATAGCACTAACAACTGTTCGTTCAATCTTCATGGTTCGATCTCTGTGTTTGGTTTTCGAGATTGCATTGTCGAACCCAGGAAGGCTTAGCCTGTAATCATTACCCGCCAGAACGTTGTCACCAGGGGAAATCTAGACCCCTTATGTGATCCCCATCACATCTACCCCGTACTTAAGCCTTACAAGGTGACAAATCACACAGTCTTGATCTGGGTATTGCATAACAGTGGCTTTACTGGAATTGACCACCTAAATACATATTCAAGGGGGTTAAAGATGACTAAGCAAAAACAGATGACAGAACGAGGCTTTACCCTGATAGAACTGATGATCGCGGTTGCGACCACAGGGGTATTGGCGGCGATAGCGATACCGCAGTATCAGAATTATGTGGCGAAAAGTCAGGTGGCCGAGGCTTTGTCTCTGGCTTCTGGGACGAAAACTGCAGTAGCAGAACATTACATGACCACAGAGAGTTTCCCTGACGATAATGAGGCCGCAAGACTAGCCACTACTATTACCGGCAAATATGTGACATCGGTGACGGTTGCAGGTGAAAAGATAACGGCCAAATTCAAATCAGACATCAATGAGAATATTAAAGACAGATCTTTGGTACTGACTGCCACAGACGAAGATGGCGCAATCACATTTGACTGTACGACAGATTTAAGTGAGCCCTATGCTCCTACGGGATGTAAAACCGATCCATATGTCGCAGGGCCAAAGGCTTGGGATCCCAAAACATCCGCATCTGAGGGTAAGAGCGCTTGTTGGTCTCAGGAATATGCGGATGGCACAGGAGGCGGAAACGGTTGGGTAGAGGCCAAGAATGACTTAAACAAAGCACCCCCCAATACACCATATGACTGGATACGATACTTGAACGCAGATAATGGTAAGTTGCCCTATTATGTCCCCAAAAACGGTTTCCCCTCCTTTTATATGTGCATAGCGTGTTCAAATTTTATGTGTCTGGACGACGATGGGAGAATATCAAAAGCACCAGGTTATTGCTATGGATTGAAACAAGGGGCAGCAACATGGAATTGCTCCGTGTAGTTAGAGCCTAAGTGTGGCGGTGTGCATTACTCGCTCTCCCGACAGGATTCGGGTTCCCGAATCTGACTCAGACGCTTTGAACCCTGCCGGTCCTCAACCGGCTCAAGGTATTCCCAGTTGTCTTAAGACAGTGATGTAGTAGCGGTTGATGCCTCCCTTGCGCGTGACCAATCCCTGAAGTCCCCCGTGCAGCCATCGGATTGTGTGCTGACGTCACACACACTAGAAAAAATACCATCTTTCACAATACCATTTTCTAATATGTGACTAAGCTCGCCTCCGAACTCTGTCGTACCCAAATATGCAACAAGCTAAAAGTGTTGCGCATAGGAACTGGGTAAAAGTTAAATTTGCAACAATTAACTCACTGTCAGCTCGCAAAAACTCAATAATAAAGCGGCCTATAACATAGCTAGCTAGTGTAGCAACCGCGAGGCAACCGGCTGGTAGCAAACGGAACTTAGTTGCCTGAAGTATGGTCCAGAGTATTAAAACGTAAACTAATTCGTAAAGTTGAGTGGGATGTATCGGTAGCGATTCCGTTGCGCTATTTTCAATCAAACCTAACGTGACATGTTGCTGATACACCAGACTACCTCGGGGGAACGAGACCGACGACCAAACCCAGTCTCCGATTAACCAGGGCAAGGTCTGAACTTGGGTTGCGAGTGGGAATACTACAGCCTCTAGCCTTACTGCAACATCACCCCAGCAACAACCAGTCAGGAAGCATCCGACCCGGACACACGCTAGCCATAGGAGTGCCGGTAGAGCAAATATATCCAACATCCGACGGTAACCTAGCCTGGTAGCCCTACAGTAAATAAACAATGTCGGTAGCGCGATGAATAGCAAGCCAAATAGGCGGAATCTGTTCTGCTGTTGCAGAGGTGGATTGCCAATCAACATCTCACCTGTACTGATTTTCGGCAACAACCAGACACCTAGGATACTAATCAAAAACGTTAGAGGGACAGCTAGATCAATATGTGACGGATCGATACACTCGACAACAGCACGCCGCCGACTAAACCACCAAGCAGTTAACAAACCAATTCCCAGCATTACGCCGTATGGGGTAATCCATGACGATTCTGGCGATAGTGGTAACAAAATTTAGTCAAACATCGGCTTGATCCCTAGTGAACGAAGAATAGTACTCACAAGACTGTAATCGCGCCGGGGCCATCGCTCGAAACTCCAGGTTACGCTTTCCTTTTCGAAAAGTTCCGGATTCTTGATATTTTTTCGCAGGATACGTTCGGCCTCATATCGAGAATCAACCTTTGCTAGATCATCAAGCTCGGTATTTGGAAAATCTAGCGACAACTCATCTTGAGACTCGCGTCGCACCCGCATTATCATCCAAAAAGTGGGCGTATGTCCGTGGTCTTCATCCACCAGGAACTTAGCCTCCCACGTCATAAATTGCACATCTTTTATAGTCGTCAACCAAGCTTTATGAACAGACGCAGCTTCCCCCGTTAGGTTACCAGCTTTCAACTCCTTTCCCATAACATCAAGGAACGCTTGCTCTTCGAGCGCTTCTAGCCTCTCCTTATTTTCCTGATCGGGTTCCAATCCGATGATAGTTGCAAGCCATGTACGCCGATCAAAGGGTTCGAATATGAGAAAACCTGGAACAGTTTTCCCAATCCAAACCCCACTAAGCTTGGTGTCTACCGTACTCCTTTCCGGATTGCCGATAGGTGCTGATGTTATTCCAATGCAACCCATAACAGCGAGCAAGGCAGGAAACATCGCCAATGTAAGCAACCCACCAATTAGAGAGCGACGCGAGCTAGCCTTGCCTAAAATACTGACAGATGATCTCGTAAACCCTAGAGGTTCATTCATTCTCTAATTATGCCAAAATTAATCTTGATCCAGTACAGTTTTTGTGTGGAGCAAATCGTGCAATTCAATGCAACGATATGCAACGATAAACAATCAAGAAGCCCGAAGGTATGCGAAAACAGCCCTATTTAGGGGGGTAGTCACTTACCGATAAAGGAAGAGTTTTGTATTCCAGATTGCATGGGGGTTTTAACAACACCCTAGTGCCGCCTGGCGTATCGAAAGATGTACCCATCATTTGCCTCCGGAGGACAGCGCTCTATCCAGCTGAGCTACGTCTTGGGACAACGTGAGTTACTGCGAATCATGCCTAAATCGTTCAGCCGACCGTTTTAGGGCGAGGGTGTAAACGGCAATGGCGCAATGTGCTTCCCAGGGTCAACAAACCGGAGT
>MPMF02080633.1_pt1 | contig 12273 bp, 9 predicted proteins | sample 1617271 | NCBI WGS metagenome assembly MPMF02 (sample SAMN05944812, study PRJNA350692) | marine metagenome | biome: marine; feature: ODZ; material: water; isolation source: 120 m water sample prefiltered with 30 um filter, filtered on to 0.2 um... | place: Pacific Ocean | collected 2012-04-09... | reverse complement strand
GGCGCTCTGCTCGGCGCGGCTGGCTGGACGATGGTCCAGTACACAACATTACCCCAGCAAGCGCTACAACACATTATTGCCTGGAGCAAAAAGGCATCCGAACAATTAAATCAAAACCCAGCCCAAATCGCCCCGCAAATAGTCGGCAACAACACTGTTTCACCAAGGAAGCCACCTGGTGTCCAGTCGCCGGCGATCACTCCTCCTCAGGCATCACCACGTGCGGCGAGAACCACTTTTCCAGAACAGCAGGCCGCCTATGTAGAACCCCTAGTGTCTACTATCCAAGTTCGACAAACCAAAATTTCGTGTGCGGCTATCGAACAGCGCCTCCGTGAACTCGGCGCTGTTTATAGCCTTCTTGAAATGTGGAATCATGACAATAGCCTATACCGGTACCATTGTCGGATTGCCATGGCGGGGAATCCCCGCATTACGCGGAGTTTTGAGGCCAATGGGAATAGTCCCGAAACAGCGATGGAACAGGTTCTGCAAAAGGTCGAGTCCTTTCAAGTTCAGAACAGCAGACCAGTTTCTCGCTAAACGAGTGACCGGGTCCAACAAAACACCGTTTTCCCGCCCACTGTTTTTCAAAGGCATCCTCAATCCACAGTATGCCCCATGAAAAAACTACGCACAAAAAATGCACGCAGAAAATTTCGTGCTGTGCGTGACAAAAATGGCGTTCCCCACATAGAAGGTGGCACACAACTGGCTTGCCTCTACGGCCTCGGCTACCTTCACGCGCTCGATCGCCCAACCCAGATGCTGTTTTCGCGAGCCATTGCTCAAGGCAGGGCAACGGAACGAATCGCTGACAATGCTGAGTTGCTAGAGATGGATCAGTTTTTTCGTCGTGCTGGACTCTATCTCGGACTTCAAGATGAAACGGGACAACTCGACGATGCCATTTTTGGTCAACTGACTGCCTATTGTGAGGGACTCAATGATGGAATGACCGAAGCGGGCCGCAGCTTACCGATGTGGGCCACAGGCTTTAAGCCCCAGCCGTGGACTCAGGAATCGGTTTTATTAATTGGCAGCCTCTTGAGTTTTGGCGGTTTGGCGATCGGCCAACAACAAAATGAACGACTGCTTATCGAACTGATCCAACACGGAATTGATGAGCAGCGCTTGCGCGAACTGTTTGATCCACAGCTTGAGCAAGTTGATTTTGAATTGTTGCGCAAAGTAAAAATGGCGCACCGCCTTTCGGATGAATCTCTGGAATTGATTGCAGACCTCCCGCGATTGGCCGGAAGCAATGCCTGGGCGATCAGCCCGGCTAGGAGCGCAACAGGCCACGCCCTGTTGGCCGGGGATCCCCACTTGGAAATCAACCGCTTGCCGGCGATCTGGTATGAAGCGGTCTTGCAGTGGGAAGATCAGTATGTGATGGGCGCTACGCTACCAGGCTGCCCCCTCTTTGGTGTTGCCCGCACCAACCGTCTCGCATGGGCGGTTACATATCTGAAAGCAGACACGAGTGATTTCTTTGTTGAGGAGTGTCGTCGTGGCGGCATGACCGGTTGGCAGTATCGCCGCGGTGAGGACTGGCACGATTTTTTACGTCGCGACGAACGGATCGAGCGCAAAGGGGGCCCAACAATCTCTGTGCCAATTTATTACAATGATGTTGGTACACTCGAATGTGACCCAGAATCAGTTGGAGAGGGGCATTATCTGTCGGTTGCCTGGGCAGGCACGGCCGCAGGGGTGGGCCAATCGATTGCCACGTGGCTCAAGCTGATCGGCAGCCGGAGCACCAAACAGGCGATGGAAACCGTTCGCGACAATCCTCAACCCACACTCAATTGGATCTTTGCGGATCGAGATGGTCATATTGGCAAACAGGCGAGTGGCTGGATACCAATTCGCCGGGACGGACAAAGTGGTTTGGCACCAGCTTCGGCCGCCGATGCCAAAAATCACTGGCGGGGCTGGCAGGATGCTGAGGCGCTGCCGAAACAATACGATCCACCGGAAGGTTTTGTGGCCTCCGCGAATGAGAACATTAACCCACCGGGGGGTCCTCTCTACGTCACGATGCAGCTTCCCGAATATCGGTATCGCCGCGTCAACGAACGCCTCGCTGAATTGCCATTGGCAACGCTCGCGGATATGCAGGCCCTGCAATACGATGTTGTGAGCTTGCAGGCGCGCGACCTGTTGGCAATCATTTTACCGCACCTTCCGGAAGGGGACCTTAAGAAAAGGTTACAGGAGTGGCCCTGTACATACACACCAGAAAGTCTTGAGGCATCCCTGTTTCAGCGGCTCTATCGGAATATCCTGTTGGAAATTTTTGGACAGGACAGTACCGAGCATGGCGGAATTGGCTGGCGACGAATGTTTTACTTGGGTAGCCGGATCGGTTATTCGACCATGCTTCTTACGGCGATCGACAAACTTCTACAAAAAGAGACTTCTCACTGGTGGAAACAGAGGGATAAGGGCGAGTTGATCCGCCGCGCGAGCGAACGATTAAAACCGGAAGATGAAAAACCATGGTCCCAAGTCAACGCCTTCCGGTTTACCAATCGTTTTTTCGATGGCCATCGCGTGGGTCGGCTTCTGGGATATCGTTCTGCCGAGATGGCAATGCCCGGAAATCATGCGACGCCATTTCAGGGCCACCTGTTTCGCTCGGCAAAGCGGGAATCGACCTTTGCCCCGAGCTATCATTTTGTCACCGATCTTGGCTGCGATGAGGCGTGGAGCAATCTTCCCGGTGGCCCGAGCGAGAGCCGTTTTTCTCGCTACTACAAGATCGATATCCCCAACTGGGTTGCGGGACAATATAAACGGCTCACCATCGCCACTGATTCAGAAGGTGAATAGATCGGTGCGACCGATTGGGCGGCCTCTTCCTTCGGTAGACTGCAGATGTACTGGCAGGCTCGTTTTGGTATCTTTGAGCCAATGAGCGAGTACGAAGCATCGCATCGAGAAAATCTCCAACACGCAGAAGGCTTGCCCGCTTCCTCCGGAGAAGGGGAAGTCCTGGATGCAATTCTGGTAGTCGATCGCCGCCGCCGCCGTCGCCGCCGGTTGCCAATCTTGCTTTTTTTGGCCACCTGCTTCACCACCTATGCTGCGGGCTGCTACCGCTGGAATATCTGGGAGACCCCCATTCTTGGCTCTCCCATGATTACGGAAGTCGAAAAGGGAGAAACCTATACGGACGCTGAGGGCAAGACGAAGGTTTCTCGCAGTAGGCAAACGGTGTTGGTCAGTTGGCGAGATGGCCTTAAAAAAAACTGGCGAACAGGCTTGATGTATATGGGTGGCGTGATGCTCATCTTGCTCTTTCACGAGATGGGCCACTTTATCATGACACTCCGCTATAAAGTCCCCGCCAGCTTTCCGTTTTTTATTCCCGTCCCCATGATGCTCATGGGAACACTCGGCGCGGTGATCGGCATGGACCCCCGCAGCGCCAACCGCAAACAGGTCTTTGATATCGGTTTGGCCGGTCCCCTCGCAGGCCTGGTCCTTACCATTCCGCTGCTGGTCTACGGCCTGAGTGTTGCAGAGCCGGTGCCCCAAATCCCCGAAGCCCGAGGTTATGGCGATCCACTTTTAGTAAAAATGTTGATCCCGGTCCTCCACGACCTCGAGGAGGTAAAAACCGAATATGCAAAAAAACACAACGACCCCTCTCTCCTCGAGCGGGAATTCACGTTTATGGTCAATCCAATTTACATGGCGGCCTGGGTGGGGATGCTGGTGACGGGGCTCAACATGCTGCCGATCAGCCAACTCGATGGCGGCCACGTTGCCTATGCGCTCTTTGGCCGCTACACCATCTGGCTTGCGCGGGCATTTTTGCTGGTGGCAATTGTGTTTATCGTCTTGACCGAATCGTACAATTGGATGTTGATGTTGATCTTGGTGCTTTTTATTGGCATTGAGCATCCCCCGACGGCGGATGATACGGTTAAGCTGGGACCGTGGCGCTATGCGCTGGGCCTCGCCTCTCTCGCCATTCCTGTTTTTTGCTTTACCCCTTTTATTCTGATTATGGGCGGATAGTTTAATACGAATCGACTTGCTTTTTTGAACAATGCAGCAACAAGCTAAGAGAATCGCATGACATCAAAATATCGCACCGCGCCAATACCAACCACGGCGATGCCAAAAGGCATTCCCTATATCATCGGCAATGAAGCGGCCGAGCGATTCAGCTACTACGGGATGAAGGGTATCCTGATTATTTTTATGACCCAATATTTAATCTTCATGAAGGGGTCTTTGCCCGGCAGCGAGATGTCCGACGCCGAAGCGACCGCAAACGTCCACCTTTTTAATTCGGCCGTTTATTTCTTTCCCATTTTTGGGGCCCTGCTCTCGGATATTGTGCTGGGAAAATATTTAACGATTCTTTTGCTCTCGATGGTGTACTGTCTGGGACATGCCGCACTAGCGATTATGGGCGTCCAGGGAGTGCCACTCAACTGGATGCTCGCAGGCTTGGTGCTGATCGCGATTGGTTCGGGAGGCATCAAACCGTGTGTCTCGGCCCACGTGGGCGATCAATTTGGTCAGACAAATAGCCACTTGTTGACCCGTGTCTTCGGATGGTTTTATTTTGCGATCAATACCGGTGCTTTTTTGTCGACGCTCCTCACGCCTTGGCTGCTGGAGTGGTATGGCCCCCACTGGGCGTTTGGAATACCGGGTGTTTTGATGGGAATCGCCACAATTGCCTTTTGGATGGGACGCAAGGTCTTTATTCACGTACCCCCGGGCGGTGTTCAAGCTTTTTTCGGCGAAACGTTCAGCCGCGAAGGCCTCTCGGCAATTTGGAAATTAATGGTGATCTATGTGTTTGTCGCTGTCTTCTGGGCCCTGTTTGACCAAATGGGCTCGTCGTGGGTGTTGCAAGCTGAAGATATGGACCGGCATTGGCTGGGGATCACCTGGCTCTCTTCGCAGATCCAGGCGGTCAACCCGATCTTAATCCTTGTCTTTATCCCGCTTTTCCAGTTTGTGGTGTATCCGGTAATCAACGCCGTCTTTCCACTGACCCCAATGCGAAAAATCTCGATAGGCCTGTTTGTTATGGTCGGCGCGTTCGCCATCGTTTCTGTTGCCCAGGAAATCATCGACTCCGGCGGGAGGCCCTCTATCGGATGGCAGGTGATGGCCTACGGACTGCTTACTGCAGCTGAGGTGATGGTTTCAATCACCTGCCTGGAGTTCAGCTATACCCAGGCACCCCGCAAGATGAAATCGGTGATCATGGCGCTATTTTTGATGAGCGTATCTCTTGGAAATTTTTTCACCGCGGCGGTCAACAACTATATTATTGTGCCAGAAGGTACCGCCCCGGCGACCGATTTGATGCACTCCCTCTCACGGAGGTCGCAAGGAGGCGACATTGAACCAGGGTTCTTCCATGCTTCGGCGGCCGAAGCCGGTTTGGAATCAGACAAAACCCCAGAGGGACATTTTCTGCTGAAATTGTCAGGCCCGGGCGGCAACTTTGAATCGGAATCCGCCGTTGAGATACTTTACTCGACCGACGGCAAACAACTGGACATTCACACTTCAGAAAATCAGCAGTTAAATGTGGCGCTCGTTGAAATTGAAAAACACTGGGATGCACATCAGGCGCTCCCGCTTGATGCGCAGGGAACAAAGCTAATAGAAGCGCTGCAAGACGTACGCGGGAATCCGTATCGATATGACCTAATAAACAGCAAATTATTTTTGATCAGCAGCAGTGGTCCAGACGGAGAGCATCTAACGGCGGATGATCTCAATCTGAGCGTGACAAGAATTGCCAAAACAGAAGAAGAAATAGCGATGGAAGCCAATTCCGGAGGCGACCTGACATCTGCTTTTCATCCTACTGAACCGTGGCTTGCCCGGCGCAAGGCGGAAATGGCTGCCGACAATAATACCGGAACGGATGTGGTTGACGATTCTGATAATGAAGCAAAATCGTTCACGACACAAATGTCTGTAGGTGGTGGACAGAATCTGGCAGGCGCAGCGTACTTCTGGTTCTTTGCGCAATTAATGTTGGGCACTGCATGTCTGTTTGTCGTTGTCGCCTGGCTTTACAAGCCACGTGAATATTTGCAGGTCGAAGCGGCCGACTAATAGAGAGCCGCATAAAAAGTACGGAGCCTCCCAGACCATTAGCCGATGCACGTCCACAACCATAGCAACGATCAGGGCAAAACAAATTATAATTTTGCCTTCGCCTTCGGTATCGTGCTCAACACGATCTATATCGCGGTCGAAGCCGGTTTTGGATTGGCCATCGGTTCGCTCGCCCTGCTCGCCGATGCGGGCCACAATCTGAGTGATGTCCTCGGCCTGCTGTTGGCCTGGGGTGGATATTATCTCGGGAGAATCGGACCCACCCGGCGAAGGACGTATGGCTGGCGGAGCAGTTCTATCCTGGCAGCATTTCTGAACGCCCTGTTGCTGCTCCTTGCGGTCGGCGCGATCACTTGGGAAGCAGTCCAGCGGTTTAAGGACCCGCCGCAGATGGAGGGGACCACAATCATGGTAGTCGCTGGGATCGGTGTTCTGATCAATCTGCTGACCGCGCTCCTGTTTTTGCGAGGCTGCCTGCATGATCTCAACATCCGTGGTGCGTTTTTACATATGGCCGCAGATGCCGCTGTCTCTCTGGGTGTTGTAGTTGCCGGGCTGTTTACCAAAATATATGCGGTCAGTTGGCTCGACCCGGCCATTTCACTTTTCATTGCAGCAGTCATCCTTTTTGGTACGTGGGGGCTGTTGCGAGATTCCGTTCTACTGCTACTGCATGGCGTCCCTCCCGGCATCGACGCAGTAGGGATCGACAAGTTTATTTCCGGAACCGAGGGGGTGCAGGAATTGCACGATCTGCACATCTGGGCAATGAGCACCACCGAGACCGCTCTGACCGCGCACCTGGTGGCCCCAAGCGTGAAGGACACGGACCAACTTCTGCTCTCGCTCCGCAGCGGACTGCAGGAACAATTTGGTATTGTCCACGTAACGATTCAAATCGAACGGGCGCCGGGGATGGACTGCCCCCAAAAAATCGACGGTGTGGTTTGAGGTGACCGTTTGGCTGCCTGTCGCCAACCGGTCAAAATGGACAGATAGAATGCCAGGCCATTGGTTCACCCGTGGCGGGGTGAGAAAACTCCAAGCGCGTGGCATGCAGGTGCAATCTCTCCCGCGCTGTTTGGCTCGCCGCATTACCGTACAAAGGGTCCCCTAAAATAGGGTGGCCAATATGTTCGAGATGGACCCGCAGTTGGTGGGACCGGCCGGTGATCGGCCACAACTTCATCTCGGTTCCCGTCACCGCCCCCATCCCCGCCATCCGCTCCCTTTGCCAATGGGTACGCGCTGTACGGCCCCCTTTGCGGTCGATCCGATAGCGGGGAGGTCGGCCCCAATCTTTGCCGATCGGGGCGTCGATGGTCCCCACTTCGTGTTGTGGATGTCCGACGACTCGGGCAATATATGTTTTTTGGACAGCCCGGGCCGCGAAGAGCCCGCTGAGCGCGCGGTGGGTTTGAGCATCGAGCGCCAAAACGATCAGCCCCGAGGTATCGCGATCAAGCCGATGAACAATCCGCGCAGCCGGCCACTGCTTCACGACACGCCGGACTAGGCAGTCTTGTTTGTCAGCGCCGCGACCTGGCTGGCTCAAAAGACCAGATGGCTTCTCAAAGACAACCATCCAGCGATCTTCGTAGATGAGTTTTTCTTCACCCGGCATCACTCGTTTGGCGATGGGAGTGTTTTCTTTAAGCGGTTTCACGGTTTGTGCACTCAGCCCCGTTCTTTCTGTAGTAAGTAGAGTGCTCCATAGACACGGCTGTCGATCAAAGCACCCCGCCGCACCGCACCTGCGAGCCAATCGTCGATCGACGCGATTGGAATGGTATGCACTGTGATGTCTTCACTTTCATCGCCACCACCCGGCCCCACCTTCTCCAGTTTTTCAGCCAAAAAGAGAGTAACGCACTCATCGGTCAGTCCGGCTGATGAGGCGAGCGTAACGAGCTCGCGTAGATGTGCCGCCTCGTAACCGGTCTCTTCTAAAAGTTCGCGCTGTGCGGCTGTTTGAAGTTCTTCGAGTGGATCATCTGGCAAATCACCCGCGATGCCCGCCGGCAATTCGATCACGGGGCCGGCAACAGGAGGGCGGTACTGTTCGACGAGAATCAGGCTCTCGTCGTCCGTCACCGCCACGATTGCCACCACACCGATCCCGGTGGTTCGTTGGACAAAAGACCAGTTGCCCCGGCTAATGAGCCGCAGATAGGGCGTGTGGGCAATCGTCCGATCCGTTGGCTGTGTACCCATAGAAAAAATGGCCCTAAATACATCGGTGTATTCTTTGTTGCCGCCATAATAGCGACTTACTGGTTGTGGCCGCTACATGTCTTTAGACCAGTTCAGCCCCGCCGTGCACAGAGAATTCTCCCGCAAAAAATACTCGTGGCAGGTCTTTCCGCCCGTTTTCTAACGAACCGGCGGAAGCCGCCGCAAGAGGCTGGCGGTCTCGATGGCGGGATCGTGGTCTGGTTTGCCACGAACCGGAGGCGAACCGTTTGCCACAAACTGTCCCTGCCAATTCTGCAACGCGAGCGCATATTGTTGGTTTGCCAGATTACACCGCGCGGTTGCCACGTGATACTCTTCTCGATCTTCGATGCCGATGGCAGCGGCATAATGGGCGTTCGCTTCGCCGAATTGTTGTGCAGCCTCGCAAGCCAGTCCCAGATTGTACCTGGCTGCATGACAATCGGGATCATCGTCAACCGCCTTTTTCCAGGCACGTCGGGCATCGGCCCAGCGACCTTGCCGCGCAAACAGATTCCCTTGTGACACATTGTTTGCTTTCCGGTCCGCGAGTGCCAGGGGTACCGATACGGTCGTTCGGGAGATAAACATCTCACTGACAAGATCATCCGCACAGCCGCGAGCGAGGCTTTTAAAAAGATCCATCTCCGACTGCCCGCTATTGGGATGAGCTCCAACCTCACCCCTGAATTCTTTCATCACCTGTTTGTGATCACGAATCTTGCCGCTGGCGACATCAATCGTTTTGAGGCCGATGACCGCTTTATGGAGTGGTGGACCGAACGCAACATTTCCGAAACCGGTGCGTCCGTAACCCGCCTTAATTTGGCCGCCGACTAAAGTATCGACTCCATTCTGCCGTGCTAGGCGCAGTTGTTCCCGCATAAAATTGGCATCACCGCCCCCTGCCATCCCCTGCATATCCCCCCCCAGCGACACCATTTCAAAGTATCCCGCTTCATGCAAGCGATCTGCAACGTGCCGTTGTACAGCTTTGGTAAATTCGGCATCTCCCGTAAAGGGCAGCAGGGCAATCCGACGCACATCGTGGCGATGGGGCGTCTGCCAAATCGGAAGCCCCACCGTGTTGTGGGTTTGGTCCAGTTGTGCACAAGAGCAAGCGGTGCAAACAATAACCGGGAGAAAAAAGAATCGAAAGCAGACCAACGGACAATGTTCCCCAAGAATGGCAAAGAAAAGAATCGTGAATTCGGCGTAAGAAAATACGCATCTTCTTTATCGTCGCCTGTTCGATGAATAATCAGCGAATCCAACTGCTAGCACAGCCTTGGCAATCCGATGGCAGAGCTATCGGAAGAAATAAAATGTGTTATTTTTGAGGTTCACCCATTCGGTCCCGCCAAGCCCAAAGTCCGAGTGCCGGGTTGCGGACAAAAAAGATAGCCTCGCCATCAGGCAGGGTGTTGAACCCATCTTTCAAGAGCGAGGGATTGTAGCGCGCCAGCATTGGATTCAGCCCGGCATGGCGGTAACCGGCCTGCTCAACATCATCGCGACCGAGGAGGTCTGTGCAGTAGGTAATCTGGAATCGGCCCTCTGCCGATCCGTGGATCAGATGTGCCGCTGCTGAGAGGTTGCCTCGCAAGTCCTCGCGGCTTTCCACTAATTGAAGAACGTCGGCAGCAGGCCGGTATCCATATTTGCGAATCAACAGATCAATTTGCCGATCCTCTCCGAATGTTTGCACGCCGGGAGCGAGAATAATCAGTTCACCCCCGTCAGCGATTGCCATTCGCGTGCGGTAGATGGCCTTGTTGCCTAGCCACGTACTGTGAAATTCCTCAGGATCGAGGTAGACCACCATCTTTTTGGGCGCGTGGTCAAGCACTTGGAAGTTAATATTTCGCGAAAGCTCACAGGCCCGCTCAAAACACTCCCGATCGTCACCAATAAAAAGTCCTCGGGTTATCAATTGGCCCGCTGGATCGGTACCGATCACAGTAAGCACATAAACAATTGGAAGATGTTTGCAAAATTGTTCTTCCGCCTCATTGAGTATCCTCCGCAATGGGGTGTCCGCGCGGCCCATGATGCGTTCCATGCCGTACGCGGCCGAGATAAAATGACTTTCATTGATCCCGTCGGCCCCTCCCGTGCCGATAAATAGGTTTTTGTTAAAATTTGCCATCCCGATGACCTCGTGAGGAACCACTTGGCCGATCGACAAAATCAAGTCATGTTCTCCTTCCCAGACCAGCCGATTGAGCTGCACGGGCCACGGCTTGGCGTATATATTCTCCGTTGCCTGCTGCACAAAATCTGCCCGAACATGGCCGATCGTCACAACATCCTCCCGCCAGCGGTGTGTTCGAATGAGGCCGGCAGGGAGACCGGGAAACATCTTTTCAAGCTGAGGGCCGGACATCGGCAAGTGGGTGCCGAGTGCAGGCAATACATCGACCAATCGATCCTGATAAAACTGATGTGCAAAACAGGTCAGCGGTCCTGCCTGGCTGTGGACGCGGGTGTAATCGGGTGGTATGGCAAGAACCCGTTTGCGAATGCCGAGAGATTCGAGCGCCCCAAAGAGCGCGGTGCGCAGATCAGTCTCGCTCAACAGGGTCTCGGGCGAACCGGCGGCAAACAGAAGACTCATTTCAACTTAAAATCCGCCGGTGTGAGGGCCTTTTCAGACCAATGTTGATCCGGCTTAAAACCATAGTCGGTCGGCTCAAAGGGCTCGACCAGATCGACCGCGCAGCCTGCCTGAGGCACCGCCTCCTCCATATCCAATGCCCAATACATGCCGTTTACCAACATCCGGCGGGCCGCTTTGGAAAGTAAATCGGTAGACGAACCCATGGTTGTCGTAAATGCTCGCCCTCTCTGTCCGCCGGGTATCTGGTAGGTTTTAGTCCAGGCAATCGGCATCATAGGCTCGTTCTTTTTTCCGCTTACCGGTGGGTCGCTCGGTTGCATGCCGACAAGGACCTGACCGAGAACAATAGGCTTGCTGTTTCCTGGAAGCGGAAGCCGAACCCCATAGACATCGGTGGGTCCCCAGATGTCTCCATCGGCAATTCCACGGCAGATTGGGTGCCCTTTGGCCTGCGGGGCAAGGATGCCGCGGGTACTCTCCTTACGGTGGTGTCCATGGTGCGAGATCCATTTTTCTCCAAGGACCAAACGCCCAAAACCCCCTTGCCACGCCTTGGAGTCACCGTCGTATCCATTTGCATAATGTGAATACTTTTTTCCTTTAGGGATATTGAAAGCGTGTGTCGCGGTTCTCATCCCTACGACCGGACCGCCGCGCATCAGATAATCATCGATCTCTTTCATTTGGGCATCGGGCAGATCTCGAAAACGCGTGGCGATTACCATCAAATCGGCCTCCCTGAGCGCCTCAAGGCCGGGAATATTGTCCCCCTGATTCGGATCGATGATGCCACTTTCCGGATCGATGGCGAAAAGGACGGTGCAGTTAAATCCATGCTGGCTCGCCAATATTTTTGCGAGCTGCGGCAGTGCCTCTTCAGAGCGATATTCCTCATCCCCCGAGATGAGAACAATGTTTTTACCCCCGTTTTCTCGGCCGGTATTTTTAACCACGAGCGAAGTGTTTGGCGCCGCTGCGATGACTCCTGCTTGCCCCGCAACAACCAGGGTGCAGAACCACCCGAACCGAAGAAGATGCCAAGATCGCAGCATATGGATCACTCCACGAAGTTTGGACTATTTTAATTGTCTCATTGTAACGCAATCGATTGCTCAAAGTGCAGGTTACTCAGCGAGGATAAAACTCTATTTTGGTTGGTTTGCGAAGCAGTGAGAGACGATCATCGCCAGGCGAACCACTTTGCCAGCAGGCCCTTCACCAAGGGTGTGAGTCGGGTGCGATTGTACTGATCACCAATTTTACTGATTCCCGCTCCGACCGTCGGATAGGGATGAATGGTGCTGGAGAGATCTTTCAAACTCAGG
>MPMF02208909.1_pt1 | contig 12277 bp, 9 predicted proteins | sample 1617271 | NCBI WGS metagenome assembly MPMF02 (sample SAMN05944812, study PRJNA350692) | marine metagenome | biome: marine; feature: ODZ; material: water; isolation source: 120 m water sample prefiltered with 30 um filter, filtered on to 0.2 um... | place: Pacific Ocean | collected 2012-04-09... | reverse complement strand
GGACGCGATGCTCTCTTCGCCCCGCAATCCCTCCAGGATGATCCGAATCTTCTCCTCTGCCGAAAATCGCCGCCGCGTCTTCCGCTGAATGTCACGAACAACTCGTTCTGCTGACTTTGCGTGGCTCATGGGGACCTCCTCTCCTGGCTGCAAAGTCTCTCTTATTTCAAAGCCTCCTGTGGTCCACATCTATTTGACGCCTCACACCAGTTTGACCACTGGAGTGTCGGGTCTTTTTCTATTGGTGCCGGAGAGCGTCCACGAAACGATTTCGACAATCGCAGGCAATGCCGGCACACAAGATGAGGACGATCTTGAGGAATAGCAGGACTACCAGGAAGGCGAGGAAGCCCGCCGCGCCCACCGCGCAGCAGAACAGAAGAGCCGATGACACTGCGGCGCGGCAGGCGTGATACCAGGCTGCGTGTTTTGAGGCCGCCATTGCGGTGTTCATGCAAGTAGCCATGCCTACTAATGGAATCGGCCGCGATAGGCGGATTCTGAGCCGTCATGCTCGCGACGTCGCCGTTGATGTGCTCGACCAGACTGACGGCGGTACTTCGTCTTGAACGTCGGATGCACCCGGGACTTCATGCCGAGATCCTGCGCCGTCGGCGGTCAAGACGGCCAAAATATCCACACTGCGGCCGGAGAGGCAGGATTCGTGCACCAACGGGGAGCCAATCTTTTCAGTCAATTTGCGGCCCACCCCTCGGTATCATAGAAGGATTGAGTAGGCTGGCTCGCGGCGGGATCACGCCCGCTGTGTCCGCCAGCGTGGAGTCGTGATCGGGCCGACAGGTCTGGGCTCGAGGAGGAACCGATGCGGCATCGACTTGCCAGCGCCGTCGTACTCACCATTGCTATCTGCTTGCTGCTGCCCGCGCTCGGCGCTGCTCAGAGCTCTGGCACCGGGACGATTCCCCGGACCGCCGATGGACGGCCAGACCTGCAGGGCGTCTGGGACTTTCGCACCCTGACGCCGCTGCAGCGGCCCGAGAACCGCGGCGACCAGTTGGTACTGACGGAAGAGGAGGTGGCGGAAATAGAACAGCGGTCTGCCCAGCAGGTAGTTGAGGCCGATCTACCGAGCGAGATCCGGACCGAGCCGCTTCCGGTCGGCGGCGCCGTTGGCGGCTACAACAACTTCTGGTTCGACCGGGGGGCCGGCGTCGTTGACGATCGCCGCACGTCACTCATCACTGCGCCGCCCAGTGGCCGCGTTCCGCCGCTACAGCCCGGCGTCGACATGGTCGAGCTCTCGCTCGGCGAGGACATCCCCGGAACCCGTCCAGTTCGGGTCCGGGCGGCCGGGATCGGCGCCGACGGCTACAAAGATCGCGGTCTGTCCGAGCGGTGCCTGCTCGGGTTCAACTCTGGGCCGCCGATCGTGCCGGCCGGCTACAACCAGAATTTCCAGATCTTTCAGACACCGGACCACGTCGTGATCTTGCACGAGATGGTGCATGATGCCCGCGTCGTCCCGCTCGATGGCCGTGACCATCTTCCCGAGGGTGTCCGGCAGTGGATGGGCGATTCACGTGGACACTGGGAGGGAGACACCCTCGTCGTCGTGTCACGGAACTTCACCGCCAAGACCTCCAGCTTCAGCCCGTCGGTCACGATGGCAGCCGGCGATGGAACCACGCTGCATCTGACCGAGCGGTTCAGCCGGGTCACCGAGGACACCCTGCTCTACGAGTTCACAGTCGAGGATCCGACCACCTTCACCCAGCCGTTCTCCGCGTCGATCCCGATGAAGCTCGGCGAACCGATGTTCGAGTACGCATGTCACGAGGGAAATTATGGCCTTCTGAACATCCTGCGGGGCGCCCGTGAGGCGGAACTGAGAGGTTCGGAGGAGTTGTAGGCAGGTCGCCGATGGCGTTGTCAAGTTGACGAAAAGAGGACGCAACGATCCTGGAAAGACTCAGTGTCCATCATCGTTCAGCAGGCACACGTCACCTCATCCCAGACAGGGAACGAGCGCGTGCTGAGCAACCGATGACGGCCTGACCGTGCGGTGCGCCGCGTAGGACACCGTGATGCCGCATTGGGCGAGCAGATCTTCAACGTCTCGGAAGCTCATGCAGAATCGATGATAGCGCCAGACGGCGTGACTGATGTTCTCGGGCGGGAAGCGGCATCCGTGGTAGTCGGGCGAATGGCTGTTCATCGACCTACACTGCCAGCTGCCCCCTCAACTTGACAATGGCGTTCAGACCTGCAGCAACGCCCCCCGTCATGCGGGGAGATCTTGGACGTTTTGGAAACTCAGGTCGAAGCGGAGGGGCGGCGAGCGCCGGGTGTCACTGCGCTTCAGCACGCGCCTCTGCGAGGATGACGGTATGAAGCATGTGAATCTGGGCAGCCGGAATGGTTTCCGGCGAAGAGTAGAACTTGCGCTGCTTGCGGCTCTGTTGCCAACCATGATGTTGATGGGGCAATCGAGTGCAAGCGTGTTGCAGGGGTTTGCCAGAATTCCAGGTGGTACCTTCATGATGGGAAGCGCTGATGATGAAGTAAACCGTGACGGGGATGAAGGGCCACAGCATCGCGTCACTGTTCCCTTGTTCGCCTTGAAAATCACCGAGGTGACACGAGGGGAGTTCGCCAGGTTCGTTGACGCCACCGGATTTCTGACCGACGCTGAACTCAGTCTCACCGGGTGTGCCCCGCAGCCCGACGGTGGAGCCGAGAACAGTTGGCGTGACCCAGGCTGGGATCAGACGGATGACCATCCAGTTGTCTGTGTCAGTCGGAACGACGCCATGCGCTATGCTGCCTGGCTGAGCGTGCAGACAGGGGCTTCGCTGCGCTTGCCGACTTGAGTACACACTGCGTGCCGGCGAACAAACCATGTGGCCCTGGGGCGTGGATGGCGAACAGGCTTGCCTGCATGGCAACATCGGTGACGTCAATTTCAAACGATATCGGCCCGCCATCACAAGCACCGGTGCCTGTGACGACGGTTTTATGTTTACGTCACCGGTAGGAATGTTCGCAGCTGATAAGTACGGCATCAAGGATCTATCCGGGAACGTATGGGAATGGTCCGCGGACTGCTTCGAAGACACGTATGCAAGTGCTCCGACCGATGGCAAGGCAAATGCGGGTGGCAGTTGTACTACAGGGGTGCTGCGTGGCGCCTCGTTCGACGATGGCCCGAGATATCAGCGCTCCGCAAATCGGGTGCAGGCTGCACCGAGTCGCGGAGCCTGGGTGTTTGGAATTCGCCTGGCGCACGATCTGTGAGCGCTGAACGCAAGTTCATGCACCAACGCCCCACGCTGGGCGAGTAGGTCCTCCGCACGCATAACGACTGAAGGCGCGGAGTATTGCGCACAAAGGTCTGCGTCGCGTGTACGAGGGTAACTTCTCGAAGGGCTCGAGCGCTGACACCGTGAACAAGATGTTGAGGCCCGGCGTTCGGAAATTGTCGCACCCGGGCTTGCAGCACGCCATTGGGTTGGTCGCGTTCATTGCTCAAGTGTACCGGGGCGGCGAGACCCGTCGTTTCCTCCACGATCTCGAAGGTGAAGCTGAGCGAGCATCAGCGACCGGCGCAAGCACCCGCGTCCCGCCGGACAGCGCGCGCGGCCTCGGCGGATAGCATGGTCTGTCGCCCCGGTGCCAAGCGGCGGCGGAGCGACCTCATGCCGAGAGTTCGTGTCCTCGATCCCTCCGGCTCGACCGGGAACATGCTGGCGGACCTGCCCGCGTCGCGGCCGGGTGCCGTCGGGACCATGCTCGCCATGTCAGCGGAAGAGATGCACCGGCGCGACTGGGACGGGGTCGACGTCGTCTTCGTGACCGGAGACGCCTACGTCGACCACCCGAGCTTCGCCATGGCGATTCTCGGCAGAGTCCTCGAGGCGGCCGGCTTCCGGGTGGGCGTCGTCTCCCAGCCCGATTGGCGGTCCGCCGACGACTGGCGGCGCTTCGGCCGGCCGCGGCTGTTCTTCGCCGTCAGCGCCGGCAACATGGACTCGATGATCAACCACTACACGGCCAATCGGAAGGTACGCAACGACGACGCGTACTCGCCCGGGGGCCGGATCGGTATGCGGCCAGATCGCGCGACTCTGGCCTATTGTCAGCGCGCCCGCGAAGCATACCGGAACGTCCCGGTGATCGCCGGCGGCGTCGAGGCCTCGCTTCGTCGTCTGGCTCACTACGACTACTGGAGCGATACGGTGCGCCGCTCGATCCTGCTGGACTGCAAGGCGGACCTGCTCGTCTACGGTATGGGTGAGGAGGGGATCGTCGAAATCGCCCGGCGCCTCGACGCAGGGGAGACGGTGCGGGACCTTCGCGACATGCGCGGGGTCGCCTTCGCGCTGGGCGCGTCGGAGATGCCGCCCGCCGACGGCGTGGCCCTGCCCTCGTTCGAGCAGGTACGCGACGACACGCTCGCCTTCGCCGAGGCGACCAGGATGATTCACGACGAGACTAACCCGTACAACGCGCGACGGCTGGTGCAGGCCCACGACCGGCAGGCGGCTGTCTGCAACCGTCCGGCGCTCCCGATCTCCCAGCAGGCGATGGACAGAGTGTATGGGCTGCCGTACACGCGGCGACCGCACCCGACCTACGCCGAGCCGATCCCCGCCTTCGAGATGGTCAAAGACTCGGTGACGATCATGCGCGGCTGTTTCGGCGGGTGCACATTCTGCTCGATCACGACGCACCAGGGCCGGATTATCCAGTCGCGCAGCCGACAGTCGATCCTCGACGAGGTCCGCGCGCTAACGAGCGACCCGCGGTTCAGGGGGACGATCAGCGATATCGGTGGCCCCACCGCGAACATGTATCAGATGAAGTGCACCAGGCCCGAGGTCGAGGCCGTCTGCCGCCGCCAGTCCTGCGTGCATCCCACGATCTGCAAGCTCCTCGGCGCCGACCACGAGCCGCTCATCGAGGTCATGCGGCAGGCACGGCAGACACCGGGCGTGAAACAGGTGCTGGTGGCCAGCGGAATCCGCATGGATCTGGCGAGACGCTCACCGCGCTACATACGCGACCTCACCCGTCATCATGTGGGCGGTCATCTGAAGGTCGCCCCGGAGCACACGGATCCGGAGGTCCTGGCGCGCATGCGCAAGCCGTCGGGCGACGACTTCGAGCGGTTCGCCGAGGCGTTCGAGATGGAATCGAGGAAGGCCGGCAAGAAGCAGTACATCGTGCCGTACTTCATCGCGAGCCACCCGGGCAGCGACCTCGACGCGATGATCGACTTGGCGGTCTTTCTCAAGCGCTCCGGCTACCGGCCGGATCAGGTCCAGGACTTCATTCCGGCCCCGTTCGACGTGGCGACCGCGATGTATCACACCGGTATCGACCCCTTCACGAAGCAGCCGGTCTTCATCGCCAGGCACCTGCGGGACCGCAAGCTGCAACGGGCGCTAATGCAGTTTTTCAAGCCCGAGAACTACGTCGAGGTCCGACGAGCCCTGCTCCGGGCCGGTCGAGGCGACCTGATCGGCAGCGGCAGAGACGCGCTGATTCCGTCGACACCGCCTCGCGAAGCCATCGTTCGGCGGCGCGCGCAGGCGAACGAGCGATTCGCCGGGGAGTATGTCCACACCGTGCCCGGAGCCGAGCAGGGGATGCCGGCCGGGAGGCAATCCCGGCACGAGCCCGGATCCGGTTACCGGCCGAAGCGCAAGAGCACCCTGGCACGGCGCCCGCGCCGCTAGCGATCTCTGATGACAGCCTCGTCGGTATTGTCAAGTTGACGAAAATCGAACAGACCGACCCACGAGAAGTTGTGCTCTGCTCGAGTCGTGAGCCCCCATGTTGGGCCTGATGTTAGGGCGGTTGTCAGCAACTTGACAAAACTATACGCGAGATTCAGCCTGCCCGATTGAGTCGAGTCATGACGGTCGATTCCGGATCGAGAGGTGATCGCCCGCCGACTGTCTCGCGAGCGCCGACAAGGTGAACTCGAGAATGCCCCCTCTTTCCATCAAGTTGATAGTTCCATCACCGCGCTACCCAAGGCGTTCCAATGATCAATTCCGGATCTGCATCAGGTCTGGGCACGAATTTCTGAGAGCGCCCATACTGATTGTCTCCTCCATACAGATTACCGGCTGAGTCGACCGTAAAGGAGTGCACTTCGAGATATCCGTTGGGTAGTTCTCGAGGGACATTCCACGTGTATAGGTGTTTGCCTTCGAAGTCCAGCTTGACGAACCTGAGCGGCCCCAGATCGGTTATCCAGATACTGTCCTCGTTGACAATGATATCCAGAGGCAGGGTAAAGCCGGGAAAAGCGTCGACAAAGTCGACCTCTTTCGGATCATCTGTGGTCCTGAACACATTGATGCGGCCACCCGAGCGGTCGAGGGCAAAGATCAGACCGTCGGGTCCGATGCCCAACGCGTGAATGCCATTGAATTGACCGGGCCCGTCTCCGGGCCCGCCAAACTCTGACAAGTAATGCGCCTCGCTGTCCATGATGATGACACGATGATTGTCCAGACCGTCCGCCACCAGAATCCTGCCGTCGGGTAAGAAAGCCACATCCTGGGGTCTGCCGAAATGGGTCTCGTCGTCTCCCGGGACGTCTTTCTCACCCAGCGTCATGAGTAGTTCGCTGCCGTCGTTGGAGAACACGTAAATCTGATGAAAGGTCTCGTTGACGATCCACACCCGGTGCTCCGGATCATAGGGGCTTATGCGAACCCTATGAGGTCCGGGCCCCTCTGACCCTGCACACAAGTAGTCCCACTGATCCCACACGTCGATCACCTCACCGTCACCATCGATTGTATAAAGACAGTTCTGCCACGTGCGCAGATCGGTCGCCCGCAAGGTGTTGATCCCGAGAGATCCCGCATAACCGGCAAATGCGGAGGGAATCGGAATCGGCAACCGGGTTTCTCCACGCTGCGCGATGAAGATACGACTTGGCAACTCGGCGAAGACACCTGAGTTACCGCCGAAGGCAAACCCTTGCTTGGCAAATGGCTTCTGCCACCCTTCGACGATGTCATACGGGCTGGGGCCAGTCGGCCCGGCATCCTGAGATGAAACCGGTCCGGAGAACAACACGGCAAGCGAACCGGCAAGCGCTGTAGCCGCTAGAAGTCTTGATTTTCGCATGATCGAACAGGCTCCAGACGTGTGATGTCGCTGATTGGTTATCAGACACGAGGCCAGAATCGAACAAAGATAACCCATTTTCGGCAGAACTGAGCTCATCGAAGCACGCGACGGCGGCTCAAGTATAGCCGTCTTCGTATAACCTATCCCGACGTCGGGCTTCTTGAGCTGAGGTTCGCAGGTTCGAAACCTGCCGGGTGGCCATTTCCAAGAGAATTGGCGCATTTCTGAGCCGAGACAGATCGCTGGCGAAGGTTCATCGAAAAAATGACGGGCCCGCCTTCTCTTCGTCTCCCTTCGGCGATTCCGCCTCAGAGCCGTTTTCCTCAGCATTTCTTCGATCTGGCCCGACCGTCGTTGCCTAGTGCAGTCGAATCGGCGGCAGAAACCGCCCATTGTCATCGGTCACGCATGACGAGGGTCGCTTGACGATCCGTCGCGACCGTGGCATCGTGCGACCGCGATCCTATGAGCGACATGCGCGAATTGCGGCGAAGCATCGGTCTGTCGCAGGAGGCGTGCGCCGGGTGCTGACAAGTTGACGAAAAGTGGGCGTGACGATCCCGGCATGGCTCAGTTTCCATCATCCTTCAGCTGGCGCAGGTCACCGTACGCTGCCAGCCGCCGCCTCAATTTGACAATGCACGGGTGGCGCAACAAGCGCAGGACGATCAATCGCGACGTGGCAAGATAACGAAGGACGCCCCACGGAGTCGGAGGTCAGGAGGAACGATGAGCAGACGTCTGTTCGGCGCTGTTGCTGTACTCACCTTGATGGGAGGTGACGCGTCCGCGCAGGGGTTTCCCCCGGGCTACGTCGATCCCATGCCGCTGCTGGCGGCCGCGGCCGCGGAGATCGGCGAAGCGAATCTGCGGTGCATCACCTACTCTGGTTCCGGCTACAGCGGCGCCGTCGGCCAGACATTCGAGAATGCGGTGAACGTGGACTGGCCGCGCATCGGCTCGATGGCCAACTACACGCGCACCATCAACTGGGAGACCGCAACCAGTATTGAAACCTTCGACCGTGAGCCGGGTCGGAATCCGGCATCCTGGAAGTATGGTCTCGGCTGGACGGGCGGCACGCCGACCCAGCGGTCGAGGCGCCAGACGCACATCGTCAACGGCGAGCTCGCGTGGCACATCGATGGCGACGAACCGCCGGTGGCGGTGCCGCCCGAGATCGCTGAGGTGTACCGGCTCGAGATGTGGATGAACCCCCACGGCTTCCTCAAGGCCGCCCGACTGCCGGGTGCCAATCCGGTGGCGCTGTGGCGATGGGAACAGATCGAGAAGGGCCGTGACGGGAACGTGGTCCAGCCAGAGAAGATGCACGTGGTCGCGATCACGATGTTTGGGAAGTATCGGGTCGACGCCACGATCAACCCACAGAATCAGATACAGCGGATCAAGACGACGGTGAACATCCCCGCGCTGGGTGATTTCAACATCGAGCACGAATCCACCAACCAGAGGACCTTCGGCGACGTGAAATGGCCGATTGCCTGGCACTCGCACCAGGGCTGGGACGACAACTGGCAGTTCTACCGTCAAAGCACCGGCCACAACGCCTATGGCGGGCAGTTCCCCGATGTGCAGCCCAACGTCTGCGGTGACCCGGCGCCGGTCCCCCCGTCGATACGGCAGGCGACTTTTCCCCGGCCGGTGACAGTCGAGCGCATGGCCGACGGGGTGTATCTGTTCGGTGGGGGGCCCGCCAACAGCTACATGGTGGAGTTCGACGATTTCGTGGCCGTGTTCGAGGCGCCCGGGAACGAAGCCCGCAGCCTGGCGGTCATCGAGGAGGTCGCAGCGCTGGCTCCGGACAAGCCGATTCGGTGGCTGATCACGTCTCACCCGCACTTCGATCACATCGGGGGGCTGCGCACCTACCTCCACATCGGTGCGACCATCGTGACGCACCTTCAGAACCTCGAGTTCCTGAACAGCGACGTGTTGAGCTACGAGCCAAGAACCGTCGAGCCGGATATCGTCTCGAAATGGCCGCCGACCGAGCTCTCCGAGGGGTACAACTACGAGGCGGTCCAGGAGCGCTACGTGATCACGGATAACTCACGCATCTTGCACGTGTACTACGTGCAGCCGCTGCAACACGTCACCGGGATGCTGATGGCCTATCTCCCGGCGGAGCACATCGCGTTTCAGGCGGACCTGTTCGATACCCATGAGCCGCCGAAAGCGGCCCAATTGCCGGCGATGCGCACCCTCCACAACCAGGTCGAGCGCATGAACCTCGACGTAGAGACGCTCGCGCCGGTGCACGGGCCACCGGTTCCCTGGAGCGCGTTCGAGGCGGCGATGACCTCCTTGGGGTCTCCCCCACGATGAACAAGAGATGAACCAGAATGGATCGTGCTCCTAGGTTCGCCCTACTCGGCCCGCAGCGCCACCATCGGATCGACCTGACGCGCAGGGCGCGCCGGCCCGTACACCGCAGCGAGCGCCGTCAGCGCCAGCACTGCCGCTGTCCCTCCAAATGTGATCGGGTCGTGGGGTGTGACCTCGCTCAACACACTCGTTAGCAACCGCGCTGCTCAGAACGCCCAGACGCCGCCGCCGAGGAGTCCCAGCGCAACCGATGGGAACGCTTCGAGCGGCACCATGCGGCGCAGGGTGCCCGCTTCCGCCCCCAGCGCCGAGACTGATGCGAGCAGCCCAAGTGGGCCGGAAGTCATCGGTCAGTACAGCCTTGGCAACTACCCTGGGCCGAAGCTGTCGTGGCGCTGGACAGCAGCGAATCAGCAAGGGCGAACCATGACAAACCTCGAGGTCACGGAGGCCAACTACGACGATCCTATTCACGCGCTAGGGATCGTTGACGTTCTGAATTCGTACGCTGCCGACCCGGTGGGCGGTGCAAAGCCCCTCACCTCGGAGGTCCGCTCGCGTCTCGTTCCAGCTTTGCGGGACCACCCGAGTTCGCTCGTCGTTCTGGCATTGGCCAAGGGGAGCCCAGTCGGTGTTGCCGTTTGTTTCTTTGGGCTGTCCACGTTCCAGGCACGTCCCCTCCTGAACGTTCACGATCTCGCGGTAGTTTCAACGAGTCGTGGACATGGGGTCGGTCGTGCGCTGCTCACCGCCGTCGAACGACGAGCTCTTCAGCGTGGGTGCTGCAAGCTCACCCTGGAAGTCCAAGAAGACAACATACGAGCGAGGAACCTCTATGGCAGCTTCGGTTTTTCAGATGTGGTGATTGGCGATTCAGCCCCCACACGCTTCCTGGCCAAGCCGCTCCCTTCTGTGGGCGTCGCAGGTCCGCCGTGAGGGGTGCCCCCCGGTCCGGCCAGAGCTCGATGCCTGAGCTTGCGGCTCGGTGACATTCACGAATCGGGCGTCAGACGGTTCAGCAGCTCCTCGAGCTCGGTGAGCTTCTTCGTCAGTTCGACTGTCGTCTCGTTGGCTCCAACCTGTTCCGAGATGGACTCTACGGCTTGTTCCAGCTCCTCCAGCACCGCGGTCGCCCGTTCCTTGGACGCCATCAGGCGCCGCATCCAAACCATCCTGTTGATTTGCTCGAACACGGGCGCGAGGCGTTCCGCTTGCTGTTCACGCTCTCGGGTTTGCTCCCGTCGCAACGCCGCGAAGTCTGTCGTGACGATTCTCGAGACCGCGATCTCGAATGGCACCGTGGTCTGGAATGTGACCGGGGCCCCGCCGACACCGAGCTCGATCCGATCCAGTAGTCGATCAGGCACGTTGTCCAGGTCATACACGGCGAGCATGACGACCGCGTGCGAGTCGTCACGAATCGTCGGTATGAAGCCGAGCCTGCCGGCATCCCTAAGCCAGATTCGCATGGGCTCTCCGTCCCACCCGCGAATCTGCGGGCGATGCCCGCTGGGCAGCGAGAAGTTGATGACGACCGAGTGCCTCACTTCGGTGGACGGGTGCTCGCTCGCCACCGGTGGCGCCTGCTCGAGCCCGGTTGCCTGGGAAGCACCCACCGCCTCGGCGGCGGCCGCTAATTGCCCCTGGAGGTCGGCGATGTGGCGGCCGATCTCCTCCTCGAACTGAAGTGCATACTCCGACGAGCGAGCCCGGACGAGGCCACGCGAATACCGGATCATCTCCTTGAGCTTGCTCTCGCGGATGCCGTTGGCCGCCTCCTGCAAACTGCGCGAGGCGACAGGTTCGTCGCGACGGAACTCGCCCGCCGTCGTGTCGAGCTCCCGCTCGAGGTCGGCCACCGCCCCCTCCATGTCTTCTTTCCGCGCCATCAGCCGGCGGATGCTTTCGCTTCGCTCCTGGTTCGACAGGCTGTCCAGCTCGGCGACCTGGATGCTGATCTCCGCCTCTTCCTCGGCCAGATCGGCCGCACGCCGCTGCGCATTCTCGATGTTAGGAGCCAGGCGACCGCTCTGCTCGCCCTCTAGCTGACGTGGCACTGCACGCAACCCGCCACTCGAAGCCTGCTCTCGGACCGGTGGCTGCTGCGGCTCGACCGCGCTGACTACGGTGACGGCTCTGCCACGGCCCAACGACGGCAGATCGACCATGCCGACGGCGCCCGTCGTGAACACCACACTCAGGAGCATCGTCACCACCCAGCCCGGCGACTGCGGCGCATCGTCGACCGGCACCCGCAGTATCCGACGGACGCGTGCAGCGAGCGACCCCTGTGTCGCCGCCAGCGCAGGAGCGCAGTCGCGTCCTCGCTGCGCTTCGAGCTCGGCAAGCGCTGCCGCGTATTCCACCCGGTCACCGCATACGGCCAGGGCGATGTCGTCGCACGCATGCTCGCGCTCGGCGCGAACGCGGCCCGATAGCCACCAGACGGCGGGGTGATAGAAGAGGAGTGTCTCGACGACCGATTGGAGGAGATTCACCACGTAATTGTGCCGACGAATATGCGCCAGCTCATGGGCGAGAATCGCCTCGACTTGGGCCGGTGAGAGGGCGGCCAGGACCGCAATCGGTAGCAGAATCACCGGCTGCACCCACCCGATGACGGTGGGTGAGTCGACCTCCGCCGATTCGACGACACGGAAGGGCACACGCAAGCCCAACTGACCTGACCCCCTGAGACCGTGCCAGCCCGAGCGGTAGAAGTCGGGCGTCACGACCAGGAGGCAGGATGCCAAGGAAGCGGTTCAGCACCGAGCAAATCATCACGAAGCTGCGGCAAGCCGAGGTGGAGTTGAGCGGC
>MPMF02296646.1_pt1 | contig 12286 bp, 10 predicted proteins | sample 1617271 | NCBI WGS metagenome assembly MPMF02 (sample SAMN05944812, study PRJNA350692) | marine metagenome | biome: marine; feature: ODZ; material: water; isolation source: 120 m water sample prefiltered with 30 um filter, filtered on to 0.2 um... | place: Pacific Ocean | collected 2012-04-09... | reverse complement strand
TTCGAAATCAAAAGAAACGGGAGTCAGCCGTTGAGAATATGCCTAGAATCGCGGCATAATAAGTCAGAAAGTCTGCAAGGGGAGAAGGAAATGTTCAAGGCTCTCCTAAACCTCCAAAGCAAAGGAGTCTCCCCAACGGATCAATACCGTCCCCGGCTGTTCGGTGTGACGCCATTGGCGGTCCGATCGATCCCACCCGGCTGGCTCACTTTGCCCTGGTTTTGAATGAACAGAAGCGCGTCCGCTCTCCCCGTCGAACCGCCTAGCAAAGGAAGGCCGATCGACCTGGGGCGGTCGGCCGTGGGTGTTGCCACGACGCCACAACTGACCAACAGAACCTGGTCTACTGGCCAGCGAAAACGTTCGTGCAATCGCCAACTCACCAACTGGGGCACCTGAATCTGAACCGATTGGCGACCGGCGGCCACACCCGGGATGTCAATTCCGACGGGGACGAACTTCTCGACCTGGTCAATCTGGCACTTGATCACCGCATCCACGGCCCGCTTGTCCAGCGAGAGCAGCGGGCTGATTTGCAGCGAGAACCCCTCCTGGATCTGCCCAGGTTTAAGTTCATAGCCTGGTGAAGCGTTTGGCCGGATCCCAACCGACCGCACGTAGTTGCGCGGTCGGGTCCGTGAAATTGCCTGTGACTGCCCATTGTGGATCACCAGATTGGGTGAATTGTGTTCACGAAAGTCCATGCGTTTGCGGAGCTGATTGATCAGAACGGCCGCATTTTCCGGGGACAACAGCCAGGCATCGACCCCTGGAGATTGAACCGTCACCGCACGCAACAACGGCAACGCCTTGCTTCGCCAATTGGGACTCCCAACGGTGGCCAACTGTAAACTGAAGGCATTAGAATCCGCTCGACTGCTGACGAACCGATCCACGACGCCCCGTACAAGCTCCTGCATTTCCGGCGTGTTGTAGACAACCAACTTGTCGCGATTGGCGCTCAGCAGCCCAACGGGCTCGGAAAACCAGATCTCCGTTCCGGTGTCGCGCAAAATCCAATCGACGATCGCTTGCTCGGGCCGCGCCGTCGTCGCAACACGTTCGGTATACGGTGAAATGTCGTACTCGCGCCAGATCTGCCCGTGGCTGTGCGGCAACACGCCGTCACCCTTGGTGACTTTGGTCAGCGTTCCATTTGTGTCAGCCGAAGAGACTTCGGTCGAATTGATCGGGCCGTTCTCTGTCGCCACGTTCTCCTGAGCGTGAACCAAACCGAACCCACTGACCAGCAGAAAACAGGTAACCCTGGCCACTGGTTGCGACAATTGAGGATGCTGAGTCATCATGCTTCTCCCTCGTGGTGGAGCCCGCCGAAATAGGAACGCGGTGCCATTCTCTGCGTCAGCTTCGACACGGATCGCGATTGAGACTTTCCCGTCTGGTGGCCTCGAGCGGCGGCCAAAAATGGTGGCGGAGTATACGAGCCCCAAAATTGTCAAACAAGGCCGATTCTGCCCCAAAAAGGCCGTGCCCACCGGGATTCACATGAGAGATCTGGGTCAGGCACGCTGGCAGGCGCGGTCAATTCGCGCGAGGCAGGATTCGCGGCCCAAGATTTCGAGCGTATCGAACATGCCCAAACCGACCGTTTTGCCGGTCACGGCTACGCGGAGGGCGTGAATGATGTTGCCCATCTTGATCGACTTGGCTTCAATAAATGCGCGCAAGGCAGCTTCCGTCGATGCAGCGTTGAAGTTGTCGATCGCCACGAGTTCCTCGCGAAGCGCAATCAACAGCGGTATCGCGTTCGGTTTGCGAATGCGTTTCCCAAACGCCTTCTCATTAAACTCGATGTCGTCGTCGGCAACAAAGAACTCCCTGAATTCCAGGATGTCGCCGGCCACTTTAATCCGGTCATCGGCGGCCACCAGGATCTGGGCCAGGTGCGGACCAGTCTCGCAAGGTGGCGGCGAACTGACCCATCCGGCCCGCTGAATATATGGCAAGACCATGGCAACTTTCTTCTTGCTTGGCATGGCTTGCATATAACGCACCTGGGTCGCACGCAGTTTCTGCGGATCGAAGCTCGCCGGTGATCTGTTGACACGTTCCAAAGAAAATTGCTGGACCATCTCTTCTCGCGAAAACGTCTCCGTCTTGTCATCGAGCGACCAGCCTAGCAAAACCAAGTAATTCAAGATTGCTTCCGGCAAATAGCCAACCTCTCGGTAGAAGTCGACAATGACCGGATTGAAGGTGTCCGCGGCGACTTCGCGGCCGAGTGTCGCAGCAATTGCCGAACCGTGTTCGAACAGCTCTTTGAAATCTCGATTCTTGAGATACTTGGAGAGTTTTCGTTTGCTGATTTTTTGAGTTCCGCCTGTCTCGGCAACGTACGGCAGATGAGCAAACTGTGGCGGCTCCAACCCCAGTGACTCGGCGATGAAACGTTGTCGCGGCGTATTTGGCAAATGCTCTTCAGCACGAATCACATGGGAAATCAGGAAGTCCGCGTCGTCGATCACACTGGCCAGATGATACAGGCAGCTGCCGTCCGCCCGTTGAATGACATGATCCTGTTCGCGACTCCAAGCAAACTCGACGTCGCCACGAATGAGGTCGTGAAAACTGCAACTTCCCTCGCGCGGCATCTTCAATCGCACAACCGAGGATCGTCCTTCGCCCTCGAATCGGGCAACATCTGCCGCAGATTCGGCCATCCAACGCCGGCTGTAGACGAAGTCGCGTTTCTCCTCCGCCGCCACCTCGCGTTCGGCAGCCAGTTCGTCCGTGGTGGCAAAATCACGGTAGGCCAATCCGTCGTCAAGCAATTTGGCCACGGCTTCGTCGTAGCGCTGGGCACGTTGCGACTGATAGTACGGGGCGTGCGGGCCATTGACCTCGGGGCCTTCATCCCAATCGATGCCGAGCCAACGAAAACCGTCCAGAATGGGCTGCAGCGCCTCGGCGACATTGCGCTGTTGGTCGGTATCATCGATGCGCAGAATAAACTGGCCATTGTGATGCCGCGCATAAAGCCAGTTAAATAAGGCGGTGCGGACCCCACCAATGTGTAGATGGCCGGTGGGACTGGGGGCAAAGCGAGTTCGAACCATGTGTCTGCAATGCGTCAGAGATGAGGGATGGAATTGGAATCGCAAGCGACCAGCAGCCAGTCCTGGCGTAAAGCGACTACCTACTATCCAGCATTGAAGACTTCCTAACCACTCCCCGTCTTCTTTTGACGTCGCATTTGCTTCCGAAGTCGGCGTCGCTCGGATTTGGACAGTCTTTCGCCAGTCTCGGGATCGAAATCTAACATGTCCGCGTGGCCCGCCGATTCAGCGGGATTCAAGTTGACGGACGCCTTTTTGGCTGCCGGAGCATCGCCAAGCGACTGATGAGCGGAATCGCAACGAATGGACTTCGAATTGATGGTATTCGTCCTGAGCGTTCCTTTCGGTGCATCATCTTCTGCCGGTTTGACCAGCGATCCCCCCGCGGACTTCGTGGCCAGTTTCTTGTCCGGCCTGCCCTTGTCATCCGTACCTTGCACATCCACTGCCAATTTTCGACGGCGCTGCCGGCGAGGCTTGAGTTCTCCCTGGGACTCCAGATACACATAACGGCAATACGAGGCCACGACGAGCGTGACTGCCAAGCTGGCAACCAGGATCGCTGTCGATTCGGCCATGGCAGCCAGTAAGACACTGTCAACCACCAGCACATCTAATTGGATCAAGATCGCCGTAAAGTAACTGATCGCGGCCAACAGAGACCACGACCTTGCCAGCCGGCTTGACCAGATCTCGAATCCAAGCCGGACTGCCAGACTGCCGAATACGAGCGACAGAACCACGACGCCGTTGACCATAGGGCTCTGCAGCCAGGGCATTTCAAATCGATCCGCAATCAACTGGCCGACAACCGAGTGAAGCGCTGTGCTGGCATCAATGGCAGCGATGGTCAGCCCAAACGCTGTCCATAGCCAGACGCGATAGCGAGCTCGATAATCGTCCAGCTTGTGACTGCGCAACCAGTAGACCAACACGGCGTTGACGGCAGCCATGGAGAGCAACACAGAGGAAAACCAGGCCGCGAGACTGCCTGGCCCGACGACATCTAGCGCGGCGGTAACCTCGGGCCGAAGATGCGAACCATGGAAGATATTCGAATAGGCGGCCTCCAATCCAGCAATGACAGTTAACCCTGCTAGCACCGCCACGGTGAGCGTCCAAGGTCGTGTGGCAATGAGGCACGAAATGGGCGGCTGCGATTCTATCGATACGGCCGCTGAGTAGCCGCGGGGCGGGACCTTAGTTTCGGCTTCTCGACCGCCCGCAACTTGTGCTTCATCGTCCGCGGCCCCAGGCGAGGTCAACATTTCGTCTCGCAACACGCGACGACGCCGCTCGTCGCGCTGCCCATTCTGTCGGAATTGCATACGTAACCAGAATATTTGGTGAGGATCCAATCGGCATTTCGCCACACAATAGGCGGCCAGGCGATTCGCCGGCAAACGACTCCACTGGTCGCCAGTAGTGTGCCGGTACTGAGGCATTCTTCGGTTTTTCCAGCTCTGAACCTGAATCCTCGGTCGTGCAGCCCATCCGTCCGGCGCGATCGGTACAACCGGCACGGCAATTCGGTAAAACCGGCGCGGCAATAAGGACCGTTGGGTTGGCAGGGATTCGGCCTGACAAGCAACTGTGCACTTGCTTGCTGATTTTGACGTTACTCGTTTGGCGACCTAGGTTTTCTACAGAGCGACGGCGAGATGCTGTACCGATGGGTGACAGTTGGAGTCACCTTCGTAGAGACACGACCAATCCAACTTCGATGGGCATCATGATCAACTCGGGCAACCCAATATCGACCCCTGCTGGTGAGACCACCACCGGGGAGGAGCGGATCGAAGCGTTTTCGACGCTGTTGAGCACGTTGGAATCTGCCGTTGTTGCAGGGTATCCGTGCCGCACACAGGCAGTTGACAGGCTTCCGGTCCATGAACTCCAAGCGCGGCTAGGCATCGCCACGAGCTTGTTTGTTGCGCTTCGTTCGAACCATCCCGCGACAGCATCTCATAGTCTTCGTGTTGCAGTCGGAGTTTCATCCTGGTTACAGACGATGGAATTGTCGAAAGAACAGCGGGGCATCATCGAGATCGCCGCACTGCTCCACGACATCGGCAAGATCGGCGTCGCCGATTATATCCTCGAGAAACCGGGGAAGCTGACTGGTGACGAAGCCGAAGCGATGGACCGGTATCGAGAAATCGGGCGAGAGATCCTGTCCGGGTGCAGCAATTCGAGGGAGCTGATAAGCACCGTCCACAACACCAATGTCTGGTATCACAGCTCAGGCCAGAAGCCGGGGTCGAACGGAGCGACTAAGATCGACGGGCCATTGCCTCTGGGCTCCCGGTTGATCGCGATCATCGACGCGTACGACTCGATGACGACAGATCGCGTTTATCGTCCTGCTATGTCCGTTGAGCGAGCGACAGCCGAACTGCTTGCCTGTGCCGGCACTCAGTTTGATCCAGATCTGGTTCACGATTTCTGCGAAGTGATGGACCTTGGCCGCATCCACTTCGACTCGGCACGTGCACGAAATTGGTTACGGGAGATTTCGCCGGAATCGAGCAATCTGATGTGGACCTGGAATTCCACGGCAGGCGAGACTTGCTCGTCAACTGCCGGCAGTATGCCCTTTAATGCTCAGCTACTGGATAACATGCACGACGGTGTCATCTTCGTCGACGCGCAGCTGAGGGTTCTGCTGTGGAACCGTGCCGCCGAGCGAATGACAGGCATTACCGAAACGAGCGTGCAGCGTAAGCAGTGGTCTCTAGCATTACTTGACGTGTGCAATGAAGACGGACGCAACTTGTCGGAGGAGGAATGTCCGGTGGCCGAGGCACTTCGCAGCGGCGAGCAGACATCACGCCGGTTGATCGTGCGAGGTACCAACAAGACACGAATCGCCGTCGATGCGCACGTGGCCCCGGTACTGGCTTCAGACTCGACCATCTCCGGAGTAACTCTGGTGGTGCACGATGTGTCGTCACGGATCACGCTGGAAGAACGGGTGCAAGTGCTGCACGAGAAAGCCACGCGTGACCCGCTCACCAAAGTCGCCAATCGTGCGGAATTTGATCGCTTATTGCCGCTGTTTGTCGATGCCCACGCGGAACAGGGTGTGACCTGTAGCATGATTATGTGTGACATCGATCACTTCAAAAGCATCAACGATACCTATGGTCATCAGGCTGGAGACAAAGCCTTGACGTTGTTTGCTAACTCGCTACAGCGTCATGCGAGGGCTGGTGACCTCGTCGCCCGATATGGTGGCGAGGAGTTTGTACTGCTGTGCGCCCATTGCGACAATGCCACCGCCACCCGCCGCGCGAACGAGGCGCGGATCGCCCTGGCATCACAACCGCTTCCACCGCTGGACAATAGACGTCTGACAGCCAGCTTCGGCGTCACTGAGGTCCAAGCAGGCGACACACCCGAGACGTTCCTGCGACGCACCGATCGAGCCCTCTTGCAGGCCAAGGATCATGGCCGAAATCTAGTTGTGCAGTTGGGGACCGGCGTGTCCGACGACGAACCACTCAAGCCAAAATTCAATCTGATTGCCTGGCTGGCAGGGCCGCCCAACGCCAGCTTGCTGAAATGCAGCTTGATGACGGTGATGCCTCTGAAGATCACTGCCGAGAAGCTTCGCGGATTCGTCGCCGATCATGGTGCGGAAGTAATCAGCATCGAGGACAATCATGTCATGCTGCTTATTGATGGGCGCAATACGCCGTTGCTCCGGCGCTGGAACGACCGGGCCGTACCTTTGGTGATTGAACTGACATTGCACGAACGCAGTATGCCCTGTGAAGGCGGGCAGGACGGCACCTACCAGCGCACCGCAATCGACGTTATCGTCCGGTTGAAGCGACAGCGCGACCGGCGCCGGCACGACGCCTCGCAGCGAGCTCGCCAGCTCCTCATCAGCTTGAAGTCATACTTAATGGCGCACGAGTCTTCCGACAACGGAGAATCGATCGATGGAGAGTCCACAGACGCAAGACAAGGCTTGGCGACGCAGGCCAAGAGAGTCCTTTCGCACTGGCTGAAGAAGTGATTGACACCGATTCGGCGATTCGAATCTTCCTGACGATTCGACCCGCGTAACAGAACAGAACGCAAGGAACATTGCATGTCACGCATTGGAGCTTCCATTGCCGGGCTCGAGCGATTCTTGCTGGACAATATTGCCAGATCTGATCAGGCCACGCTGGCAGCCGCAGTCCGACTCGCCACCGGGAACAAGATCAACAGAGCGTCTGACGACCCGGCGGCCTTTGCCCAGCTCAGCGCGTTCGAACACCGACAGACTGTTGTTCAGGACACGCGAAGCAATGTCGATGCCGCCGCGACCATCGGTGCTCAGTCGCAGCTCAACCTCGGCGAGGTCCGCGCGCAGATCACCCTTATCCGCAACAGCCTGCTACTCGATGAAAATCAGACCTTAACGAGCGAAGATCACCTCGCCAATCAACTCTTGATCGATGCAGCCATCACCGAACTCGATTCTGTGGCCAAGTCGGAGATCAGCGGCAAACGGTATCTCGATGGCTCCGTGGACTACCGTTACGCCGGCAAAAGCGCCCAACAGATCAGCGATATCGAAGTGTTCGCCCTGGGTGAAACTGCGTTTTCCGGCAGCGTTGACAGTGCCGCAACACAGTCAGTAACCCGTTATACAGGGACCGCGGACAACGTCGACGGTGCTGAAACGAGCACGCTGACTCTCACCGGAAAACGTGGTAGTGCCAGCTTTTCGACTACGGGCGGCGAGTTGCTGACGGACGTTGCAGATCGCATCAACCTGGAAAGCCATCGCACGGGAATTACCGCGTCAGTCAGCGGCAATGATCTCGACTTCACAACGGTTGATTTCGGCGACAACGCCACCATTAACGTTGCGACTACGTCCGGAACGTTCGCAACCGCCAGCATTGCGCAAGGTGCCGATGCCACGGCGACGATCAACGGCGAGGCGATTGATGCGAGTCAGATTGATGGGAATACCCTGACCTACGCCAAGAATGGCACGCATGTTCGAATCGAATTCGCAACCGGTTTCCGCGGCAGTTTCAATTCCTTCTCGATTTCCGATCAAGATGTTTCCAAATTCGCGCTTTCGCCGGAACTGAACGATCTGACGTCCCTGGCATTCTCTCGAGTCTCAGCCGACTCGCTGGGTGGATTGAGTGGAAAACTGAGCGACCTGAAGAGCGGTGGCTCGCTTTCCGGGCTCGGAACAAATACCTCCCAGGCATTGCGCGTCGTCGACGAAGCACTCGCCCAATTGACGCTGACCGACGCCCAGGCAGATTCGTTTGCGGATACGACGGTAGCATCTGCCGCATCGCTCCTCAGCGGGTACGAAACCAACCTGGCCGCATCGATCGATTCGATCAACGGCGTCAATCAAGACGAAGAGAGTTTGCTGCTGGCAAAAAACCAAGCCTTGTCGCTCAATTCGATCTCAGCAATTTCGTTGCTGCAACAGCAACAGGCATCGGTACTGGGCTTGCTCCGTCTCTTGTCGGGAATCTAGCAAGTTCAATTTGAGACGTTGCCACGGCAGTAAGCAATGTGCGTGATTCGCCGACGCGGGATGCCGGTCGATTGGGTCGGCGGGCAGCTCCAAAAACTTCTCTTCGGCCAGTCTTTTTGAGCCCTGCGGCCCGTCTGCCCCCTTATTGCGACCTCCATTTTGACGAGGTATGCTGCCAACGCTATTCAAAATTGTATCGTTCAATGCAATTTCACGGTGGGGTGGAGCCAGCTGAAGGCTCCCTTGCCGCCGCTTGTTTCTTGTCAAACTGCATTTACTAGACCGATCGTGCCTTGGTTGGGAGAAAAAAGAACATGGCCTATACACTGCCCACGTTACCGTACGCGTGCGATGCGTTGGAGCCTCACATCGATGCTCGCACCATGGAAATCCACCACGGGAAACATCACAACGCATACGTCACCAAAGTGAACGATGCGATCGGTGGAACGGATCTGGAGAACAAGACCATCGAGGAACTTGTGTCGGACCTTGGCTCTGTTCCCGATGCCAAGCGTGGTGCCGTCCGAAATAACGGTGGCGGTCACGCCAACCACTCGTTGTTTTGGACGGTCATAGGGCCGAACTGCGGGGGTGCTCCGAGCGGCGATCTGGCTGCCGCTATCGATTCCGATTTGGGTGGGCTGGATACGTTCCGGACCGATTTTGGCAACGCCGCCACAACACGGTTTGGTAGCGGTTGGGCGTGGCTGGTAGTGCGCGATGGAAGATTGGCAGTTGGCTCGACGGCCAACCAAGACAGCCCGCTCATGGGCGAAGCCATTTCCGGTATCAGCGGCACACCCATCTTGGGTCTTGATGTTTGGGAACATGCTTACTACTTGAACTACCAAAACCGACGACCTGATTATGTGTCGGCCTTCTGGGACCTCGTCAATTGGGACGAGGTGTCGCGACGTTTCGCGTCCGCCAACGGTTAACGATCAGTTCGTTTGTACACGAATGTGAGATTGGCTCGCTTACGCTCTTGGTTCGCCAAGATTCTTGCGGGGGTGTAAGTCGTTCGATACGGCGGAACGATCGAACCATCTTCAGGCGCGAATTTCGTCGCATTGGACCCGTCCACACAGTCGATTTCACGCAGATTGACGTTGACGTGTCGAAAATGGCCTCCTATCATCCGCCCCCCTGGAGGCAGGAAACGCCGTGCTATCGGAACAATCGGGTCAAAATGATCGGAATATGTGGCCTGCTCCGGTCGTACGGGCCGAATAACGCAATTGAATAGCGAGTGGCTACGAAACTCGTTCACTTGCGGCGTGCGGAGATTGCCTGCGGATCGACGCCAATTCAAACGTCTTCTCACAATCAACGTCAATCGAATAAAAGGACGAAGAACCATGCGGTCTTCACTTTCGCGATGGTCAGTAGGCGCGGTGATTGGTGCGCTCCTATTTGGAATCTCTGGGTGCAAGAGTGGAGTCTCCTCTCCCACGGATTGGTTCAGCAGCTGGGGCAAGAGACCTTCACCCACAGCGTTCTCCAGCACCGCGCCGCGGAAACCATCGGCATCGACATTGCCAAACCCACGTGCAACCACGGTCGGACAGACCGGTCTGGTCGACAATTCGTACCCCAACAACGGCGTTCAGGGCTATCCTGCGTCACCCAGTAGCAGTTCGCCTAATGGCTACAACACAGGCCCCTACGGAATGGCAAGCCGTTCGACACCCGGTTCTGTCCAGCCGAGCACGTCTCCCTACGGGCTTGCCGGTGCAACGGGTGGAAGTCCTTACCCAGCCAACACGAACACGCCCTATGCAGGGCCAGCCTCTCCGTATTCAAGTCCCGCTCCAGCACAGGCGGGTGCCTACACTGGGTCGGATAATGCCTATCGTACGGCGGATGCACGCTCGGCCACGACACCAAGCGGTTACGAGCCGACGGCCAACGCTCATGGTGGCCAGCCAGCCACGTATTCTCCAGGACAAGGCAGTTACGCTCCGCCCACGACCCAGAATTGGGGAACTCAAGCGGCGCCCGGTTATCCGGCTGTGAGGGCAACGGAGACAACCGGTTTGAACAGTTCGGCAGGTCCCTATCAGCCAGGCAGCACAAACAGTTCAGGAGCATTGCCAACCAACGCGGGCAGCACAAATCTGCAAGGCGGCGCTTCGACCAACTATCCGGGTAGCGGGGCACCAACTGGTTACCCAAGTGGTGCGGGATCGGAATCTGGCGGAGGTTACCCGGTAGCGCCCGCTGGCCAGCCAGCGACCCCAGCCAGCAGCTACCCGACAACAGGTCCTAGCACCTACCCCGCGACGGGCGGGACAGGTCAAGGCTATTCGTCGCCGTACCCCAACAGCGGTTATTGATTCGCTAAGGGAAACTACGACGACCAACAGGTTGGGTAAAACGACCAATTGCGGTGTCCTGATCGAGTTTTGACTCGATCAACGGCACCGCCTTTTCTGGTTGCACTGACAGGGGAAATGTTGCGAATTTCTTGCCCAAAACACCGCGCAAACTAACCCGGCGCGTCAGATTCAACCCGCCGTGGGGCAGCAGCGGCTTTCGACGACTCGAGTTGGGACGCCACGTTGATCAAGCTGATCAGCGATCAGTGCATGGCTCATCAATGCTATCGAACGCAAAGGCCACAGGGGATTACAGAAACTGGAGAGAAATCGATCGACCCGTCTGCAAAGGATGTCAGGCGCATAACACCACGGGAGACCCCTCAAAGCGCGTCCCAAAACCACAAGCGCAAACCAACGGCTACCTTCACGAGCGCAAGGCGACCAATTGAGACCTACCAACCCATCAAGATATTCGATTCAATGACCTTACGAGCCCGTTCGAGATCCGTACCGGTCTCGTGCATGTAAAGTCGAATCGCGTGGACTTTGTCACCGGATGCCTTTGCCAGGCAGTCACGGGCGACGCTGCATGGGTCGGCTTCTGTCGAGTTAAGGCCCAAAGCACCTTTCGAGATCACCCAGGTGTCTCGGGGGCGTTTGGTCATTCTCGTGACCTTATCCTGAGGATAGGCCTCTGTCACGACATCACGCGCTGCGGCGTCATCCGCCGCCCATGTGATGATAATGTGTGCGTCTGTCTCGACTTCGAACAGGGGCACATCCGACTCCTTATGTATTGCTGTGTCAGAATGGACGCGTCAGGCTGGTAAGCATGGCCGACAATTCCGTTTTTTGCAACCGGTTCCCGAGCCGGTTGCCGTTGAGTGTGCGACCCAGAATGGATGTCTTGCCGGATATCTTTGGCAGCGATAGCCTTATGGGGTGGCTACCGGAGTACAATGTTCGGTGATTTGCCAGTTTCTAACTCCGCTTTCTTTGCCGTCGGTATCAAACTATGTCAGAACGACAATCGCCGGGGGTGGTCGAATCACGAGATCCCACAGACGATCAAGGCCAAACGCAGCCTCCCAATGCGATGGAACCGCTTAAGCAATCTCGGATGGCTTCCCTTTTTAGCACGCTCGTAATCGTCTTCATGGTCGCAATTGTCGTCATCCCGCTGTTCTATACGAGCCTTTCCGATGAAGTGGGCCGTTGGCGACTGGCTGCGGCGTGGGAACAGCGATTGGATGGCGAACTGGAAACGGCCATCAGCACTCTCAATTCGGCGCTAGAATTGGATCCGAACCATTTAAAGATCTACCTGCAGCGGGCGGAATGGTACGACCAGCTTGGCGATCACGAGGCAGCTTTGCGAG